>ENA-OUQC01000392-OUQC01000392.1-human-gut-metagenome-genome-assembly--contig:-NODE-392-length-33751-cov-4.614494_pt1 | contig 33751 bp, 28 predicted proteins | sample MGYA00237942_ERZ548815 | MGnify/ENA primary metagenome ERZ548815 (study PRJEB26490, sample SAMN05194722) | human gut metagenome | biome: terrestrial biome; feature: human-associated habitat; material...
TCTCGTCGGCCTCGCGGCTGCGGTTTATTTCAAAGGGCAGCTCGTTATAGCGGCACTTGCCGAGGATGTCGATCTTATCCGGCACGACCTCGATATCGCCGGTGGCGAGCTTGGGGTTCTTGCTGGCGCGCTCGCGCACGACGCCCTCGACGGAGATGGTGGATTCCTTGTTGATGGACTTGACGATCTTCATCATGTCCTCGCTCTCGACGACTATCTGCGTCGTGCCGTAAAAATCGCGCAGCACGACGAAGGCAAAATTGCTGCCGACCTCGCGGACATTCTCCATCCAGCCGACGAGCTTGACGCGCTCTCCGGCGTTTTCAAGTCTCAGTTCATTGCAGTTGTGTGTACGGGACTGGAACATAAATTTCCCTCTCTTCTATCTTAATTTGGATAAAACAGTTTCAGTGCGGCGCTCAGTCGATTATGACGGGGCAGGCCGCACGCTCGTAAAGGTCGGCAAGGATATCCTCTGCCGCCGCGTCCACGCTGAGCTTGCGCTGAACGCCGGTGGTCATATCCTTCACCGACAGCACGCCCCCGGCGATCTCATCCTCGCCGACGAAGATGACATAGGGCACGCCCAGCTTGTCGGCATAGCTCATTCTGGCCTTGAATTTCTTCTTCTCGCCGTAAAGCTGCGTGCGTATCCCGGCGGCGCGGAGCTGCGCTGCGGCGGAGATGGCAAAGCTGAGGTCGTCCGTCATGGGGATGACCAGCGCGTCGCACGGCGCGGAAACAAGCTCATCCGACAGCAGGCCCTGCTCACCCAGCACGTAGAAAAGCCGCGTAAGCCCGATGGAGATGCCCACGCCGGGAAGCTGCTTGTCCGTATAATACTCCCCAAGGCTGTCATACCGCCCGCCGGAGCAGACGGAGCCGATCTCCGGGTGGTCGGTCATTTCGGTCTCATAGACCGTGCCCGTGTAGTAGTCGAGGCCGCGCGCGATGGTGAGGTCCACGGCGAAGTTCTCCTCCGGCACGCCGAAGCTCGCCAGATACTTCGTCACGGTCGTAAGCTCGTCAAGCCCCTGGTCGAACACGGCGTCCATGCCGCGATAGCGCTCCAGCGCGGAAAGAACCTCGGCGTTCGTGCCCTTTATGGCCATGAAGTCCAGCACGTTCTCCGCTTTGCAGGGAAGCATCTTCACCTCGTCGATGAGGAGCTGGCGCACCTTCTCCGCGCCTATCTTGTCGAGCTTGTCCACAGTGCGCATTATATCGCCCGCGCGCTCGCTCATGCCGTTCATGGCGTAGAAGCCGTTGAGTATCTTGCGGTTGTTGACGCGTATCTTGAACTTTTTGAGGCCGAGGGCCGTGAAGGTGTCGTATATTATGGCGGGGATCTCCGCCTCGTTTATGATGTCGAGCTTGCCGTCGCCGATGACGTCTATATCCGCCTGATAGAACTCCCTGAACCGGCCGCGCTGCGCGCGCTCGCCGCGGTAGACCTTGCCTATCTGATAGCGGCGGAAGGGGAAGCTCAGCTCTGCATAGTGCGCGGCGACGTACTTTGCCAGCGGCACCGTCAGATCGAAGCGCAGTGCAAGGTCGCTGTCGCCCTTGGTGAAGCGGTATATCTGCTTCTCCGTCTCGCCGCCGCCCTTCGCCAGCAGCACCTCCGCCGACTCTATCACGGGCGTGTCCAGCGGCGTGAAGCCGTATGAGGCGTAGCTGCGCCGGAGTATCTCCATCATGCGCTCCATCTTCATCTGCTCTCTCGGCAGAAGCTCCATAAAGCCGGAGAGCGTGCGCGGTGAAACCTTAGCCATTGTGTCGATTCCTTTCAATTCTTCTGTAAAAACCCGCATACAGCCCCCTTTGTGGGGGGGCTGAAGCCGCTGGCACGGCCGCCGCGGGCGCGGCGGACGCGCAGTAATTCAGTGTTCTTTATCTCTTCTGCGGGTTTACGATGTTGCGCCAGTCGAGATCGCCCCGGCGCAGCCCCTGCACAAGCACCTCCGCCGTCGCCGCATTCGTGGCGAAGGGGATCTGATACTGGTCGCACAGGCGCTCTATCTTGTTGATGTCGTCAAAGCCTCTGGGATTGGCCGGGTCGCAGAAAAACAGCACGAGGTCTATCTCGTTGAAGGAGATGCGCGCGCCTATCTGCTGCGCGCCGCCCTGATCCGCGTGGAGGTAGAGCGTGATGGGCAGCCCCGTCGCCTCCGAGACAAGCTTGCCCGTCACGTGCGTGGCGCAGAGCGAATGCTCGGCAAGTATGCCGCAGTATGCGATGCAGAATTGGACCATCAGTTCCTTTTTTCTGTCGTGTGCCATCAATGCAATGTTCATTCTCTTCTCCGTTTCTCTTCCGGTTATCCGTCAGCTCTTCACCGTCAGCTCTTCTTTATTTCTTTTTTCACATATAATAGTCTGTATTATTATAAACACACTTAACCCAAACTGCAACTGCTTTTTGCACCGTTTCCGGGCAAATTTCACTTCAGCAGGGTCATTTCCTCCTCGGCCGAGTCGCTGTAGCCGCGAATGACGTAATAGGCGTTGAGTATGTCGCGCGCGATGAACGACACGTTCGCGCCGGAGCCGCCGCGCTCGACCACGATGCTTATGGCGATCTCCGGGTCGTCGGCCGGGGCGTAGCAGATGAACATACCGTCGTTCGTGATGCCCTCGCCCTTCTGGGCGGTGCCGGTCTTGCCGTTGACGCCGTAGGTCTCGCCGTTGCGCACCTTGGTAAAGCTGCACTTGATGAAGTTTTCATACACGGCCTGGTTACCGGGGTAGTTGACCACAAGGTGCATTCCCTCCTTGACCGCATCCCAGTTATACGTGGCCGACTCCACGTGGCTGAGCACCTCCGGCTCGCGCTCGTACACCTTCTCGCTGTAGTCGTAGCTTCTGACGGTCTTGAGGATGGAGGCCGAGTGCCTGTCGCCGTAGTTTGCGAGCGTGGCGGCGTATTCCGCCATCTGCAGGGGGGAGAATATGCTGTCCGACTGGCCGATGGCCGCTTGCAGCGTGTCGCCTATTCGCCACTCGGAGCCGGCGTAGTCATAGTGGTTTTCGCGGTTGGACATGTTGCCCTTCGTCTCGACGAGCTCTATGCCCGTGCTCACGCCCAGCCCGAAGGCATGGGCGACCTCGCCCAGATAGTCAACGCCAAGCTCGTTGCCGATGGTGTAGAAGTAGTAGTTGCACGAATCGCGTATGGCGGTGGAGGTGTTCTCCTCCGGGTGCTTGAGGTGTTCGTTCTTGTTGGCGTTCCATATCCAGCATTCAGGCGAATAGCCCTCGGCGGAGTACTTGGTATAAACGCCCTCGCATTTTATCTTGTCGGCGGTGTTTATGACACCCTTGTTCAGCGCCGCGATTGCCGTGACCAGCTTGAAGGTGGAGCCGGGGGCGTATGCGCCCATGAGCGCGCGGTTGAAAAGCGGCGCGTTCGGCGTTGCGAGAAGCTCCTGATAGTTTTCGATTATCGTGGACACGTCGAAGGTCGGCCAGCTTGCGATGGCAAGCGGCTCCCCGGTGTTGACGTCCACCACCACGGCGGCGGCGCCGGTTATCTCGTCCTTCATGTCCGCGTTGTAGTCGCCGCGGGCAAGGCCCTCCGCGCGCTCCTGTGCGCGCGTCTTTATAAGCCCCTGCACACCGGCATTGAGGATACGCTCGGTCTGCTCCTGAAGCGTCTGGTCGATGGTGAGGTATATGTGGTTCCCGGGCACAGGCTCCTCGGTGTACACCGTGCTCAGCACCGTGCCGGAGGCGTTCTTCGTCTCTATCACCGTGCCGTCCTTGCCGTGGAGATAGTTTTCAAAGGCGTATTCCACGCCGTCCTTGCCGACGTAGGCATCGGTGGAGTATTTCAGCAGGGAGTATTTTTCATACTCCTCCTGCGTCATCAGGCCGACGTAGCCGAGGATGTGCGCGGCATAGTCCGTGCCGTATTCGCGCGTATACGCGCGGTTGACATTTATGCCGGCAAGCTTGTTTTCCATGATGGAGGATATCAGCTTCATGCTGGCGTTCTCGACAAAGACGTAGTCGGCGGTGTTTATCGCATAGCGCACGTTGATGGAATAGCGCACGCCGGCGATGATGCGCATCTCCTGCGCGGAGTAGCTGTTGTCTATACTGTAGCGCGTGCGCATATAGCTCATCAGCTCCACGGCGGTGGGGTTCTCCGGATCCGCCACGAGATCCTTGAGCTCCTTCTGCTTGTCCGCGATGTATGCCTTCAGCATCGTGCGCTGTATCTCCGTCATGTCCGCAAGATACTCAAAGGGCGGGTCGCGCGTGATGGGCAGGTCGTCCGTATACACGTCGCCGTAGCCCTCCACCATCTGCACAAGGCCGAGGATGGTCTCGTTCGGGTTTTCGTTGGCGAAGAGCTTGGTCGTGTCTATGGTGAGGTTATAGGTCTCGGAATTGCTCACCAGCACGCGGCCGTAGCGGTCTAGGATGTTCCCGCGCGCCGCGGTCACGGCGCGCTCCTCATTCGTTATCTCGTTGCTCTGGTTGTAGTATTTTTCGCCCTCTATGATCTGGAGGTCATAGAGCTCGTAGACGTACACAGTCAGCAGTATCAATATTGCCACTATCATCGCGGCGACCCTGCCCTGCCTTACAAGTCTGTGATGCATTGAAAAGTCCTTTCTGGTCTGTGCGCCCGCTCTCCGCCGGTTTTACTCTATCCACTCCGCCGGCGGAAAATACGCCAGCACGGCGGGCGGCAGCGACCACAGCGTCTGCAAAAGCACCGTCGTGATCATCGAGCCCGCCCACACGTCCAGCGCCGCCGTTTTCAGCATCTGCACGACGCCCGTTATCAGCAGCGCCGCAAGCGTCGCGCCCATGAAGGCGAAAAAGCGCCGGTTGATGAAAAACTGCGACACGAAGCCCGTGGCAAAGCTCAGCACCGGGAAGAGCACCGTGAAGGTGATGGTGTTCTCTATGAAGGCCATATCCGCGAATATGCCCATGATAAGGCTGAATACCGCCCCCCATGTCGCCCCCTCGAACATGCCCACGGCCACGGCCACGGCCGGCAGTACCAGCGGGCACACGCCGAACAGGCGAAGCTGCGTGAACAGCATGTTCTGCGCCACGAGCGCAAGGAACATGAAAAGCGCGTATTTCAGCAGTCTTTTTATGTTTGCCTTGGAGAATATCTCCTTAAAATTGATGTTCAAGTCTACTCCACCACTTCAAAGCTCTTTATCACGAACACCTGCACGAGCGTGTCAAAGCTGCACTCGGGCTTGATGATGCCGTACTCTATCTGTCCGCCGGCCTCAGTCTGTATGTTGCTTATGGTGCCGATGAGAAGCCCCGCCGGGAATGCGCCGCCCGATCCGGAGGTCAGCACCTCGTCGCCGACGAAGATCTGCGCGCCCTCCGCGAGATAGGTCAGCTTTGCCTGCTTTTTCTTCATCAGGTCGAATTCGCCCACCGACATGCCCGACGAGCCGGACGAGCCGACGTAAGCGCCGACGCTCATATCCACGTCGATTATCGTGCTGACCGTCGCCCATGTCTCGCCAAGCTCCGTTATCTGTCCGACGAGCACGCCGTACTCCGTCACGACGGGGTCGTTCAGCTCTATCCCGCTGCTGCGCCCCTTGCTTATCGTAAACGACGACGACCAGTTCGACGACGACCACAAAACCACCTTGCACGACTCCATCTCATAGTCGGTGTGCTTCTCTCTCAGCTCCAGAAGCTGGCGCAGGCGGGGGTTCTCCTCCGACGCGGCGTTGCCGTCGCGCGCGGACTGCTGCGCGTCGGCAAGCTGTGAGCGCAGCGATTCGTTCTCCGCCTGAAGCGCGTCGTATTTATAAAGATAGCCGTATATCGTGTCGAACCAGTTGACCGTGGAGCTGAGCACCTTTTTTATCGGCGCCTCCAGCACGCCCGTGGCGTTCTGGAGAAAGCCTATCTCCCCGCCGCGCGCCGCCGCGCCGAAGCCGATCATCACCGCGACCGCCGCCACGATTATGCCGATGCGTATTCCGTTTTTCCTCAGATATTCCTTCAACGGGCCATCACTCCTTAATAAGCTCCACTCCGGCCTCTTTCAGCATGGAATCAAGTCTGCACAATGGCAGACCCATAACGTTGAAAAAGTCCCCGTCTATGCCGCGCACGAATACCGCGCCCCGGCCCTGCGCGCCGTATGCGCCGGCCTTGTCCATCGGCTCGCCCGTGGCGATATAGGCATCGATCTCCGCGTCCGTTATCTCGCGGAAGTGCACCCTGGTCATTTCGGCCTCGACGTGCACCCTCCCGTGCGCGGCCACGGCCACGCCGGTATAGACCTCGTGCGTGTTACCGCGAAGTCGGGAGAGCATCCCCGCGGCCTCCTCCTTCGAGTGGGGCTTGCCGTAGATATGCCCGTCGAACCACACGATGGTGTCCGCCGCGACGCACACATCGTCCGCGGCGCAGTGCGCGCGCACCTCCTCGCACTTGGCGAGGGCCAGCGCCTTCACGGTCTCCGCCGGGCCTGCGCCCGCGGGCGGGTGCTCCTCCCCCTTTGCGGGGATTATCTTCATATCCTTCACTCCAAGCATCTCCATCAGCTCTCTGCGCCGCGGCGATGCGGAGGCCAGTATAACTGCCATGCCGTCAAAGCTCCTTTATCAGTCTACGCCCCTGTAGTACAGGCCGCGCGTAAGCACGTTGGGCTTATAGTCGGAAAGCCCCATGTGCCCCTTCGCCACCTCCACGCACTCGCGCGCGCTCTCCGTGGTGAACATCATCCTCAATCCCCACAGCCCGGCGGAGTAAAGATCCTCCTTCTTGTCGGCGAGGTAGAGCTTGTGCGCGTTGTACACCACGTTGCGGCAGCCGTATTCCTTCACCACGGGGAAGACTGAGCCCATTCTGTCGGCCATCTGTGCCGGCGTCTGACAGGCGCAGCGCCCCGCGCTTTCCTTTATTATGCACTGGTCGGACACCATCAGCGGCAGCCGGCCGTATATTATAAGCTCCGTATCCAAAGGCTTGGCCATGTCCTTCACCTGCGCGATGCGCAGCTCGAACGAGGCCGTGGCGGAGAGGAAGCCCATCTGGTTGAGCATTTCCAGCGTGTAGGAGTTGAACGCGTTCAGCCCGAAGTCGCCGCGAAGCTTCATCCCGGCGGCGCGCGCCATCATTATCTGCCCCAGATTCCCCACGAGCGCCTCATTCACGCCATAGTCGAAAAGGCGCTGCAGGGTGGAGTAGACCTCCTTCATCTGCCGGTCGTTTATTATCCGCGGCAGCACCGCCACCGGCACCGTGCCCTTCTCCACGAACGGCAGCACCAGCTTCGGCTCCTCCGCCATGAGCATGGCGGGCACGTATATGTACGCCGGGCGCAGGTCTGCAAGCTCCTTTGTAAGCTGCTCTGCCGTGCGCACCTGCATGATGAGCTTGGGGTCGGCCACGGTGGGCACGTTCTTCGGCGGCGGGGGGATGGGGGCGCTTCTGCGCGCGGGGGGAACGGCGCGCTTTTCCGAAAGCTCTGATACGAGCTTGCGGCGAAGCTCGTTCACCTCCGCCGCGGCGAGGTACAGCCCCGGATCCGTCTTGGCGCGGTTTTCCACGCAGTTATACGGCGTGCCGCCGGTCTTGAACATCTGCTCTATAAGATAGCCGTCCGTCAGGCCCTGGCGCTTGGCCTTTTCCGGCACGGGGCCGTAGGTCACGGCACGGTGTCCGTCGTCGTCGAAGGCGATGGCCTTTATCCTCTCGCCCTTTTCCGCAACGGTGTAAAAATGCACGGGCACGCGCCGCAGCTCGCCGTCGGCATAGGCGCGGCGGGCCACGGTGAATATCTTCTCCGTGCCCTCCTCCGGCTCGCCCCTGACGCCGAACATATCCTTCCTGTCGCCGTTGAAGTAGCCCTGCGTGAAGCCCTGCCGCGAAAACGCCTTCGTCAGCATGTCCATTTCCTCCGGCGTGGGCTGGCGGTGCTCCTTGAGCGCCTTGGAGTATATCCCCGTGACTATCGCGGTGTACTCCGGCCGCTTCATGCGCCCTTCTATCTTGATGCAGGCCACGCCCGCGTCCTCTATCTCGCGCAGTCTGTCCACAAGGCAGTTATCCTTCAGCGACATGGGGTAGTCGTCCATGCGCCCGCCGAGGGAATACTGCATCCGGCACGGCTGCGCGCACATGCCGCGGTTGCCGCTGCGCCGGCCTATAAGGCTGGACATATAGCACTGCCCGGAATGGCAGAAGCACAGCGCACCGTGCACGAATATCTCCGTCTCTATAGGGGAATTCTGCGTTATATATTTTATCTCCTCAAGGCTCAGCTCCCGCGCGAGCACCGCCCGCGTCAGGCCCATTTCCGCCGCGGCCTGCACGCCCGCAAGGTTGTGTATGCTCATCTGCGTGCTCGCGTGCAGCGGTATGTCCGGCAGTGCCCGGCGTATGGCGGAGATGAGGCCGAGATCCTGAATTATTATCCCGTCCGCCCCGCAGTCGGAGGCGAGGCGCGCCGCGGCCACGGCGTCTGCCATTTCCCTGTCGTTTACGAGCGTGTTCAGCGTCACGTACACCCTGCACCCGCGGATGCGGCAGTAGGTCACGGCCTTTTCAAATTCTTCATTCGTGAAATTCTTCGCCCCGCGGCGGGCGTTGAAGTCGCCCATGCCGAGATATATGGCGTCCGCGCCGTTCTGCACGGCGGCTATTACCGCCTCCGGAGAGCCGGCGGGTGAAAGAAGCTCAAGCATCGTATCAGTTCCTCTTGTTTTTCCTGCGGCGCTGCGCGATAATACAGTCCGCGTGGTTCTATTTTCTCGCAAAATATACTCTACGTAATTATACATCGTGCATTATAGCACATTTATTGCTATTGCGACAAGACAAAAATGATGCTATAATTACTTTTACATTTACGTCATATTTTTCTAATCCCGGCGCGGCAGGAAGAAGGCGGCACATGGCAGAGGCTTCGCGCGACAATTCAATAATAATATCCCCGCAGGCCGCGGACAGGCTCATCGCCGCGCATGACGGCGACGTGGCGCTGCTGTACATATACAGGCTGCGCACCGGCTGCACCGGGCATGAGCAGGCCGCGCGCGACCTGTGCCGCACGCTCAGGGAGATAGAAGCGGCCGACGAGAAGCTCAGCCGCCTTGCGCTGTTCGACGGCGGCGCACAGGGCGCTTCGCCCGCGCCCGTCCAAGCAGCCCCCGCGCCCGTTCCGGCGCGCACGGTCCCCCCCGCCCCGGCGGATGAGCTGCCGCAGTACAGCGCGGAGGATATCGTCCGCCGCAGCCGGACGGACGGGGAGTTCGCCGCGATAGTGGCGGAGGCGTCGAAGGTCATGGGCCGCGTTCTCGGCGGCGTGGACATGAAAACGCTTTTCGGCATATATGATTATCTCGGCCTGCCGGCGGATGTGATAATGCTGCTTATAAACTTCTGCGGCCGCCAGTATGCAGAGCGGTACGGCACGCAGCGCCGCCCCAGCGCGCGCGCCATAGAGAAAGAGGCCTACATCTGGGTCAACCGCGAGATAATGACCGTGGAGCAGGCGGAGGAATACATCCGCGCCGCGGATGAGCGCCGCGGTACCATCGCCGAGGTCAAAAACGCCATCGGCATCCGCGGGCGTGAGCTTACAAAGACCGAGCAGGGCTATGTTTCGTCATGGCTGGATATGGGCTACGGCGCGGACGTTATCGCCGTGGCTTACGACAGGACGGTGACGAACACGGGCGCGCTCAAGTGGAACTATATGAACAAGATCCTTCTCTCCTGGCATGAAAAGGGCGTGCGCACGGCGCGCGACATTGAGGAGAAGGACGGCCGGCAGAGAAGCCCCGGCGCGAAGAGCGCCGCCGCGCCGCGCGGTAGCCGCCCGGCGGACTTTGAGGGGCTGGATTCCCTGCTGGACAAGATATGAGAGAGGCGGCTTGAAATGGGCTACGACGGGAAGCTTCTGGCACGTGCCAGAGGCGAGCTTGAAAACATACGCGAAAAGAACGCATCCGAGCATGAGCGCCGCACGGCGCTGGTATATGCCCGCGTGCCGGAGATCGCGCAGATAGACGCGCAGCTTCGCGCGCAGATGGTCCAGCTTGCGCGTCTGACGATATCGCGCGCGGGCGATCTCAAGGAAAAGCTTGCCGCGCTGGAGAAGGAGAATCTCGACCTGCAGGCGCGCCGGGCGGAGCTCATGTGCGCGCACGGCTTTGCGCAGGACTACCTCGACCCGATATACTCCTGCAAAAAGTGCCGCGACAGCGGTGTTTATGAAAACGAGCCCTGCGAGTGCCTTGTGCGGCTTTATAATATGGAGCTCACGAAGGAGCTGGGCACGCTTCTGCGCCACGGCAGCGAAAGCTTTGAAAGCTTCGACCTTTCGCTGTACAGCGCGGAGTACGACCCGCGCTACGGCGTCGTTCCGCGTGAGGCCATGGGCAAGGTGCTGGAGATCTGCCGCCGCTTTGCCGACAGCTTCCCCAACGTCAACTCCAATCTCCTGCTTCAGGGCGACACCGGCCTCGGCAAGACCTATCTCTCCGCCTGTATCGCGCGCGTCGTGGCGCAGAAGGGCTGCTCGGTATGCTATGACTCGGCGTCGAGCGCGCTGGAGGCGTATGAGCAGCAGAAGTTCTGCCGCGACAGCGAGGCCGGTGAGGCCGCAGCCGTGCGCGTGCGCAGGATGCAGGAATGCGACCTGATGATACTCGACGACCTCGGCACGGAGATGGTCACGCCCATGTCCGTCAGCGCGCTCTATACTCTCTTAAACAGCCGCCTTGCCGCCGGAAGGCGGACCATAATAAGCACAAACTGCACCGACGAGGAGCTTGCCCGCCGGTACACACCGCAGATATACTCGCGCATCGCGGGCGAGTTCGTGCGCCTGCCCTTCGCCGGGCGCGACATCCGCCTGCGTGGCCGCTGAAAGAAAAGCCGAATGAAGAAAGGAGCTTGACAGCATGCAGCATGAGATCACCAGTGTAATACCCCTGCTGAACGAAAACGGCGACCTGACGGAGCCGGGCTTTGCGAGAAGCCTTCTGCCCGTCTACCGCCGGAAGGATATCAAAGCGCCGAAAACGCGCATAAAGGAATGGGATTATTATCTTGTCAGCAACGGGCGCTTCGCCCTCGCGCTGACGGTGGACGACAACGGCTATATGGGGCTGGACTCCATTTCCCTGCTCGACTTTGCCGAGGGGTGGGAGATCACGAAAAGCCCGATGAGCTTCATGCCTCTCGGCCGCCTCGCCATGCCGGAGACGAGCAAGCGCGGCGACGTGCGCCACGGCGGCAAAAAGCACGCCATCAGCTTTGAAAACGACGGCTCCGGCCGCCGCATCCTCACCGCCCGAATGGACGATTTCGGCCCCGAGGGGGCTATCCTTGCCAATATCGAGCTTTTTGACGAGCCGCAGGACAGCATGGTCATCTGCACGCCCTTCGACAAGCCCGGCCATTTCTACTTCAACCAGAAGATAAACTGTATGCGCGCCAAGGGCTGCGTGACCTACGGCGAGCGCCGCTATGAATTTGACCCCGCGGACAGCTTCGGCGTTCTCGACTGGGGCCGCGGCGTGTGGACGTATCACAACACGTGGTACTGGGGCAGCGCCTCGTATCATGTGGGCGGTGTACCCTTCGGCTGGAACATCGGCTACGGCTTCGGCGACTGCTCCGCTGCGACGGAGAACATGCTTTTCTATAACGGCCGTGCGCACAAGCTCAGCCGTGTGCAGTTCAACATCCCCGGCGGTGAGCGCGACTTCATGTCGCCGTGGACCTTCACCTCGGACGACGGGCGCTTTGAGATGGACTTCACGCCCGTTCTGGACAGGGCCGCCTGCACCGACGTCAAGCTCATCAAGTCCGACCAGCATCAGGTGTTTGGCATGTTCACCGGGCGCGCCGTGCTGGACGACGGGACCATAGTTGAGGTCAAGGATTTTCCCGGCTTTGCCGAAAAGGTTGAAAACAAGTGGTAAGCCCACCGGCGGCGCCGGAAAATATATAAATTCAACATCAAACGAAAAACGGAGGTCTAAGATATGTCAAAGCTCTACAGTGAAATGACCCGCAGCGAGCTCATGCATGAGCAGGAGCTGTGCATGGCCGAGCTTGAAGCGCTGAAAGCGCAGGGGCTCAAGCTCAACATGGCGCGCGGCAAGCCCGGCCGTGAGCAGCTGGACATGGTCAGCGATATTCTCACCGTCCTCACCGACGCGGACGACTGCTTCTCCGACGGGGTGGACGCCAGAAACTACGGTGAGCTTGCCGGCCTCAAGGAAGCGCGTGAGCTTTTCGCCGGTATTCTCGGCTGCAAGGCTGAGGAGTGCATCGTCGGCGGTAACTCATCGCTCCAGCTTATGTATGACGCCGTTTCAAAGGCGTATACTCACGGCCTCAATCACGCCGCCTGCCCGTGGCACAAGCTTGAAAAGGTAAAATGGCTCTGCCCCGCCCCCGGCTATGACAGGCACTTCAAGATCACCGAATCCTTCGGCTTTGAGCTTGTCACCGTGCCCATGACCCCGGCCGGTCCCGACATGGACGCCGTGGAGGAGCTTATAAAGGATCCCGCCGTGAAGGGCATGTGGTGCGTGCCGAAGTACTCCAACCCCGACGGCATAATCTACTCCGCCGACACCGTCCGGCGCATCGCCGCGATGAAGCCCGCCGCGCCCGACTTCATGCTCATGTGGGACAACGCCTACTGCGTGCATGAGTTTGACGGCGACTATGTCTCCTTCCCCGACATCATCTCCCTCTGCCGCGAGGCCGGAAACCCCGACATGGTGTACGAGTTCGCCTCCACCTCCAAGATCACCTTCCCCGGCGCGGGCATATCCGTCATGGCAAGCTCCGTGGATAATATAGAGCGCGTGAAGAAGCTCATGGGCGTGCAGATGATCTCCTATGACAAGATAAACCAGCTTCGCCATGTGCGCTATCTCAAGGATAAGGAGCACACCCTTGCCCTGATGAAGAAGCACGCCGCCATCCTCGGCCCGAAGTTCAAATGCGTGCTCTCCCACCTGAATGAGGAGATATCCCCGCTGGGCATCGCCCAGTGGCAGGAGCCGAATGGCGGATATTTCGTGTCCGTGTACACTCTGCCCGGCCTTGCCAGGCGCACGCTGGCGCTGTGCAAGGAGGCCGGCGTCGTCATGACCGGCGCAGGCGCGACCTACCCCTACGGTGTTGACCCCAGCGATTCCAACATCCGCATCGCGCCGTCCTTCCCCTCGACGGAGGAGCTGGACAAGGCCATGCACATTTTCTGCGTGTGCCTGCGCGCCGCGGCGCTGGAAAAGCTCCTCGCCTGACGTTTTGGCGTTTTGGCTGTTATAGGTATAACGAAAAATTCCCTCGGATCCAGCGGATCCGAGGGAATGATTTTTCTTCCGGTATTACTTGAGGTTGCTTTCGATGACCTTTGCCAGTCTCTTGATGCCCTCTTCGATCCTCTCGTCGGGCATGCAGGAGTAGTTGAGTCTCATGCAGTGGTGGTTGTTGCCGTTGGGGAAGAAGCCGATGCCGGGAACGTACGCCACGTTCTGTGCAAGCGCCTGCGTCGCCATGACCTTCGTGTCGATATAATCAGGCAGCTCCGCCCAGGTGAACAGGCCGCCGTCGGGAACGGTGTACTTGACTTCCTTCGGGAAGTACTTGGCCATCGCGTCCATCATGACGTTGCAGCGGTGCTCATACACGGCACGCACGGTCTCCACATGCGCGTCAAGGTCGAACATGTCGATGAACTTGGACACGACCATCATCGTGACGGTGGAGGTCTGAAGGACTGCGGCCTGCGCGATGAGGTTTATCTTCTCAACGATCTCCTTGCTCGCGCACATCCACGCCAGACGGTAGCCGGGGGCGAGGATCTTCGAGAAGGTGCCAAGGTAGACGACAAGGCCCTTGGTGTCCATGCTCTTGAGGGAGGGCAGATACTCGCCCTTGTAGCGCAGCTCGCCGTAGGGGTTGTCCTCAAGCACGATGACCTCGTACTTGTTGACGATCTCCATGAACTTCTTGCGGCGCTCGAGAGACCAGGTGCGGCCGCTGGGGTTCTGGAAGTCGGGGATGACGTAGATCATCTTGACGTTCTCGGTCGTGGCGAGGATCTTGTCCAGCTCTTCCATGATCATGCCGCCGTCATCGGTGGGAACTTCCTTGAATCTGGGCTGGCTGAGCTTGAACGCGTTGATGGCGCCGAGGTAGGACGGGCTCTCCATCAGCACGTAGTCGCCGGGGTTGACGAACAGGCGCGCGGCGAAGTCCAGACCCTGCTGGCTGCCGGCGGTCATGATGATATGCTCCGGATCCGTGTGGATGCCGTTCTTGGCAAGCAGACGGTCGGCGATCTGCTCTCTGAGTCTCAGCAGGCCGTCGGTCGGGCCGTACTGCAATGCGGCGCGGCCGTTCTCATCCATAACGGCGTCGGTGGCCGCCTTTATCTTGTCCACGGGGAAAAGCTCCGGCGCGGGCAGGCCGCCGGCGAAGGAGATGATCTCGGGCTTGTTGACGAGCGCGAGAAGCTCACGGATGTCGGAAGCCTTGACGTCGTTCATTCTTTCTGCGAAATTAACCATATTACCCTCCTGAATAAAATGTATTTTTACCTATATTAAATTTTCACCTGTGTTGTTTTCACCTGTGTTGAGGATATCACATTTTTGGCGGATTGTAAACAGGCTTTTCCCCCGAAAGATTGTTAAAATCCCTCCAAAACGCGCATTTGCGCCCCGACTTGAAACAAAGCGGAATAACATATATAATATGAAAGAAAATAGCACTGTATATACTTTATTACCTATTACGGAATTACGGAGGCGGCGGCATGAGCAACGCTCTCATACATGAAACATCACCATATCTTCTCTCCCACGCGAACGACCCCGTCGATTGGTACCCCTGGGGCGAGGCCGCGTTTGAAAAGGCGCGGCGCGAGGACAAGCCCGTTTTTCTCTCCATCGGATACTCCACCTGCCACTGGTGCCACGTGATGGCGCAGGAATCCTTCCGCGACGGGGAAACGGCGGCGCTGCTGAACCGGTACTACGTCGCCGTGAAGGTGGACAGGGAGGAGCGGCCAGACGTGGACAGCGTATATATGTCGGCCTGCATCGCCCTCAACGGCAGCGGCGGCTGGCCGCTGACGGTCGTCATGACGCCGCAGCAGCAGCCCTTCTTCGTCTCCACATATATCCCGCGCGGCAGTGAGGCACAGCCGGGGCTTTTGAAGCTTCTGGGCGTGATCGCGGACAAGTGGGCGCATGACCGCGCCGCGCTTTATAAGACCTCCGGCGACGTGTGCGCCTATCTCACGCGCTCTGGCGGGGCGGGCGCCGTCTCCGCGCCCGGCCGGGAATTCGCCGCACACGCCGCGGCCCGGCTTTCGGCCGCGTTCGACGCGGAATACGGCGGCTTCGGCCCCGCGCCGAAGTTCCCGATGCCGCAGAACCTCATCTTCCTGATGCGCTATGCCGCGCTGTCCGGAGATAAGGCCGCGCGCGCCGTGGCGGAGGAGACGCTGAAGGCGATGTACAAGGGCGGCATATTCGACCACTTCGGCGGCGGCTTCGCGCGCTACTCCACCGACAGGGAGTGGCTGGCCCCGCACTTTGAAAAGACGCTGTGCGACAACGCGCTTCTCGCTTTTGCCTACACCGAGGCGTGGCAGTCGGGTCACATGGCGCTGTACCGCTACGTCGCGGAGGCGACGCTGGACTACTGTATGCGTGAGCTTGCCGCGCCCGGCGGCGGGTACTTCTGCGCGCAGGATGCGGACAGCGGCGGCGAGGAGGGGGCGTATTACCTCTTCACGCCGGACGAGGTGAAGAAGGTCCTCGGCGAGGACGCGGGGCGGCACTTCTGCGAATGCTATGACATCACCGCCGAGGGCAACTTCCGCGGCAAGAGCATCCCCAACCTCCTTCTCAACACGCGCTGGAGCCTTCTGCCCGAGGGTTACGACGACTTCCGGGAGGAGCTGCGCATGTACCGCAGTGCGCGCATGGAGCTGAACACCGACAAAAAGATACTCACCGCCGCGAACGGCCTTATGCTGATGGCGCTCTCGCGCGCAGCGCGCGCCTTTTCCGATGCGCGCTATCTCGCCGCGGCGCGGGAGCTGGCGGCGTTCATGGAGGCCTCGCTCTTCCGTGACGGGGCGCTGATGGCCTGCCTGTGCGGCGGGGTGCTGAAGCTTCCCGCGCAGCTTGACGACCTTGTTTTCTACGCGCTGGGGCTGACGGAGCTTTACGCCGCCGATTATGACCCCGCGCACATCCTCGCCGCGCAGCGCCTCGCGCGCGAGGTGACGGCGCATTTTTCCGACGGAAATGGCGCGTATTACCGCACCGCCGACACGGCGGAAAAGCTCATCACGCGCCCGCTTGAGATCATCGACGGCGCGCTTCCCTCCGGCAGCAGCGGTGCGGCCGTTCTGTTCGACGTGCTTTTCCGCCTGACGGGGGATGTCTCGATGCGGCAGGCGCGCGACGGGCTTCTTTCGCGCATATGCGGCTATACGGAAAAGGTGCCAGAGGCAAGCGCGTTCGCACTGTGCGCGCTGCTCTCCGCCGTGTACCCGGCAAAGGAGATACTCTGCGCCGCGCCGGATGAGGCCGTGCCGGAGCTTTTGAAGGCCGTCACGGCGCGCTATTCGCCGGAGCTGACGGTGCTTTTGAAGTCGCCCGCGCGCGCCGGGGCGCTTGCCTCCGCCGCGCCGTTTACCGACTCGGCGCAGCCGAAGGACGGCAAGGCCGCCTTCTATATCTGCGAAAACGGCGCGTGCCGCGAGGGCGTCGCCCTGTAACGGCACATACAAATTTTTCAGGCCGGAGAGGATCAACTCTCCGGCCTGTTTCGGTCATGCCGTATTTTATTCTTCCAAGGTTTTCTCCAGCTCGTCTATAAGCTCGCCGAAGAGGGCGAGGGCGGAATCCACAGGCCCCGCCGTGCTCATATCCACACCCGCTATTTTCAGCAGGGATATCGGGTCGGCGCTGCTTCCGGCGGAGAGGAAGCGCTTATAGTCCGCCACGGCGCTCTCACCCTCGGCAAGGATGCGGTTGGCGATAGCGACGGCGGCGGAAAAGCCGGTGGCGTACTGGAACACGTAGTAATCATAGAAAAAGTGCGGTATGCGCGCCCATTCCAGCGCGATCTCATCATCGGAGACCATGTCCGGCCCGAAGTAGAGCTTGTTCAGCGCGAGGTATTTTTCGCACAGCGCATCCGCCGTCAGCGCCGCGCCCGCCTCGCTCATGCGGCCCATCTCCAGCTCGAACTCGGCGAACATCGTCTGGCGGTACACCGTGCCCTTGAACTGGTCGAGAAAGTGGTTTATCAAATACGCCCGCTCACGCTTATCCTGCGTCCTGCCGAGGAGATAGCGCATCAGCAGCACCTCGTTGCAGGTGGAGGCGACCTCCGCCACAAATATGACGTAGTCGGACGTGCACACGGGCTGGTGCTTGCAGCTGTGCCAGCTGTGCAGGGCGTGCCCCATCTCGTGGGCGATGGTGAACATGCTGTCCAGCGTGTCCTTGTGGTTCAGCAGCACATACGGGTGCGGCCGGGAGGAGCCGGAGGAATACGCCCCGCCGCGCTTGCCCTGATTTTCGTATACGTCTATCCACCGTTCGCTGAAGCCCTTTTCAAGAAGCGCCGTATAGTCCGCGCCCAGCACGGCAAGCGCGGCGAGCACCGTGGCCTTCGCCTCTGCATAGCCTATCTTCTCCGCCGCGTCCGGCACTATCGGGGTGTAGACGTCGTACATGTGCAGCTCATCCACGCCCAGCAGCTTCTTACGCAGCGCGACGTAGCGGTACATCTTGTCCATATTGGCGTGCACGGCCTCTATGAGATTCGTGTATACCTCCTGCGGCACCTCCGTCGCGTCCAGCGCGGCGGCAAGCGTCGTGGGATATTTCCGCGCCTGCGCGAAGAAGCGGAGCTGCTTGAACTGCCCGTCCAGCGTCGCGGCGACGGTGTTCTTATATTCGCCGAGGCGGCTGTAATACGTCCTGAACGCGTTCTCGCGAAGGACCCTGTCCGCGCTTTCAAGCAGCGGCACGAAGGTCTCGTTCGTCAGCGCGTGCTCCGCCCCGGCGGCGTCCTTCACCGCGGGAAAGCTCAGATCCGCGTTTCTGAACACGCTGCAAACGTTGTCCGGCGTCTGCGCCATTTCGCCCGCCGCGGCCAGCAGCGTCTCCTCCGCGGCGGAAAGCGTGTGCGCGGCCATGCGGCGGATGCGGTATATGCTGCGGCGGTACACGCCAAGCTCCGGCGCGGCGGTGAAAAACTGCGCTATCTTCTCCTCCGGGATGGCGATGATCTCCGGCGTTGCGAAGGCCGCCGCGCTGGACGCCGCGACGTATATGCCGACGGCCTTGCCGCGCATGTCCAGATAGACGGCGTTGCCCGTGTCCTGGTCGCTCTTGCAGCTTGCATAGCCCAGCAGCATCCCAAGGCGCACGTCGGCCTCGTCCTCCAGCCGGAAGAACTCCAGCAGCGTCTGCGCGCCCTCGCCAAGCCGCCCGGCGTATGCCGTTATCCTCTCCGGCAACGCTTTCAGCGCCTCATACTCCGCGCTCCACGCCGCGTCGTCCGCGTACATGTCCGCAAGGTTCCATGTGTATTCCTCGGGTATCTCTTCCCGCTTCGGTATCGTGTTGACTGCCATATGGCCCTCCTGATGAATCATTTTGCCCTATTGTACCACAGCCGCGTTTTGTCCGCAATCACCGCAGCATATATTAATGTATCGCATAAATGAAAGGACTGATAACGTGGAAATATACGTCGTGCGCGCCGGAGACACGCTTTACGGCATTGCGGAAAAATACGCGCTTGACCCGGCGGAGCTCGCCCGCCTGAACCAGCTTGCCGACCCCTCGCGCCTGCCCGTGGGGCTGGCGCTCTATATCCCCGGCTTCGACGAGGGGCAGCGCCCCGGCATCGAGGTCAACGGCTACGCCTATCCCAACATCTCCGCCGCGGTGCTGAATGAGACCCTGCCCTACCTCACCTTTTTCTGCCCGTTTTCCTACAGCATGACGGCGGAGGGCGCGCTGCGCCCGATCGACGACAGGCGGCTCATATTCAGCGCCTACGCCGCGTCCGCCGCGCCGCTGATGACCGTGACGAATCTGAGCGAATCCTCCGGCTTTTCAAGCGACATCGCCCACGCCGTGTTCACCGACGAGGCCGTGCAGAACAAGGTCTTTGACAATATTCTCTCCACCCTGCGCGAAAAAAAGTACTACGGCATAAATTTTAATATAGAATACGTCTACCCCTTCGACCGCGAGGGCTATAACGCCTTTATCCGCCGCGCGGCGGATGTGTTCCACCCTCTGGGCTACTATCTCTCCACGGCCATCGCCCCCAAGGAGAGCGACGCGCAGGGCGGGCTTCTCTACGAGGCGCACGATTATGCCGCGCACGGCCGGTACATGGATCGCGTGGTCATAATGACCTACGAGTGGGGCTACACCTACGGCGCGCCGCAGGCCGTCTCCCCGGTGGACAGGATGCGCAGCGTGCTTGCCTACGCCGTGACGAAGATGTCCGCAGGGAAGATACTCATGGGCTTTTCAAACTACGGCTACAGCTGGAGGCTGCCGTGGAAGCAGGGCGACGCCGCCGCCATCGTCTCCAGCGCGGGCGCGGCCGATCTCGCGGCAAGTGTCGGGGCGGAGATACGCTATGACTCCGTCGCCGCCGCGCCGTATTTCTACTATACCGACGCCGCCGGGCAGAAGCGCGTGGTCTGGTTCGAGGACGTGCGCTCATGGCGGGCACGGCTTTCGCTGGTGGAGGAATTCGGCCTTGCCGGAATAAGCATCTGGACCATCGACAAGCTCTACCGTCCCGGACTTGAGGTTTTGACTGGCACATACAGTGTGGAAAAGATAGTCTGAACGTAAAATTCCCCATAAGCGGAAGCTTCCTCTTGAATTTGCGCAATATAAATTGTAAAATAGATTTTGTATGCACAATCACACGTTTGGAGAGAAAGCATGAAGCATATAAAAAGAACGGTTTCCGTGTTCGCCGCGCTCGCCCTCGCCTCCGGGCTGAGCGGCGCGGCCTATGCCGCGCAGACATATCTTGAAGAGCCTGCCTCCGCCGGGCACAGCACCGGCGCTATCATACTCGCACTGGCCGTCGCGGTGCTGATGTTCGCCGCGCTCGCGCTGTGCGTGAAGCTCGGCAGAAGCGGGCACATAAACGTGCCGTGGGCCGTGCTGGCCGTGGTGTTCACGGGCTTCGGCCTGCTGCTGAGCATCATCGGCTACAACGCCGGCGCGCTGTACTCAAAGCCGCAGGGCGACCCCTCCGAGACTGTCACGCGCTTTTACGACGCGCTCATTGCGGGGGATTACCCCACGGCCTACTCCTGCCTGAGTGATTATACCGGCCTCGGGCTGGAGACCGCGCCCAGCTCCGAAAACGCGGCGCTGATATACGACGCGCTCAAGGAGAGCTATGAGTACACCCTCACCGGCGCGGCGGTGACGGACGGCCTCACGGCCCGGCAGGGCGTGCGCTTCAAATACCTCGACCTCAGCGAGCTGGAGGCGAGCGTGGAGGACGGCGTGCAGCGCAATCTTGAAAAGCTCATCGACGACCGCCCCCGCAGCGAGGTGTATGACGAGCACGACAAGTACCTCCCCTCCATAACCGAGGAGGCGTACTCCGTCTCTCTCACCTCCGTGCTCAGCCACGCGGACAGCTATTACACCGCCGCCGAAATAACGGTGGAGCTTACATATACCGGCGGGCAGTGGCTCATTGTCACGAACCAGACCATGCTAAACGCCCTGATGGGCGGCGCGGCGTACTGACTTTTCCGGAGGTGACATACAGCATATGAGCGGCAGCAACAACGATTTCAATTCCGACCTTGAGGCCATACTGGCGGAATTCGCCTCATACAGCAGCAATATCTCCGGCACGCCGGATGCGCCGCAGGAGGGCGCGAAAAGCGCGCCCAAGGCGGATGCGTCCGCCGATAGCGGCGCGGCCGCGGCCCCGAAGGCCGGTGCGCCCGTGAAGGACGGCGGCGCGGAATACTATGTGGACGTATCCCGGCTGGAGGATTACCTGACCCACCGCAAGGACGCGCAGGACGCAAAGAAGTCCGCGCCGCCGAAGCGCGCGGAGGACTTCTCCCCGGAGTTCACCCCATCCGGCAGGGCCTATCGCCGGCCGGAGGCGTGGGCCGTTCCCGGCGCGGGCGGAAAGCGCGGGCGGCAGGGCGCGGCCTTTGACCCCGATAAATTTCTGACCGACAGCGAAAAGAAAAAGGCGCAGGCCATCCAGAAGAAGGCCGAGGCGAAGCAGGCGCGGCTGGACGCGCAGAAATCCGCCCTGCGCCAGAAGGACAAAGACGCCGTCGCCGCGCAGGAGCGTCAGCGCGAGGTGCGCGAAAGGGCGCAGTCTCCGGTTAAGACCCTCATCGCCGCGGTGTTCGGCGTGCTGACGCTGCTTGCGCTGTGCTGGGTGGGAGTGAATATCCATCCCGACTCCGGCACAGCCACGGCCGCGAAGGTGCAGAATAACCTCAATCTCACCAGCAAGCTGGACGTGTACATAAATAACGCCGCCAGCGACGCGCTCAGCGACCTGACGTATATAAAGAAGATATATAAGATCGCCGAGACGGACACCGTCGCCCCGAAGCCCGACGCGAACGCCTTCGGCACGACGACGGATCCTGCCGTCGTGCAGGCCGTCATTGCCGACGCGGAGGAGCTTCTCGATGGACAGCAGACAGTCTGGCAGCCTGACCTGCCCTTCTATCCGGGCACGGAGATGTACTATTACCGCGACGCGACCATCCTCGTCATCGTCTGGAAGGAGATAATCGAGGAGCGCTGCGCCACGCTTGCCGAGGTGAAGATCGCGGACGGCTCCCAGTTCCGCCGCCGGTTGACGGAGGACACCTATGGCTCCTCCGTGCAGCTTTACGCGACCGAGCTTGCCGCCGCCTCCAACGCCGTCGTCGCGGCAAATGCGGACTTTTATGCCTTCCGGCAAATCGGCCTTACGGTCTATCAGCGCCAGCTCTTCCGCAACGACGCGGCCAAGCTCGACACCTGCTTTGTCACGGCGGACGGAGACATGCTCTTCGCCCGCGCGGGTGAGCTGGGAGATGACGCGTCTGTCAACCAGTACATCGCCGATAACGACGTTGTCTTTTCCCTCTCCTTCGGCCCCGTGCTGATAGACAACGGCGTCGTGCAGGAGTGCAGCGGCTACCCCATCGGCGAGATGGACCTTGAATACTCCCGCTCCGGCATCGGCATGACCGGGGACAAGCATTACCTGCTCATGACCGTCAACCATACCGACGGCCGCCCGCGCGCGAAGGTCAACGAGTTTGCCCGCTTCATGGCGTCGAAGGGCTGCATAAAGGCGTATAACCTCGACGGCGGCCAGACCTCTGAGATCGTCATGCTCGACCAGCCCGTCAACCATGTTGACTTCGGCTATGAGCGCACCGTCAGCGATATAATCTACTTTGCTACGGCAATCCCGAGTTCGGAGGTGACAGGATGAGCGGCATCGCCATATACACCGGCAGCACCGTTATTTACTGGAGCGGTATCATCATCGCGCTGGGCGCTGCGGCCTGCTTTGCGCTGAGCTATGCGCTGTACACCTCCTATGTCGGCACGGGCAGGGCGCTGTGGGTGCTTCTGCCGCTGAGTGTGCTTTTCTCCGTGCTGTTCTGCCGCCTCATACACTGGTACTGCCATGCTGAGCAGTACGCAGGGCTCTGGGGCGCGCTGACGGACTATTCCGGCGGCGGTTACTGCCTGCCGGGCGCGCTTTTTGGCGTGCTGCTGGCCGCTTTCCTTGTGGGGCGTCTGGGCTTTACGGACAACGTGCCGCGTATGCTGGACGCCGTCGCCCCCGGCGCAGCGCTGTGCGTCGCATTCATCCGCCTCTCCGCGCTTTTCAACAACTCCTGCCGCGGCAAGATCGCCGTAAAAACGCCCGCGCTTCAGCACCTTCCGCTGGCCTCGCCCGTGTACGTCAACGGCGCGGCCGATTACCGCTTCGCCACGTTTTTTGTGGAGTTTCTGGTGATGCTTGCGCTGTGCTTTGTGCTGATACGCTTCTATTTCGCCCGGCGCAGCATCCGTATGCGCGGGGGCAGCTCCAGCGACGGGCACACCGCGCGCTTCTTCCTGCTCATTTTCAGCGTGACCGAGCTTATCCTTGACAGCACGCGCTACGACTCCAGCTATATGCACTTCAACGGCTTTGTCAGCATCGTGCAGATGATCGCGGCGATATCCGTCCTCGTCCTGCTGATTTATTACAGCCGTCTTTCCATCCGCGTCAACGGGCGCGGCGCGAAGCACTGGGGGCTGTGGGGCGTCTACTTCCTCTCGCTCGTGTGCGTGGGCGTGTCGGAATACCTCGTGCAGCGCCACGGCGACTGGTACGGCCGGTGCTATTTCGCCATGTTCATCGGCGTCACAGTCATGGCCGCGTCGGTGTACTCCATGTACTTAAGCTGCTGCGAGAAGAAGCACTGGAAGGAATATTGAAAATAAAATATGCTCCCGAAAGGAAACTGACATGAAAAGAACGACAAAGATAATCCTTGCGCTTGTCCTTCTGGCGGCGCTCATCGTTGGCGCGCTCGCGCTTTATAACGCCTATATGCCCACTGGCGTCGAGGGCGGCAAGCATCTGACGGTCGAGGTCATCCACTCCGACGGCAGTGAAAAGAGCTTCGCCATTGCAACGGATTCTGAAAACCTGCGCGGCGCGCTGGAAGAGGAATCGCTCATCGAGGGTGAGGACAGCTCCTACGGCCTGTATGTCACCGTGGTCGATGGGGAGAGCGCCGACGCGTCCCAGCAGCAGTGGTGGTGCTTCACGAAGGACGGTGAAATGCTCATGACCGGCGTGGACGACACCATGATCCGCGACGGGGAGAAGTATGAGATCACCTTCACAACAGGCTGGTAAGCCCGCCCTCCCTGTCAAGGAGATGTGCCTGCTGGCGCTGATGGGGGCGCTGATGTTCGTGATGCAGGTCGTCATGGCGCCGATACGCAATTTCCACATGACGGATGTGCTCATCATCCTCACGGCCATTTTCTTCGGCTGGAAGGTGATGTATTCCGTTTTCGTGTTCGTCGTGCTGGAGGGGCTGATGTGGGGCTTCGGGCTGTGGGTCGTGTCGTACATGTACCTTTGGCCAATCCTTGCCGCCGTCGCCGTCGCCATGCGCAAAACGGATTCATCCATCGTCTGGGCGATAGTCGCGGCGCTGCACGGGCTTTTCTTCGGGGCGGGCTGCTCCATCCCGTATCTGTTCATAGGCGGGTGGAGCATGGCGTTTTCCTACTTCATCACGGGCATTCCCTTTGACATCCGCCACTGTGTGGGCAATTTCGTCCTCACTCTCGTGCTGTACCGCCCTCTGCGCCGCGCCATGGAGGCCGCTGCCCGGCAGATAAAGCTCATCGAAAAGCGCCGTATGTGAGGCGTTTTTATAAGAATGAAAAGAGACGTTCCAAAATTGAACGTCTCTTTTTGTCATTCATATTTTCTTATGCAGTCCACCTTTGCCTGCGATGGACAGCCTGGTTCAAACTCTTCCTCAAGGAAAACGCACGCCAGCTTTTCCATCAGCTTGACGCCCAGCGTAAAAGCACCGAAACAAGCGATATTTGCGTCGTTGCTTTTTCTGGCCCTCTCTGCGGAGTACACGTCGCTGATAAGTGCCGCATACGCGCCCTTCACCTTATTTGCGGCAAGCGACATTCCTATTCCCGTACCGCATATCAAGATTCCCCTGTCGTATTTACCGGACGCAACGGCACACGCGACCTCATGCGCAACGTTTGCATACAGCGGGTCGTCGCTGCCAAAATCCGTCACTGTATATCCCTTTTCCCTCAGAACGTCTGAAAGCAACTCTTTATCCTGCTTCGCGTTCGGGTCACAGCCTATCGCTACAGAATGCAACATTCTAACATCCCCCCTGCTTTCCAAGAAGCTTCTGCATGGCATCCGCCATCGCGCATATTATAATGCTGCACGAAACGGCGCCCGCGTCAAGAACGCCCCTAGAGCGTTCTCCCAGCCGGGAAGCACGGCCATATTTTGCCGTCATTTCCTTCGTTGACTGCGCGCCCGCCGACGCAGCATTCTTTACCGCCTCCAGCAGGTCAAAAAAGCTTTCCCCGCCGCTTTGCGCCTTCTCTGCCGCGCAGACTGCCGGATAAAGCGTGTCCACAATGGTCTTGTCGCCCAGTCGAGCCTCCACCAGTTCATAAATGCCGTCAAGACCGGCTCTCAGCATGGCGGAAAATACCTCTGCGTCTATCAGCTCCTTATCTGCGGCCTCGTCCGACATCGCCATAAACATGGATCCATACAGCGGCCCCATGGAGCCGCCTATCCTGTTCATAAGCACACTGCCCAACTCATATAGTCCGTCAGACAAACTCACCATGCCATCACCGAGCCGCTCCTTATATATACCGAAGCCCTTGCTCATGTTTGCACCGTGGTCTCCGTCACCGATAAGTCCGTCTATGTCTCCCAGATACTGACCGTTTTCCTGTATGGCCTTTATCATCGCCAGCATTACAGCCCGGCCGTCGGCGTTATATATCCCGTTCATACGCGTCACCTCACCTGTGTAAAGCCGACACAGCGGCTGTCGAGGCCCATAAGCTCCGTCAGTTCTCTGTCAAGCTTCATCACGGACAGTGTAGCCCCCATCATGTCAAGTGATGTGAAGTAGTTGCCAACATATGCCCTCCACGTTTTTATGCCGCGCGCACACAGCAGCTTGTCGATCTCATTGTACAGCACATACAGCTCCATCACTGGCGTAGCGCCGAGGCCGGAAACCAGCACCGCAACGCTGTCGCCGGTATTCAGCGCCAGCTCTGGCAGGACAAGCTTTACCATGCGCTCCGCCATCTCTTTCGCGCTTTCCAGCGGGCAGACTTCTATGCCCGGCTCTCCGTGGTGTCCGATGCCGACCTCCATCGTGCCGTCGGCGATAGTGAAGTTCGGGTGTCCGACTGCCGGAAGAGTGCAGGGCGTAAGCCCTATCCCGACGCTGCGTGTGTTGTCTATGGCCTTCTGCGCCGCAGATATCACTTCGTCCAGAGTTCCGCCCAGCGCCGCCTTTGCGCCGCCGCACTTCCACATGAATATTTCGCCCGCAACGCCCCTGCGCTTTTCGCGCTGATCAGCGGGGGCCGACGCGACGTCGTCATTCGCGACCACAGTTTTTACGGTGATCCCCTCGCGCTTCGCCATACGGCAGGCCATTTTCACATTCATATTGTCGCCGGAATAGTTGCCGTAAAGGCACGCCACGCCGCTGCCCGAATCCGCAGTTTTGAAAGCCTCCAGAAAGGCCAGCGCCGTCGGTGACGAGCATATCTCACCAACTGCGGCAGCATCGCACATGTTCTCGCCGACGTAGCCGATGAACGCCGGCTTATGTCCGGAGCCGCCGCCCGTGACCACGCCCGTTTTTCCCTTCACCGGCGCATTGACAGCCGCTATCACGCCGCGTGTATTCTCGCTGCCGCCGTATACAATACGCTTCACCGTGCCGCTGTGACACTTCACAAAGCCGTCCAGCATTTCGTCAACGATGTTCGCGGGATCGTTCAATATTCTCTGCATAGCATATACCTCTTACGAATTCTTTCTTGCGGCTTTCCTTATGCGTACTGCCGACAGCACAACGAAAAGTATGGTAATGACCAGCAGCGTACCGGATATTGGCCGCGTAAAGAAGGCTGCAAAGCTGCCCTTGCTTATTTTCAGTCCAAGTGCCAACTTCGTTTCTATCATAGACCCCAGAATGAACGCCAGCGTAAAGGAGCCGAGGTCAAAGCCATTCTTGCGCATGAAATAGCCTATCAAGCCGAAAGCTATCGCAACATAGATATCAAAGAATGAGTTTTGCAGCGCATATACGCCCACGAGGCAAAACACCAGCACGAACGCCGAAAGGATCGAAGTCTTTACGTTCAATATGCGCGCGATGAGCTTTATGCTGAATATGCTTATGACAAATATGACGATATAACTGAGTATGAAGCCAAGGTATATGTTTGTCACGATGGCTGGGCTTTTTGCGAACAGCTCTGGCCCAGGATTCAGTCCGTGTATCATCAGCGCGCCCAGCAGTATCGCCGTGACGGAGTCACCGGGTATCCCCAGCGCCAACATAGGTATCAGCGCGCCGCCCGTGACGGCATTGTTCGCACATTCCGGTCCGATGATTCCCTCCGGCTGTCCGGTTCCCATCTTCTCCGGCTCCTTTGAGGTGCGCTTCGCCTGATTATATCCGACGATGGCCGCCGTCGTCGCGCCGACGCCGGGCAGCGCACCCAGAAAAGTGCCCATAAGAGACGAGTATATCAGCAGCTTCCAATTGCGCAGCATATCCGGTATGCCGGAGAACAGCCCAGTTATTTTCTGCTTCTGCGCCGCCTCGCGCTGTGGCTCGTTCAGGCCAAAGAACACCTCAGAAATGGCGAATATGCCTATCATGACGGGCAACTCCTGAAAACCGCTGAGCAGGTGCACATTTCCGAAAGTGAACCTCGGCATTCCGCTCGCCGAATCCATGCCAACCACCGTGACAAGCAGTCCGAACGCCGCCGCGATAAAGCCCTTTATGATATTGTCGCTGGACATGCCGACCACCATGGCGATTCCAAGCATCGCCAGCGCGAAGTATTCCTGCGGGCCGAACGCCAGCGCCGCCCTTGCGACGGCGTTGGCAAGGCATATCAGCAAAAGCCCGCTGACTATGCCGCCAAAGACACTTGCCCAGCAGGCAAGTCCCAACGCCTTACCCGCCTCGCCTTTTTTTGCAAGCGGATATCCGTCGTATATCGTCGCCACCGCTGCAGGCGTTCCTGGTGTGCGTATGAGTATCGCCGGTATCGATCCCGCAAACACCGCGCTGCAATAAAGCGCGATAAGAAAGCCGAACGAACTGTACACGTCCATACTGTAGGAAAACGGGATGAACAGCGCAACGCCCATCGTCGCGCTGAAACCTGGCAGCGCGCCTATGACGTAGCCCGCAATGACCCCTGCGATCAACACGGCGATGTAAGTTAAATTTATATAAGATGCAGCTTCTCTCAATACCTCCACAAATCACACCGCCTTTATAAATGAATTCTCAGCATCTGCGCCATTAGATACACCACGCCGGTCCCGGCGGCAGATATTATCAGACTTTTAAGCCACTTTTCCTTTGCAAGCAGGCAGATATATACGAAAAGGAACACGGCTATCCCTATCCACGCGTTCACGTACTGCATGCACAGCGTCACCGCGATGAGCATTGCAAGTACTATGAGTATCCTTGATATGCCCTGTGCCTTTCCCTCTTCCCCCGCAGCCTTCGCCTTGCCCATAAGGTCAAGCACAAGCTCAACAGCCGAAAGTCCGCCGAGGATGATTGCCGTAAGTCTTGGGAAAAACGCAGGCCCCAGCGTTCCCGGTACCGATGGATACCCGGACACCGTATATATAACGTACCCGCTCAGCAGTATATAGATTATCAGTATGATTCTTTTTTCATTCTTCATAGCTTTTAGAGAGGGGAGGCCGGCTGTGACCGGCTTCCCCTGTTGTCCTCATCAGTTGTTTGCGTACTTCTGAATGACGGGCGTATACTGCTCCGTCTGCTGTTTGAGCAGCGCGGTAAAATCCTCGGAGTTCAGATAGCCTGCGCCAAAGCCGGAGCTTTCCAGAAATTCCGTCATATCCGCCGTTTCATATGCCGCCGTGAATGCGTCGTTGAGCACCTTCACGATTTCTGTCGGCGTATTCTTCGGCACAACGAAGCCGCGCCATGTGCCGACCTCAACATTGTAGCCGCAGTCGATAAAGGTTGGTACATCCGGATACTTTGCGTCGCGCTCGGAATTTGCAACGGCAAGCATTCTCAGATCTCCGCTTTCAATGTAAGCCGCGCCCTCTGCCGGTGTTATGAGCGTTGCCTCCACATGTCCGCCCATAAGGCTAGATATCTGCTCGGACGCGCCGCCGGCCTCGGGAATGATATTGAATTCAACGCCGGCCTCCTCCTGAAGCAGCGCGCCGCACAGCCACGACTTTGCCGGATATGCGTCCGTCATAAGCGTAATCTCGCCGGGCTTTTCCTTCGCCGCGTTTATGAAGTCGTCCAATGTCTGATATTCGCTGTCCGCCCTGACGAAAAGCGCCGCTGGGTCAAAGTTGACGCGGATAATGGGCGTGAAATCGTCCGTTGTGAATGATGCAAGCCCCGCCGCGGGAAGCAGCACGCATTCCACCGTCACCATGGTCACGGTGTATCCGTCCGGACTTGCCGCCGCGCCTTCGCCCATTCCGACCGCGCCAGAGCCGCCCGTCTTGTTGACGACTATCACCGGCTGTCCGAGCTCGGCCTCGGAAAGAGACGCCAGTTTGCGCGCCAGCGCATCAGTTCCGCCGCCAGCCGAAAACGGGCAAATTATTGTTATTTCCTTTGTCGGAAATTCAGCTGTCTTTTCCTCCGCCGCCGCTGTCGGCACATTCCCTGCGCCTGACTCTTCTGCCGCCGGCTGTACCGTCGCCGTCTGCCCACAGGCAGAAAAACTAAGGACCATAACGGCCGCCATGAGCAGCGCTATCAGTTTTTTCATCTGTTTTCTCCTTTTCTTTCGATATTTTTTATTTTAATGGCTCTTGCCATTAAATCCGTGTTTATCTCAGGTCTTTCTCCATGGCCCTTATATCGCCGATTGCCCTATCGCTCATCATGGCAAAGTAAGCGTAGGCGTTCCCCATCGTGATGCATGCTGCACCCAACTCTATAAAGTATCTGACAAGATCAAGATCATAACCGACTGACAGGCCGAACGGTACTCTGTGCGCCTTGCAGCTCTCCGCGATCTTCTTTATCAGCTCCCTAACCTCCGGATCCGCCAGTTTGCCCAGCTTGCCTATCGACGCGGAAAGATCCATCGGCCCCACCATCACAAGGTCTATATTCGGTACGTCAAGTATCTCGTCCAGATTGTTTACGCAGTCTATATGCTCTGCCTGAATTATCTTGAAGATACCGTTGTCGGCGCTTTTTATATACTCGTCGGCATTGCCGCAATAATCCAGCGCCCGTATTGGGCCGTAGCCTCTCGTTCCCATCGGCGGGTACATGCAGGACTTTACAGCCGTCTCCGCCTCCTCCGGGGTGTTGATCATAGGGAATATTATCCCGTCCGCGCCCATCTCTAAAACTGGCTTTGCAAGTACGGGGTCGTTTTTCGCCACTCTAACAAAAGAATCGCACCCGCCGGAGGCCGTACCCACTATGCCGTCAAGTATGGTATTCAGCGTCATCGGGCCGTGCTCCGCATCTATCCATATATAATCATAGCCGCACTTGCCGCATATTTCATACAGTCCTATATCTTCACTGGTGCAATGCGTTCCTATCGCCAGCCTGCCTTCCGCAATGGCCTGCCTTACCTTGTTCATTTTCATATTGCCTCCATTATATTTCAGCTGATGTAACTGTTGTTCTAAGCTAAAAAAAGCATATCATGTCTGAAATTCTATTGCAATATTCTTTTTATAATTTCATTGATTTCATGAAATTAATGAAATTATGTCTTATATATGCTCAGCCGCTGCTTTTATTTGTTGACATCATGAAATATTTCATTATATAATCAATTCAGTTCCAGTTACATTTGATACAGGGAGATGTGCCGACATGCCTCAACATATCAATCAAAAGCTCATCGCAGAGAGGGCCGGTATATCGCGCGCCACGGTCTCCCGCGCTTTTACAAAAAGCACGGCAGTCAGCGCTGAAGCTATGGAGCTTATAATCAGCACAATGAAGGATCTCGGTATATCCGACCCGGAAAAGCTTATCGGGAAACGGGATGTGCCGCGGCAGATACTCGTCATTGTCGGCGATATACGTGATGAATTCTACGCCAGCACCATCAAGGGTATCTCCGACACCATCCACTCTCTCAATATGATTGCAACTCTGTGTGACAGCAATTTTGACTTTGATATAGAGTACCGCTATCTTAAATATGCCGAGGAGCACGGCTTTGCCGGTGTCATAATGTTGACTGTGGAGTCAAGTCCGGGCATGATAGCGCTTCTTCGGAATTACACGCTGCCCGTTGTTCTGGTAAACCGTTTCATCCGCTCTCTCGATATGGACGTCGTCAGCATAGATAACTACCGTGGCGGCTACATGGCAGCAAGCTATCTTCTTGAGCATGGGCACCGGTGCGTCGCCTATCTTGCGGGGAAGCGGGAATCCACCGCGCAGCAGGACAGGCTTCGTGGTTTTACGGACGCTATGGCGGATGCCGGGATCTCGTTCCGGCAGCAGAACGTGTTTTGGGGCGACAATACGCGTGACAGCGGCAGGGATTTTGCCGGCAGCTTTTTCGGGGATCATGCCAAGGGCAAGTATACTGCCGTGTTTGCCGCGAATAACCCAATGGCCGTTGGCGCACTCACGCGTCTGCTTGAGCTTGGCCGCAGCGTGCCTAACGATATAAGTATGATATGCTTTGACGATGTTACCCCGGCGCGCGACGGCAGCATAAAGCTCACCACCATAAGCTACGATCCGTATCTTATGGGCACGACGGCTGTGGACAGCCTTATGAAACGGATAGAGAAGCCGCATCAGGAAAAGATAAAAAGCACTTTTTCCCCGCATGTCACCGTCAGAGACAGCGTGAAAGACATATCCGCAAGCATTGACAAGCACCTCTGAGCTGTGAGATACTTATTTCAGACATCATACGAAAGGCAGGGTCACACCATGTGGCAGAAAGAACTCCCGGAAAAGGACGACCTCACGGACCCCAGCTATATCCTCGACATACAGCATATTTACGACCATGAGAAGGAAGCTCAGGAGGGTATCGACGAGCTTGCCGAGTATTTTGAATTCGGCCGTGAGATAGAACACATGATCGGCGAGACGCCCGTGTGGCACCAGTATAATGTAAAGCTGGCATCGCGCGGCTGCGGCTGGGAGGACATTCTGCGCTGGGCAGATTATATGATGTCAACCGACCTGACGGAGTTTTTCTACGCCTCCGTGAGCGACGATTCCCTTGCTTTCTTTGACGCGGCGCGCTTCACGAACGAATATCTGCGGTGCGGCAGCTTTCTGGAAATGCCTGAGCTTGCGAAAGAGCACAAGGCCTTTACCCTCAACGCGGGACACAGCAAAAGCCTGTGCTGTCCGATAAGAATAGAATGGTTCAATAATGAGAATTATTTCACCCTGCACGTCAAAAATAACGACGTCGATCTTATGAAGCGGTACGCGGAGACGATGGTCCGCATGACGTTCGGCACCCCTGACGCGTTCAAGCTCGGCAAGCCGCTGGATCTCCAGCCGCGTTGACACTGACACACAGCAAAGCAGTATAAATTGAATCTTGAGTTTAAAATGACACATCCGGCAGACCTTCGTCTGCCGGATGCTTTGCTTTCATATGGGATTATGCAGATGCACTTTAGGCCTTCAGCTCCTGATTGGCGGTCTTCTTGCCGTACCAGAGGACGACGCCGAGGTAGGCCGCAGTGAACACAGCGCCGATTATGTACGCGCCGGTCCAGGGGATGTTGAAGCCGATCTTCGCGTTCATGATGAACGAGCAGGTGACGAATGCGTAGAACACGCCCGGGATCATGGGTATCCATGCATACTTGCCCTTGCCGTTGCGGAACATCCAGATGGCGATGCAGGCCAGCGCGAACAGCGCGAGAGTCTGGTTGGACCATGCGAAGTAGCGCCACAGGGTGTTGAAGCCGTTGGTGTCGAACTTCGCCCAGACAAGGATGCTGGCGACGAGCGCGAATATTATCGCGGACAGGCCGAGGCGCTTGCCGTTGGTGCTCTGGTCTATGTGCAGCGTGTCGGAGATGGTGAGGCGCAGCGCACGCAGGGCGGTGTCGCCGGAGGTGATGGGCAGCACGATGACGCCGATGAGGGCGATCACGCCGCCGACGTTGCCGAGGATGTCACGGCAGACGATGCCGACAGTGGCGGTCGCCTTCGTGGCGACGGCTTCCTGAAGGCCGAGGTTGTATACGCCCATTGCGCCCGCGGCCCAGACCATTGCGATGAAGCCCTCAAGCACCATCATGTAGTAGAAGGTGGTGCGGCCTTCGCGCTCGCTCTTCATGGTGCGGGAGATTATCGCCGTCTGCGTGGAGTGGAAGCCCGAGAGTATGCCGCAGGCCACCGTGACGAAGAACACGGGGATGAAGTGCCCGTTGTGGAAGTACTCGGCATAGTCGAACACGCCGTTGTAGTTCCAGGTGCTCTCCCACAGGTTTATGAGGGGATAGCCCTTTGCGAACACGCCGATGAACACGCCGATGGCGGAGAAGAGCAGGATCGCGCCGAAGATGGGGTAGATGCGGCCGATTATCGCGTCAATGGGGAACACGGTCGCGCAGAGGTAGTAGGCGAAAATAACGCCGTAGATAACCCACGTGGAGACCGCGGTGGGCGCGCCGGAGAAGTGGAACACCTGCGTCGCGGCGATGTCGCCGGGGGTGTAGATGAACACCGCGCCCACAAGCAGGAGCAGCAGGCTGACAAAGATGTTGTAAATGATATAGATGCTCTTGTTGGTGTACTTCTTGATCATATCGGGCATCTGCGTGCCGCCGTCGCGCAGGCAGATCATGCCGGAGAAGTAGTCGTGCATGGCGCCGCCGATGATGTTGC
>ENA-OUQC01000395-OUQC01000395.1-human-gut-metagenome-genome-assembly--contig:-NODE-395-length-33658-cov-3.728715_pt1 | contig 33658 bp, 34 predicted proteins | sample MGYA00237942_ERZ548815 | MGnify/ENA primary metagenome ERZ548815 (study PRJEB26490, sample SAMN05194722) | human gut metagenome | biome: terrestrial biome; feature: human-associated habitat; material...
CACTGCATATCGTCGGCAGCGTCAGATGTGTATAAGAGACAGGCTCGGGAGCAACGGCGCTTTTAGCCAGCGCCTTGAAGCTTCATCCCTGCATCAATGTTATAAACGGAAAGATGGAAGTAGGGAATAAATACAGAGGAAGCCTTTTAAAGGCGGTCATGAAATATGCTGCGGACAAAGAAAAGGAGCTGTTGTCTGCAAGGGAGGAGATCGTTTTCATCACCCATTCCGGGATAGAGGAGGGGATCATTGAAAAGGTCAGGGAATATCTAAGCTCTCTGCAGCACTTTGACAGGATCGTGGTCACCAGAGCGGGCGGTGTGATTTCAAGCCACTGCGGCCCGGGGACGCTGGGGATCCTTTACTATTTGAAATAAAGAAGTCTGGAATAAAAGCATGAATATATTATCGGCAGAAAATATCTCCATGGCATTTGGAGAACGAAAACTTTTTGATGAAACCTCCTTTTACCTGCAGGATGGGGAAAAGGTGGGGATCATTGGGATTAACGGAACCGGAAAATCCACGCTTCTTAAAATCCTTTCAGGGCAAGAAGCGCCGGATCAGGGAAAGGTTACCAGGGCTTTGCATGTGCGGATCAGTTTCCTGCCCCAGCATCCTTCCTTTGACCCGGAGGCAACGGTGTTAGAAGCGGTGCTTTCCCATGTGGACAGACAGGAAAAGAAGGTAACAGAGCAGACAGAGCTTGTGACCAGGGCCAAGACCATGCTTACAAAGCTCGGGGTTTCAGCGTATGAGGAGAAATGCGGAAATCTTTCCGGCGGACAGCGAAAGCGTCTTGCTCTTGTGGCGGCGCTGCTGGTTCCTTCTGATATTCTGCTTTTGGACGAGCCTACCAATCATTTGGACAATGAAATGTCCGACTGGCTGGAGGAACAGCTGAAGATGCGCCAGGGCGCGCTTATCATGGTAACCCATGACAGATATTTCCTGGACCGGGTGGTAAACCGGATCGTGGAAATCCACAGAGGAAAAATCTATTCTTATCAGACGAACTATGCTGGATATCTGGAACTGAAGGCCGGCAGGGAAGAAGCGGAGCTTGCAGGAGAAAGAAAGCGCAGATCTATTTTGCGCAAGGAGCTTGCCTGGGTACAGCGAGGAGCACAGGCAAGATCTACAAAACAAAAGGCCAGACTCCAGCGTTTCGAGGAACTGAGCAGCCAGAAGGCAGAGGCAGGAAGGGAACAGGTAACATTGTCTTCCTTATCATCAAGACTTGGCAGGACAACCGTAGAGCTTTCCCATTTGTCCAAGAGGTACGGAGATAAGATCCTGTTTGAGGATTTTTCCTATGTGTTTTTAAAAAATGACAGAGTGGGCTTCATCGGCCCCAATGGCTGCGGCAAAACCACTCTGATGAAAATGATCACCGGGATGGTACAGCCGGATCAGGGACAGATCGTGATCGGGCAGACCGTGAGGATCGGCTACTATGTGCAGGAGATCGATGAAAAGCAGATGCCGCCGGAGAAAAGAGTCATTGATTATATCCGGGATGTGGCAGAATATGTGCAGACAGAGGAAGGAAGCGTATCGGCTTCCCAGATGCTGGAGCGGTTCTTGTTTGAGGGCAAGGATCAGTATGGGCTTTTGTCAAAGCTCTCCGGCGGTGAAAAGCGCAGACTCAATCTTTTACGAGTGCTTATGGGAGCGCCCAATGTGCTGATTTTGGACGAACCTACCAATGACCTTGACATTGCAACGCTGACCGTGCTTGAGGATTATCTGGATGATTTTCAGGGGATCGTGATCACGGTTTCCCATGACAGATATTTTCTGGACAGAGTTGTCAGCAGGATTTTTGCAGGTGACGGGCAGGGGCACTGGAGACAGCATGAGGGCGGATATACAGATTACTACATGCGCACCCTGGCAGAAGGGGAAGCGGAGGCCTGCGCCGGAGCAGGGGGCATGGCAGGCAGGTTAAGAGAAACAGGGGCGCAGAACGCTACGGAGGGAAAGGACAACTGGAAGCAGCATTCTGTTAAGCTGAAGTTTACCTACAAGGAGCAGCGGGATTATGAAGGGATTGAAGAGCAGATCGGCGCCTTGGAGGAAAAGATAAAGAAGCTGGAGAAAGAGATGGAGCTTGCCGCCACAGACTTTGTAAAGCTTGGAAAGCTTACGGAGGAAAAGCAGCAGGCGGAAAAGGAACTGGAACAGAAAATGAACCGCTGGATGTATCTGGAGGAACTAAAGGCATACATGGAAAGCGGTGATGAGGGGCAGGTACAGAGATTGCGGGAGGAAAATTAATCATGGAGCTGCTTGCAAAATGTTTAAGCTGGTTTCAGATCCATAATCTTTTTGAACTGCTGAGTATGATCGGTCTGATCTATTTTCTGGTCAACCGTTTTTTGCTCCATCGGGTGCCGGTACCGGGCAGTGCTTTTAAGAAAGTATCTCCGGAACTTTTGGAAAAGTGCGTGCGGCAGCTTGAGAAGGGAGAAAAGAAACAGTTTGAACCTTACCAGATGCCACGGGAGCTGTATGAGGCGCTTTCCAAGGATCTTTGGGAAGAAAAAAATCTGAAGGAGCTTTTGTGCAGCATCTGTGACCATCTGGGGATAAACGGAAGCTTTATTAAGCTGGTGCTTCAGGAAACAGAGGCAGCGGACAAGGCAGGAGAGATCTCTACGGATCTGGCGTTTACTACGATCAGACTGATAAAAAAGCCTTATTATGACCTGAATACGGTAACTGCCATTCTGGCCCATGAAGCATGTCATCTTCATCTGTATTATCAGGGGATCAAGCTTCGGGATACCTGGGAAAATGAAGTCCTGACGGACACGGCCGTTGTTTATTGCGGTTTTGGGGAATATTTGTATCAGGGATACGCAGTCAGATCCGGAGAGTTTGCTTTTTCCTATCATAAGGTGGGATATATCCGGAAAGAGGATGTTGCTGTGATCCGAAGGCTGATGGAAGAGTAAGCCTATGGACTAAAGTCTGCAGGTTTTGGAAAGGAAAAAAGAATGCGCAAAAAGCGTGCGCAGAAATGAGGATAAATATGAGAATTGGAATGGGCTATGATGTTCATAAACTGACAGAAAACAGAAAGCTGATCATTGGGGGCGTGGAGATCCCTTATGAAAAGGGACTGCTGGGGCATTCAGACGCAGATGTGCTTCTGCATGCCATTATGGATGCGCTTTTGGGGGCAGGGGCCCTTGGGGATATTGGAAAGCATTTTCCGGATACCGACCCCGCGTATAAAGGAATTTCCTCTATGGAGCTGCTCAAAAGAGTAGGCAGTCTTTTGGAGGAGCACTTTTATCTGATCGAAAACATCGATGCAACCATCATTGCACAGGCACCTAAAATGCGGCCCTATATTGATACCATGAGGGAAAATATCGCACAGGCCCTTGGAATTTCCGTGGAACAGGTAAATGTAAAGGCTACCACCGAAGAGGGTCTTGGGTTTACCGGAAGCGGTGAAGGAATCTCTTCCCAGGCTGTCTGCCTGCTCACCACCCCTATGGGACTTTCCGCTGATAATGTAATGGAAAGAGGATGCAGTGGCTGCAGCGGCTGTCCCCAGGCAAAAGAGCTGTGATGAGGGAGGCTTAAGCGGTAAATAAATCCACTTGGTAGATTTTTATGCTCATGGACTACGAGACTGCTAAACTAAGGAGTGGTTGCAAACAAAAGAGGCGGCAGTTTAGCAGGTGGTGAGAAAAATGTCCTACAAAGAGATAGGCGCAAGGATCAGGACTTTGCGGGAAAGTGATGGATTAAGCAGGGATAAGCTGGCAGAAAGAGTAGAGATCTCCAGCAAGTTTCTTTACGAGATTGAAATGGGGAAAAAAGGCTTTTCGGCCGAGACCCTCCGCAGACTTTCCCTGGCGCTGAATATTAGCAGTGATTACCTGCTAAGCGGTGTGGGAGAACAGAAACTCCAAATCAGGAAAGATCAAATGTGACTTTAGAAGCACCCATGCGGGGTGCTTCTTTTTTAGCTGAGCATTCCGCCCAGCATGCCGCTGCCGGCGCAGAGAAAGAGAACAGTAAAAAGCCTGCCGGATATGGCGGAAAGGCCGTGATTGACGATCATGGAAAGGAGAAAGAGGATCAGAAAGTAAAGGATGCCTGCAAGCAGTCCCCACAGGAATTTGCGGTTGCCCTCCCGTTTTCCAAAAAGAAATCCGGCCAGAAAGGTCACAAGGATATAGATACAGGTGATGCAGATCGTAACGATCTGTTCGGAAAGCTGGAAACGGTACAGCATCAAAGACAGCAAAAGGAGCAGCCCTGTGGTCAGCAGATAGGATAAGAGCAGGCACTTTAAAATAAAGGTGAAACGTGAGGGGACAGGGGTGATTTTTTCCTTCATAGAATTCTCCCGAAAAACTTCTCTATGCTTTATCATATGCCTGTGCTTGACAGAGAATGCCCTCCTATTGTAATATTTGCATATGCTGTCTGAAAAAGACAGTAATCTTAAATATAAGGAGTGATTTACATTTTGGATACCGATGGTGTCATACAGTTGTTTGCGTTACTGATTTTGGTGTGTTTGTCCGCCTTTTTTTCGTCGGCGGAGACCTCCCTGTCCACAGTAAACAGGGTAAGACTGAAGACCCTTGCAGAAGAGGGAAATAAGAGGGCGCAGACGGCTCTTCATGTATTGGATAAGTACGGAAAAATGCTCAGTGCAATTTTGATCGGGAACAACGTAGTCAATCTGTCTGCGTCTGCTCTGGCAACAACCCTTGCCATTAAGATTAATCTTGCAGTGGGGATCGCCACAGGAGTTTTAACAGTGGTAATTCTTTTGTTTGGAGAAATCCTTCCCAAAAACATGGCAATGGTGTATTCTGAGAAGCTGGCGCTTGCCTATGCGGGGATCGTTGCTCTTGTCATGAAGGTACTTACCCCGGTGATCTTTCTGGTTGATAAGCTGTCGCAGGGGCTGATGAAGCTGCTACATATCGATGCAGGCAAAAAGCAGGCCATGACGGAAAATGAGCTGAGAACTTATGTGGAGGTCAGCCATGAGGACGGCGTGATCGAGTCGGAAGAACGGGAAATGATCTACAACGTGTTTGATTTCAGTGATGCCGTAGCCAAGGATATCATGATCCCCAGGATCGATATGGCGGTAGTCAGCGAGGAAGCAGACTATGATGAGGTCATGAAGCTGTTCCAGGATTGCATGTATACCAGAATTCCCGTGTATCATGAAGATAAGGATAATATTATCGGACTGATCAACATTAAGGATTTTATCCTGGTGAAGGATAAAGCTCATTTCAGAATACAGGATATCCGCAGACAGGCATATTACACTTACGAATATAAAAAGACCGCTGATCTTCTGATGGAAATGCGGGAGAAGCGTGCCAATGTGGCGTTTGTGCTAAACGAATATGGCGCTACGGTGGGAATGATCACCATGGAAGACCTTTTGGAGGAGATTGTGGGAGAGATCCGTGATGAATATGATGAGGATGAGGAAGAACTGATCCAGGCAGCAGGAGAAAGGGCTTATCTGGTAGAAGGAAGCATGAAGCTAAGCGACATCAATGATGCGTTGGGGACAGATCTGGAATCTGAGGATTATGATTCCATTGGAGGCCTGATCATCGAAAACCTTGACAGACTGCCGGAGGATGGGGAAACCATTGAAACAGCATCCGGGATCACCCTGCAGGTAAAGGGCGTGAACCAGAACCGTATTGTAAAGGTGCTTATGACGCTGCCTGAAAAGAAAGAGGAGGAAAGCGGCGAAGACACCTCCAAAGAACAGGAAAGCGCAGCAGAAACGAAGGAAGAGGACGCCTAGGCATAATTTTTTTACAAAATACTTTTCCAAAATTGACATCTATGCTATACTAAATAGAAATTGAGAAGAAATACCTGTCTTTGACAGGGTAAGAGATAAGATGAAGGAGATAATCATTATGAAGCGTATTAAGACATTAGCTACCAGAGATCTTAAAGAGAGCATGAAGAAGGGTGGATGCGGCGAGTGTCAGACTTCCTGCCAGTCAGCATGCAAGACCTCCTGTACAGTAGGCAACCAGAGCTGTGAGAAGGTAAAATAAGTTTAGAAACAGGATTGGGAAGGTAAGCAGCGGCCTGCGCCGCTGCTTATTGTGTGTTATCCCTCCCTGCAGAAAGGTATGGATACAAAAAGTGATACATCAGTACAAGAATAACGGCTATAACATCGTTTTGGATGTGAACAGCGGTTCCGTTCATGTAGTGGACGATGTGGTTTATGATCTGATCCCCATTGCAGAGGAACTGCTGCAGGATAAGACTGAGGAACAGGTAAAAGCCGCATGCCTTGAAAAGCTTCAAGGAAAATATGAAACAGCAGATATTGAGGATGCTTATGAGCAGGTGATGGAGCTGAAGGAAATGGGACAGCTTTATGCACCTGATATTTATGAAAATTATATTTTTGATTTCAAAAAGAGACAGACCGTGGTAAAGGCGCTGTGCCTTCATATTGCCCATGACTGCAATCTTGCCTGCAAATACTGCTTTGCAGAGGAGGGAGAGTATCATGGAAGAAGAGCGCTTATGAGCTATGAGGTAGGGAAAAAGGCCCTGGATTTCCTGGTGAAAAATTCCGGAAGCCGTATCAACCTGGAGGTGGATTTCTTCGGCGGGGAACCGCTTATGAACTGGCAGGTGGTAAAGGATCTGGTAGCCTATGGGCGCAGCCTTGAGGAGCCCTTTCACAAGAAGTTCCGTTTTACCCTTACCACCAATGGCGTGCTATTAAACGACGAGATCATGGAATTTTTAAACAGGGAAATGTCAAATGTAGTCCTTTCCATTGACGGAAGAAAAGAAATCCATGATCTGATGCGGCCGTTCCGCAAGGGGCAGGGCAGCTATGATCTGATCGTTCCCAAATTCCAGAAGCTGGCAGAAAGCAGAGAGCAGATGAATTATTATGTGAGAGGAACCTTTACCAGAAATAATCTGGATTTCTCCAGGGATGTACTGCATCTGGCTGATCTGGGCTTTCAGCAGATTTCCGTGGAGCCTGTGGTAGCGCAGCCTACAGATGACTACGCCCTGAGGGAGGAGGATCTTCCGGTACTGCTTGAGGAATATGATAAGCTTGCAAAAGCGCTGCTTGAAAGGAAAAAAGAAGGAAAAGGTGTCAATTTCTTTCATTTTATGATAGACTTGGAGGGTGGCCCGTGCGTAGCCAAAAGACTTTCCGGCTGCGGATCGGGAACAGAGTATCTGGCAGTCACTCCCTGGGGAGACCTTTACCCCTGTCATCAGTTTGTGGGAAATGAAGATTTCCTCATGGGAAATGTGGATGACGGGATCACAAGGACGGACATCCGGGATGAATTTAAGACCTGTAATGTCTACGCAAAGGAAAAATGCAGGAACTGTTTTGCAAAGTTTTACTGCAGCGGCGGCTGTGCTGCCAATTCCTTTAACTTCCATGGGCATATCAATGATGCCTATGACCTTGGCTGTGAGCTTCAAAAGAAGCGTATTGAATGCGCAATTATGATAAAAGCGGCATTGGCCGATTTAGAAGGAGAAGAAAGTGATGAAGAAGAGTAAAGCAATCATTACGCTGGTTGTGTTTGTTTTGCTGCTTGGCTGTTTTGGCTATACAGCAGCAGTTGGAATCGGTTCAGATGGTTCCGGTTCTGCAGCCAGCATCAATCTTGGCCTTGATCTTGAGGGCGGCGTAAGCATTACCTATCAGGCTGTTGGAGAGGAAAAGCCCAGCAGTGAGGATATGGCGGATACCATTTACAAGCTGCAAAGGCGTGTGGAAGGCTACAGCACTGAGGCGGTTGTGTATCAGGAGGGAGAGGATCGGATCAACATTGAGATCCCCGGCGTATCGGATGCCACAACAATCTTAGAGGAGCTTGGAAAGCCCGGTTCCCTGTATTTCATTTCCGAAACGGATGCAGACGGAAATGCAAACTATGACAGATACTATTACACCTTAAATAAGACCATTGATGAGCTTCAGGCAGACGGAAGCGTGGTTCTGGTAGGTACCGATATCAAGGACGCACAGGCAAGGGCCTATACAGACAATATGCAGAACAGCGGCTTTGCAGTGGATCTGACCTTAACAGACGATGGAACACAAAAGTTCGCAGAGGCAACACAAAGCGCTTACCAGAAGGGAGAGACCATTGCGATCTACTATGATGGCGGTATTATCAGCGCTCCCAGCGTAAACGCAGTTATTTCCAACGGACAGGCACAGATCACAGGAAACTTCACCCATGAAGAGGCGGAGCAGCTTGCTTCTACCATCCGTATCGGCGGCCTTAAGCTGGAACTTGAAGAACTTCATTCCAAGATCGTGGGAGCCCAGCTTGGTGAGGAAGCCATTGCGACCAGTATCAAAGCGGCAGTGGTTGGATTTGCCATTATCGTTGTTTTCATGATCGCAATTTATTATATTGCCGGTCTGGCTTCCAGCCTTGCACTGGCAATGTATGTGGAACTGATCATCATCCTGCTGGATGCGTTTGATATTACCCTGACGCTTCCCGGTATTGCAGGTATCATCCTGTCCATCGGTATGGCAGTAGACGCCAATGTAATCATTTTTGCCCGTATCCGCGAGGAGCTGGCAAAGGGAAAGACCGTCAAATCAGCTATTGAGATCGGATTTAAAAAGGCAACCTCAGCGATCGTAGACGGAAATGTAACGACCCTGATCGCAGCAGCGGTTCTGGGAGTTCTGGGAAGCGGAACCATTAAAGGCTTTGCCGCTACCCTGGCGCTTGGTATTATCCTTTCCATGTTTACAGCCATGGTAGTGACCAGAATTTTGTTAAAGGCATTCTATGCTATCGGATTACAAAGCCCCAAGCTGTATGGCGTTGCAAGAGAAAGAAAAGCCATCAACTTTGTGGGAAAGAAAGCAATCTTCTTTACGGTTTCCATTGTTGCCATCCTTTCCGGCTTTGTATTTATGGGAATTAACAAGGCAAACACAGGAAATTCTTTAAATTACAGTCTGGAGTTTGTAGGCGGTACTTCCACAGATGTAACATTTAACGAAGATATGTCGCTGGCAGACTTAGACGAAAAAGTGGTTCCTCTGATCGAGCAGATCACCGGAGACGGCAATGTCCAGACCCAGAAGGTAGAGGGAACCAATGAAGTGATCTTTAAGACAAGATCCCTGGATATTGCGGAAAGAGATGCATTTAAAGAGGCAATGGTAAGCAATTTTGCCGTAGATGGAGACAAGATCACCACAGAGACCATCAGCTCCACCGTCAGCAGTGAAATGAAGTCCGATGCAATCCTGGCAGTGGCAGTAGCGGCTGTGTTCATGCTGATCTATATCTGGTTCCGGTTTAAGGACATCCGTTTCGGCGCAAGCTCCGTAGCAGCGCTGTTACATGATGTGCTTGTGGTTCTGGCATTTTATGCGATCGTAAGGATTTCCGTAGGAACCACCTTTATTGCATGTATGCTGACCATTGTAGGTTATTCCATCAATGCGACCATTGTTATTTTTGACCGTATCCGTGAGAATATGCAGACCATTAGTAAGAAGGATTCTCTGGAAGAAATGGTAAATCAGAGTATTACCCAGACCCTGTCCAGAAGTATTTTTACTTCCCTGACAACATTTATCATGGTTGCGACCCTTTACATTTACGGAGTATCCTCCGTAAGAGAATTTGCCCTTCCTTTGATGGCAGGTATTCTCTGCGGTACCTATTCATCCGTATGTATTACAGGCGCCCTGTGGTTAGTGCTTCGTAAGGTATTTCCACAGAAGAAAGCAGCGTAAGGTAAAAAGAGGAAAAAAGGCATTCTGATCAAGGTCAGAATGTCTTTTCTTTTCTGTAAATTTAGTAGAAATTGAAGACAGGAAAAGAAGAAAACATGGCAAAATGGATGGTAGCCGCTAAAAAGGCGGATTTTGAACAGATCGCACAGGAATTTGGTATTTCTCCCGTACTTGCCAGGCTGATCAGAAACCGTGACATGACCACAGAAGAGGAGATCAGGCAGTATCTGCATGGAACCCTGAAGGATCTGCATGCTCCGGAACTGATGAAGGATATGGAGAAAGCGGCAGAAATTTTACGCAAAAAAATAAGGTCAGGAAAGCATATCCGTATTATAGGGGATTATGATGTAGACGGGATCTGTGCCTCTTATATTCTGCAAAGGGGCTTATCTCTGCTTGGGGCAGATGCAGACGTGGTGATCCCCCACAGGATTAAGGACGGATACGGATTAAATGACAGTCTGATCGAGGATGCACAAAAAGACGGCGCAGATACGATCCTGACCTGCGACAATGGGATTGCAGCAGCATCGCAGATAAGGCTTGCCAAGGAGAAGGGAATGACCGTGATCGTGACAGACCACCATGAGGTGCCCTTTGAAGAAGACCAGGGGGAAAGGCATTATCTTCTGCCTCCCGCAGATGCGGTGGTAGATCCGAAGCAGATGGAGTGTACCTATCCCTTTCCCCAGATCTGCGGAGCTGTGGTGGCAGGAAAGCTGATCCATTGTCTTCTGGAAAAGGAGGAGCAGACAGACGGACAGGAAAAGCAGGCGCTTTACCGGGAAATCCTGGGATTTGAAGCGCTGGCTACGGTGTGCGACGTAATGGAGCTTAAGGATGAAAACCGTATCATTGTGCGGGAAGGCTTAAAGGAGCTGGAGCGTACGCAAAATGTGGGAATGCAGGCGCTTCTTCGGGTAAATGGCATTGATAACAGACCCCTGACCCCTTATCATGCTGGGTTTATCCTTGGCCCCTGTATGAATGCCACGGGACGCCTTGACACGGCAAAGAGGGCCCTTTCCCTTTTTTCCAGCCGGGAATATGCCCGGGCCGTTACCATTGCAGGGGATTTAAAGAGCCTGAACGACAGCCGGAAGACTATGACGGAAAAAGGGGTAGAGCAGGCGGCGGAGCAGATAGAAACAACCTCCGTGGGAAAGGATCTTGTTCTGGTGATTTTTTTGCCGGAATGCCATGAAAGCCTTGCCGGGATCATTGCCGGGAGGATCAAGGAAAAGTACGGAAAGCCTACCTTTGTCTTTACCAGAGGAGAGGAAGGCATTAAAGGAAGCGGAAGGTCTGTGGAGGCCTACCACATGTATGAGGAGATTACGGCCTGCAAGGAGCTGTTTACCAGATATGGCGGTCATGCCATGGCGGCAGGGATCTCCATGCAGGGGGAAAAGGAGATGGAGGCATTCCGGCGCAGGATCAATCAGAACTGTACCCTGACGGAAAAGGATCTGGAACCGGTTCTACATATTGATGCAGCTATGCCGCTTTCCTATGCAAGCAGAGACTTTATCAGGCAGCTTTCCCTGTTAGAGCCCTTTGGAACCGGAAATCCAAGGCCGCTTTTTGCCAGAAAGAACATCAGCCTGCTTTCCGGCAGAAAGCTTGGAAAAAACAAAAATGTAGGGAAATACCGGATTGCCGATGAGGAAGGCGCAGAGTACGAAATGATCTATTTTGGGGATCTTGCGGTATTTGATGCTTTCCTGGAAAAACGTTATGGGGAAGAGGGGGAGCGGCAGCTTTATGGGGGCAGACTGCCCCTTGGCAGGGTAACGATCAGTATGGCATACTATCCGGATCTGAATTTTTTTGCAGGAAGGGAAAGCGTTCAGATCGTGATGAAGGATTATTGCTGAGAAGCAGAAATGAGGGGAAACATGGAGCAGAAAAAACATATGATAACTGTAACATTAAATCCGGCGGTGGATAAGACCTATACTGCCGAAAGCCTGATCCTTGGGCAGGTCAACCGGATGGAAAGCGTTAATAATATTGCGGGGGGCAAGGGCATTAATGTGACCAAGGTGCTCAGACAATATGGGTATCCGGTAACGGCCCTTGGATTTTTCGGCGGCTACAGCGGCAAAATGATTGAGGACGCCATGGAAGGCATTGGCGTAAGGTGCCGCTTTACCCATGTAAAGGGCGAGACCAGAAGCAGCATCAATATTCTGGCAAGAGATGGGTATGTGACGGAAATACTGGAGCCAGGGCCTTCCATAAAGGAAAAGGAGCTTGCCGGGTTTCTGGACGTCTATGAAAAGGAACTGGAAACGTGCAGCCTGGTGATCCTGTCAGGAAGCGTGCCGGCGAAGGTACCTGTGGACATTTATGCCACCCTGATAAAAATGGCGGAGGAAAGAAAGGTCAGAGTTCTCTTGGACAGCAGCGGGATCCCTTTAAAGGAGGGAGTTAGGGCCTGCCCTTATATGGTGAAGCCCAATCGCAAAGAACTGGAATTTCTGCTGGGCAGAAGCCTGAAAAGTCTGGAAGAAATCCGGGCAGGAGCAGAACTTTTGCAGAAAGGCGGCATTCCCCATGTGCTGGTTTCCATGGGGGCAAAGGGGATGCTTTATTTGCAGGAAGGGCGCTGTTTGTACGCAAAGGCGCCTAAGATTACCGCAGTCAATACCGTAGGGTGCGGGGACAGCGCTGTGGCGGCCTTTGCCATGGGGCTGCTTATGGAAAAGGAAGGAAGGGAAATGCTGCGAAGCTGTGTGGGGATTTCTGCAGCCAACGCCTGCAGCCTGGAAAGCGCGGTGATCCCACAGGAAAAAGTGGAGGAGATCATGGAAAAGGTTGAGATCACAGAATGGTGATCCCGGCAGAATAACATAGCAAAGCCCCCGGGGGATGCCGGGGGCTTTGCAATTCTTATGAGGGGGGAGATAGTGAGTTGTTCAACTATCTTGGTTATTATCATAAAGGGGAAATGTGTACAAAGTGTGTCTGATTTATGATAAAAATCTAAAATCCTCTTAACAAAAAATTAAGCAGTTAAAAAAATTTGAAAAACATATTTTTTCATGCTATCTTTATAGAAGGTTCCTATGGCAGTCTGCGCTGGAACGTCGCAGATTGGCCGGGTTTTCAAGCGTTCCGGAATGGAGAAAAGACATGTTTTTGTGTAAAGAGCTTTTACAGGGCCTTGCTTATGAGTGCGTACAGGGAGATACAGATAGAGAGATCACACAGGTGGTTTATGATTCCAGGAAGATCACAGAGGGCTGCATGTTTCTGTGTATCTGCGGTTACAATGTGGATGGACACAGCTTTGCCATGGAGGCGGCACAGAAAGGGGCTGCAGCTATTGTAGTACAAAAGGAAGTGGAGCTTCCGAAAGACTGCAGCATGACTGTGATCCGGGTAGAAGACACCAGATATGCCATGGCCTTTATTGCGGCGGCTTATTTCGGGCATCCCGCAGACCGGCTGAAGGTGATCGGAATTACCGGAACCAAGGGAAAGACCACCACCACTTATCTTGTGAAATCTATTTTGGAGAAGGCCGGCTACAAGGTGGGGCTGATCGGAACGATCGAGGCCATTATCGGAGAGAAGCATATTCCTGCAAACAATACAACGCCGGAATCCTTTGTGCTTCAGCAGTATTTTAAAGAAATGGAAGAGGCCGGCTGCCAGGTGGTGGTGATGGAGGTGGCATCCCAGGGACTGAAGCTGCACAGAACCCAGGGCTTTACCTTTGAACTGGGTATTTTCACAAATTTGGAGCCGGATCATATCGGCCCTAACGAGCATGCGGATTTCGAGGAATATCAGTATTGCAAGGGGCTTTTATTTAAACAGTGCAAAGTGGGGATTGTGAATAAGGATGATGCCCATATGGAGGCGGTTTTAAAGGGGCATACCTGCCAGATAGAAACCTATGGCTTTGACCGGACGGCAGATCTGTATGCGGAGGATTTAAAGCTGGTCAATAAGCCGGGAGAGCTGGGGATTGACTTTAAGGTCAGAGGAAAAATGGAATTTGAGGTGGAGGTGCCAACACCGGGAAGGTTCAGCGTGTACAATGCCCTTACTGCCATTGCGGTGTGCAGACACTTTAAGGTGGAAATTCCCCAGATCCAGAAGGCCCTTCTTTCTGCCCATGTAAAAGGCAGGATCGAAATGGTGCCGGTATCGGATCAGTTTACCCTGCTGATCGATTACGCCCATAATGCCATGGCCCTTGAGAGTCTGTTATCGACCCTGCGGGAATATGACCCCGGCCGGCTGGTGTGTGTGTTTGGATGCGGCGGAAACCGATCAAAGCTGCGCAGGTATGAAATGGGGGAGGTCAGCGGAAGGCTGGCAGACTTTACGATCATTACCTCAGATAATCCCAGATTTGAAGAACCTCAGGCGATCATAGATGACATTAAGGTGGGAATGACAAAGACCCAGGGAAAATACATTGAGATCTGCGACCGCAAGGAAGCCATTGCCTATGCCATTGACCATGGACAGCCGGGGGATATTATTGTTCTTGCAGGAAAAGGACATGAGGATTATCAGGAGATCAAGGGAGTAAAATATCCCATGGATGAAAGAGTCCTGATTGCAGAGATCTTGAAGGAAAGAGGCAGATGATAACAGGCAGATATGCAAATGTCATTGTAGATATCTCCCATGAGAAGGTAGACCGGCCTTTCCAGTACAAAATACCGGAAAGACTCATGGGGAAACTGTCTCCCGGCATGTGTGTGGAAATCCCCTTTGGAAACGGCAGCCGTTTCCGGCAGGGCTATGTGATCGAGGTCACGGATAAGCCGGAGTATGCACCGGAAAAACAGAAGGAGATTGCCGGGATCGTACAGGGAGGAGTTTCCATGCAGGCAGATCAGATCCGGCTTGCTGCCTGGATCAGGGAAACCTATGGATCTACCATGATCGCCGCCCTGAAAACAGTGCTGCCTGTGCGGCAGGAGCGGAAGCAGAAGGAAAAGAAAAAGATCGTAAGGTGCCTTGGGGCGGAAGAGACCATGGCGCTGCTGGGGCAGGCACAAAGAAAGCATCAGACGGCAAAGGTAAGAGTGCTGGAACAGCTTTGCAGGGAAGAGATCCTGCCTTATGAGCTGGTCAGCGGCAAGCTCAACGTTTCTCCTGCTACGTTGCGGAGCCTTGAGAGCCAGGGCGTGATCCGGGTGGAAGCGGAAAGCTATTACCGTAATCCGGTAAAGCTGAACGCAGAAGCAGAAGAAGGAAAGCAGCTTTCAGGGGAGCAAAGCGCCGTCAGGGATCAGGTGCTTTCAGATTACGATCAGGGAAAAAACAAGACCTATCTGATCCACGGGATCACGGGAAGCGGTAAAACAGAGGTCTATCTTGCCATAATTGAGGGCATGATAAAAAGAGGGAAGCAGTGCATCGTACTGATCCCGGAAATTGCGCTGACCTATCAGACGCTCCTGCGTTTTTATAAACGATTTGGAGACCGGGTTTCTGTAATGAATTCCAGCCTTTCGGCAGGTGAGAAATATGATCAGTGCGAGCGGGCAAGAAAGGGTGAGATTGATGTGATCATCGGCCCCCGCTCTGCACTGTTTGTTCCTTTTGAAAATCTGGGACTGGTGGTCATCGATGAGGAGCATGAGGGCAGCTACAAAAGCGAAAGCATGCCAAGGTATCATGCCAGGGAAACGGCCAGATATCTGGCAGATTTAAAGGGAGCCAGTCTGGTGCTGGGCTCGGCAACGCCCTCCCTGGAGGCGTATTACCTTGCGCAGAAGGGAGAATATGAGCTTTTCAGGCTGGGAAGCAGACTGACCGGAGGAAGCCTTGCCAGAGTTTATATTGCTGATCTGAGACAGGAGCTCCGGGAGGGAAACAGATCCATCTTTAGCAGGAAGCTAAAGGAACTGATGGAGGAGCGGCTTGCAAAAAAGGAGCAGATGATCCTGTTTTTAAACCGCAGAGGCTATGCAGGGTTTGTGTCCTGCAGGAGCTGCGGACTGGTGATGAAGTGCCCTCACTGCGATGTTTCCCTTTCCAAGCATATGGGAGGAAAGCTGGTATGCCACTATTGCGGCTATGAAACCAGAGAGCCGGAAAAGTGTCCGGAATGCGGTTCCCCTTATATTATGGGATTTAAGGCGGGAACCCAGCAGATCGAACAAAATCTTTACAAAACCTTCCCTGGGATCAGGGTACTTCGGATGGATGGAGATACTACCAGACAAAAAGGGAGCTATGAAAGGATCTTAAGTGCCTTTGCAGAGGGAGAGGCGGATGTCCTTTTGGGAACGCAGATGATCGTAAAGGGACATGATTTCCCAAATGTGACCCTGGTAGGGGTGCTGGCAGCGGATCTTTCCCTGAATGAAAATGACTACCGGGCAGGGGAGCGGACCTTCCAGCTTCTGACCCAGGCGGTGGGAAGAGCAGGCAGGGGAAGCAAGCCGGGAGAAGCGGTGATCCAGACCTACCGGCCGGATCATTACAGCATACAGTGGGCGGCAAAGCAGGATTATAATGCTTTTTATGAGGAGGAGATCCTGTATCGGGAGATGGCGCAGTATCCTCCGGTATCCCATATGCTGGCTGTGCTTGTGACCACGGAAAACAGGGAGGAAGGCTGGAAGCTGATACAGCAGCTTTCAGAGCTTGCGGGAAAGGCGCAGGGAGTCAGCGTCATTGGCCCTTCTGAGGCCTCTATTGGAAAAATTAACGATTGTTACCGATTTGTGGTATACTGTAAAGCATCAGAGTATGCAAATCTGATCCGGGTAAAGGATGAGATGGAGAAACATCTGGATGCTCCGGGCAGAAGAACGGAAAATGTGCAGTTTGATTTTGATCCCATGGATCGTTATTAAAGCAGAATGCAGGAATGGAGAAGAGTATGGCAATCAGAAACATAAGAGAGATCGGAGATCCGATCCTGAACAAGGTAAGTAAGGAAGTAAAGGAAGTATCAGAGAGAACCAAGGAACTGATCGAAGATATGTTTGACACCATGTATGAGGCAGACGGAGTAGGTCTTGCAGCGCCTCAGGTAGGGATTTTAAAGCGGATCGTCGTGATCGACGTAACGGGGGAGGATCCCCTTTTGCTGATCAATCCCGTGATACTAGAGACCTCCGGGGAACAGAGAGGAAATGAAGGCTGTCTGTCCGTTCCGGGTAAGACCGGCATTGTGACCAGACCCAATTATGTGAAGGTAAGGGCCTATAACGAAAAGATGGAAGCCTTTGAGGTGGAGGGAACGGAACTTCTGGCCAGGGCGCTGTGCCATGAAATTGAGCATCTGGACGGACACTTGTATGTGGAAAAGGTAGAGGGAGAGCTGATGAACCTTTCCGATCTTTCGGAGGAAGAGGAATGATCAGAATTGTGTATATGGGAACCCCGGATTTTGCGGTAGAGCCCTTAGAAGCAATCATAAAGGCAGGGTACGAGGTTACAGCTGTGGTTACCCAGCCGGATAAGCAGAAAGGCCGGGGAAAAGAAGTGAAGATGACGCCTGTCAAGGAGTGTGCCCTGCGGCATGGGATCCCTGTTTTTCAGCCGGTTAAGATCAAGGAGCCGGAGGCGGTAGCAGAGCTTGAAAAATATCAGGCAGATCTTTTTGTGGTTGCGGCCTTTGGGCAGCTGCTTTCAGAGGAGATCCTGAACATGCCCGAATATGGATGCATCAATATCCATGCCTCTCTTCTTCCGGCATACCGAGGGGCAGCGCCGATCCAGTGGGCCGTATTAAACGGAGAAAAGGAGAGCGGCGTTACCATCATGCAGATGGATAAGGGACTTGATACCGGCGATATGCTGCTGAAGCGTTCCGTGGAGCTTTCTCCTACGGAAACCGGGGACAGCCTCCATGATAAACTGATGCATCTGGGGGCAGAACTGATCGTGGAAGCGCTTTCCAAGCTGGAAAAAGGAGAGCTGGTTCCTGAAAAACAAAAGGACGAGCTTTCCAGCTATGCCAAAAAGCTGACAAAGGCAATGGGGCAGATCGACTGGTCCAAGGATGCCGTCAGTCTGGAAAGATGGATCCGGGGATTAAATTCCTGGCCAAGCGCCTATACCTTTTTTGGCGGAAAGACCTTAAAAATCTGGGAGGCCCAGGTAGCGGAGGAAAATGGCGCGCAAAAGGCAGAGCCCGGACAGGTGGTCAGTGTTTCCAGGGAAGGCTTTACGGTGGCCTGCGGCCAGGGAGCGCTGCAGATCCTTTCCCTGCAGTTAGAAGGGAAAAAACGGGTTTTGACCAGGGAATTTCTTCTGGGATATCAGGTTGAGCCGGGGATGATCCTGGGCTAGATTGGAGGCAATATGTACGGATATTATTTTGATCCTACTTATATTCTGGTAATTATCGGGGCGCTGCTCTGTATGGCAGCCAGCTCCCGTGTGAATTCCACCTATCATAAATATGCAAGAGTCAGGGCAAGAAGCGGAATGACAGGAGCAGAGGCGGCACAGAGGATCCTGCAGATGTCAGGGATCCATGATGTACAGATCCAGCACATTTCCGGAGAACTGACAGATCACTATGATCCCAGAAGCAAGGTGCTGAGATTATCCGATGCTGTTTACGGCTCCAGGTCTGTGGCGGCGATCGGTGTGGCAGCCCATGAATGCGGACATGCGTTACAGCATAAGGAGGGATATCTTCCCCTAAAGCTGCGTTCAGCGCTGGTACCGGCAGCAAATTTAGGCTCAAAACTGGGGCTTCCCATTGTGATCCTGGGGCTGATCCTGGGCATTGGGCTTGAACTTCCGGGAGGAGGCTATTTTTCGCTGGCGGAAATCGGAGTGTGGATCTTTGCTCTGGCAGTTTTGTTCCAGATCATTACGCTTCCGGTAGAATTCAATGCTTCCGGCAGGGCGTTAAAGCTTCTTTCAAGCTGCGGGATCATGAATGAGGATGAAACAGATGACTGCAGGCGCGTTCTGGGGGCCGCGGCCCTGACCTATGTTGCCGCTGCGGCATCTGCCATTTTGCAGCTTCTTCGTCTTTTGATCCTGACAGGCGGACGAAGGAGAAGGGACGACTAGAGAGGAAAAAGGATTGGATAATACAAGGGATCTCGCCCTTTCCATGCTGATGGAAATTTTGGAAAAGGGCACATACAGCCATCTGGTCATAAGGGATGTGCTGGATAAATATGATTACAGTGACAGCAGAGACAAGGCGTTTGTGAAAAGACTGGTGGAGGGTACGCTGGAAAGGCTGATTCAGATCGACTATGTTCTGAATACCTTTTCCAGCGTACCTGTTTCCAAAATGAAGCCGCTTATCCGAAACCTATTGAGAATGAGCGTATACCAGCTACTGTTTATGGACAGTATTCCGGACAGCGCCGTGTGTAACGAGGCAGTAAAGCTTGCAGGGAAAAGAGGCTTCCGTGGCTTATCCGGCTATGTAAACGGAGTGCTCAGGAGCATTGCAAGGAAAAAGCAGGAGATCATCTGGCCGGAGAAAGAGCCGGAGAGTCTTTCTGTGCGGTACTCCATGCCGGAATGGATCGTAGAGTTTTTCCTCTCCTGTTATGGGAAGGAGACTACAGAGCAGATCCTTGCAGGATCGCTCAGGGAGCATCCCGTGACCATCAGGCTGTCTCCGGAAGCGGATGAAACGCAAAAAGGCCAGTTCCTTTCCGCTCTGGAGCAAAGGGAGGTCAGGGTAAGCAGACACCCTTACCTGCCTTATGCATTTGTGATTTCAGGGATCGATAAGATCAGAAGCCTTCCAGGGTATGAGGAAGGCCTTTTTGCGGTACAGGATGTGAGCAGCATGCTGGCAGTAGAAGCGGCGGGGATCGCCCCCGGGGATTTTGTGGTGGACGTCTGTGCAGCTCCCGGAGGAAAAAGTATGCTGGCAGCGCAGAAGACGGGAAAAGAGGGCAGGGTTTTAGCAAGGGATCTGACAGAGACCAAAACCGCCCTTATCCGGGAAAATGCAGAAAGACTAAAGCTTTCCCAGGTGGAAATACAGAGGTATGATGCCCTTTCCTTTGATCCGTCCCTTAAGGAAAAGGCAGATGTGGTGCTTGCGGATCTTCCCTGTTCAGGGTTGGGGATCATGGGCAGGAAACGGGACATTAAGTATAAAGTCACAAAGGATGGAATGAAGGAGATCGCAAAGCTCCAAAGGGACATTTTGGAGGCGATCTGGCAGTATGTCAGGCCGGGAGGCGTTCTGCTTTACAGTACCTGTACCATCGACCCAGAGGAAAATGAAGAACAGGTAAAGCTTTTTTTGGAAGATCACCCTTTCAGGCTGGAGGAGCTTTCGCCCTTTTTGCCAGGGCAGCTTCAAAAAGAGGGAAAAACGGGAATGCTTCAGCTTCTTCCGGGAAAACATGAAACTGATGGCTTTTTTATAGCCAGGATGGTGAGAAAGTAAGAGAAACAATGAAAAAAGAAATCAAGTCCATGACGCTGGAAGAACTGAAGAAGGAAATGACAGAGGTACTTTCAGAAAAGCCCTTTCGGGCAGTACAGCTTTATCAGTGGATGCATAAAAGCCTTGCACGGAGCTATGAGGAAATGACCAATCTGCCAAAGACGCTGCGGGAGCGTCTTATGGAGGAATACAGTTATACCGCGGTGAAGCTGGTAAGGCAGCAGGAATCACAGTTTGACGGTACGAAAAAGTTTTTGTTTGAGATGCAGGACGGCAGCCTGGTAGAAAGTGTTTTCATGAAATACAAGCATGGAAACAGCGTATGTATCTCTTCCCAGGTGGGCTGCAGAATGGGGTGCGCCTTCTGCGCTTCCACACTGGATGGGCTGGAGCGTTCTCTTTGGCCTTCGGAGATGCTGGATCAGATCTACGCCATTACCAGGCTTACCGGGGAAAGGATCTCCAATGTGGTAGTCATGGGTACCGGAGAACCCTTGGATAATTACGAGAACCTTCTGCGCTTTATAGAGCTTTTAACGGATGAAAACGGACTTCACATCAGCCAGAGAAATGTAACCGTATCTACCTGCGGACTGGTGCCGAGGATTTATGAGCTTTCCGAGCAGAAGCTTCAGATCACTCTGGCGCTTTCCCTTCACGCTGTTACAGACGAAAAAAGAAGAAAGCTGATGCCCATTGCCAACAGATACTCTATTGAGGAGCTGATGGATGCCTGCAGCAATTATTTTGAAAAGACCGGAAGAAGGATCACCTTTGAATATGCGCTGGTGGCAGGAGTGAACGACACCAGGGAGGATGCGCAGCAGCTTTCACAGCTTGCAAGGAGGGTGGTGGCGCATGTCAACCTGATCCCGGTAAACCCTGTAACAGAGAGGGATTTTGTGCAGCCAAGCCAGTCTGCGGTGACCGCTTTTAAAAATAAACTTGAAAAAAACGGAATAAATGTTACTATAAGAAGGGAAATGGGCCGGGATATTGACGGCGCCTGCGGACAGCTCAGGAGAAGACAGAAGGAAGAAAAGGAGGAGGTATAGGCGTGATACGTTCCTTTTCCGTGACAGATATCGGAAAGAAAAGAAAACTGAATCAGGATTATGTTTATGTATCGGATCAGCCTATTGGAAATCTTCCCAATGTATTTGTGGTAGCAGATGGAATGGGAGGACATAATGCAGGTGATTATGCCTCTAAATGTACGGTAGAAACAATGGTCAGGGAGATACGGGGGTGCTTTGAAAAGAATCCGGTACGCATCTTGGGAAAGGCCATCCGGGTAGCCAACGACCAGATCAGAAGAAGAGCCGGGGAGGATCCCGCCCTTTATGGAATGGGAACCACTGTTGTGGTAGCAACCTGCCTGGGGCATTACCTTCAGGTAGCCAATGTAGGAGACAGCCGGCTTTATATTATAAACAGCGAGATCAGACAGGTGACCAGGGATCATTCCCTGGTGGAAGAGATGGTCAGGATGGGAGGAATTGACCGGGCGGAGGCCAGGAACCACCCTGACAAGAATATCATTACCAGAGCGGTAGGAGCCATGGATACGGTGGAGATCGACTTTTTCCATGAGGAACTATTTCCGGGAGACATTGTACTGATGTGTTCGGATGGGCTGACCAATATGCTGGAGGATGAAGAGATCGGAAAGATCCTAAGGCAGCAGGCGACCATTGAAGAAAGAGCACAGATGCTGGTGGAAGCAGCCAACAATAACGGAGGCAAGGACAACATTGCAGTGATCATCATCGATGCCTTTGCAAGGGATGACTGACAGCAGAAGCCTTAAAACTTGCAAATAGTATGGAGATTTTATAGAAATATGATAAAAATAGGAATGATAATCGGAGACAGATACGAAATACTGGAAAAGATCGGAACGGGCGGCATGTCTGATGTTTATAAGGCAAAGGATCATAAGCTGAACCGTTTCGTTGCGGTAAAGGTTTTAAAACAGGAATTTTCAGAGAATGCCAATTTCGTATCCAAATTCAGAATTGAGGCGCAGGCGGCAGCAGGGCTGATGCATCCCAACATTGTAAATGTGTATGATGTAGGGGAAGAAAACGGAATTTACTATATTGTAATGGAATTAGTAGAGGGGATCACCCTCAAAAAATACATTGAAAAGAAGGCAAGGCTTTCTGTGAAGGAGGCCATCAGTATTGCCATCCAGGTGAGCATGGGAATTGAAGCTGCTCACAACAACCATATTATCCACAGAGATATTAAACCACAGAATATTATGATCTCCAAGGAGGGAAAGGTTAAGGTTACTGATTTTGGCATTGCCAAGGCGGCAACCAGCAACACCATTACCTCAAATGTTATGGGATCTGTACATTATACATCACCGGAACAGGCAAGAGGCGGTTATTCCGACGAGAAAAGCGATATTTATTCTCTGGGAATCACCATGTTTGAAATGCTGACCGGAAGAGTGCCCTTTAACGGCGAGACAACGGTAGCCATTGCCATCAAGCATATTCAGGAGGAGATGCCTTCTCCCAGGGAGTATGTAGCGGAAATCCCGGTAAGCGTGGAGCAGATCGTCTTTAAGTGCTGTCAGAAGAGCCCTGACAGACGGTATCAGTCTATGGGCGAGCTGATCACAGACCTGAAAAGATCATTGATGACGCCGGATGAGGACTTTGTGAAGGTAGTCAGCCCTGATGAGGAAGGCTCCACTAAGATGATCGGGGAGGAAGATCGAACAAGGATCAAGAAACAGATCAGAAATACAGATTCTCTGGAGGAGGCCATGCACCTTCGTACAGAGAAGGATGTGCGAAAGAGCGTGAAGCGCAAATATATAGAAGAGGAACCGGAGGAGGAATATGAGCCGGAGGATGACGACAAGGATGATTATGATCCAAAGATGGAACGGATCACAACCATCCTTGCGGTGATCGCCGCCATTTTAGTGGGCTGTATCGTCCTGTTTTTGGTGGGCAAGGCCTTTGGTGTTTTTGGGGAAAGCGCTCAGGATGAGACCATCCAGGAAGAGCAGCAGGAAGAAAAAGCACAGGTGCAGATGATCGGTGTGGTTGGCAAGAACATTGATGATGTGAAGGTTTCCCTTTTAAACCTGGGGCTGACTCCGGAGATCGAATATGAGGAAAGCACCCAGTATGAGCAGGGGATCGTGATCCGTGCGGATAAAACGGAAGGGGAAATGCTTCCGGAGGGATCGAATGTAGTCCTGACGGTTAGCGCAGGCTCAGAGGGCATAGAGGTACCGGACGTTGTGGGAATGACGGAAGCAGAAGCAGTGGCAGAGCTTGGGAAAAAGGGCTTTGGAGTTTCCAAAACGGAAAGCGCTGATGAATATATTAAAAAGGGAAGCATTGTGGAGCAGTCTCCCAAGGGCGGAAGCAAGGCTCCCAGTGGAAGCACGGTTACCATTACCATCAGTCTTGGCAAGGACTCCAGTAAAGTCCGGGTTCCTAATGTGATCGGAAGGGATGAGTCAGAAGCCATGGCAGTCCTGGTAGAGGCAGGACTTCAGATGGGAGTGGTGTCCGAGGTAAACAATGAAAACGCAGATCTGACAGGACTTGTCTGCTACCAGAGCTATTCTGTAGGATCTTATGTAGATGCAGGTACTGCTGTGGATGTAAGCATCAGCTTAGGGCCGATCCAATCTACCTATAAATTTGCAGATGCCATTCAGGGACCTACCCAGGAGGAGGATCCGAATTATCGGTCCGGAACCACAGTAACCGTAACCCTGATGGCAGATGACGGAACGCAGCTTATGAGCACCCAGACTGCATCCTTCCCCATCCAGCAGCAGAACATTACCGGGATCAAGACCCAGACAGGGTATCTCTTATTCCAGTATGTGAATGTGACAGAGGCAACCAGTGTAACCAATGAGGATGGAAGCGTAACCACCATAGAGGGAACCAGCGAAAATAAAGAGGTCAGAAGACCGGTAACCTTTACGGCAGAGTAAAGCGATAAAGAGAGGCGTTTCGTGGGGCAGCAGATACAGGGAAAGATCATTAAAGGAATTGCAGGATTTTACTATGTATATACAAAGATCGGGCTGGTAGAATGCAAGGCAAAGGGGATCTTTCGGAAGGATGGCATGAAGCCTCTTGTGGGGGATGACGTCTGCCTTGAGGTGCTTAAGGAAGGCACCCTTACGGGAAGCATTACCGCTATCCTTGAAAGAAGGAATATGCTGATCCGGCCAGCCTGTGCCAATATCGATCAGGCGCTTGTGATCTTTGCCATTACAAAGCCGGATCCCAACTATAATCTTTTAGACCGTTTCCTGATCATGATGGAAAAGCAGGAGCTTCCTTCCGTGATCTGCTTTAACAAAAGCGATCTGGCAGGGCCAGGGGAGCAGGAGGAACTTCGCAGGGCCTATGGCGGCTGCGGCAGCAAAGTGCTTTTTGTCAGCGCCGACAGGCAGGAAGGGATCGAGGAGATCAAAAGCTGCCTTGCGGGCAGAACAACAGCAGTAGCAGGCCCAAGCGGCGTGGGCAAATCAACGATCATCAATACCATTTATCCAGAGGCACATATGGAGACCGGCGAGATCAGCAGGAAGATCGACAGAGGCCGTCATACCACCAGGCATTCGGAGCTGTTTGCCTTAGGAGAGGACACTTTCCTGATGGACACCCCCGGGTTCACGTCCCTGAACGTGGAGGGCATTGAAAAGGAGGAGCTTTCCGGCTACTATCCGGAATTTGCCCCTTACGAGGCAGCCTGCCGCTTTGGAGGCTGTGCTCATATAAGCGAGCCGGACTGCGGCGTTAAGCAGGCTCTTATAGAGGGAAAGATCAGCCAGATCCGGTATGAGAATTATAAGCTGCTTTATGAGGAGCTGAAAAGCAGGAGGAAGTATTAAACAAATAAGGTTTCTGAGAACAGTCCGTTAAAGGGCTGTTTTTTATTGCAGTAATTGAAGGGAGTTATCTTCATACGCAAAATTAAGATTTGGCTATTGACATGGAAAAGGCATTAATGTTTCATGAGCAGGCCGTGGACGGCACAAAACAAAATTATTTGAATAGACTTTCACCCCCTTCCCATGCTATAATTGAAAATAAGGGCAACAGAGAACAAACAGGAAGTGTGAGCTGTATGGCTTGCGCTTCCTGTTATTTATAGGAAAATGCGGAAGAAAACAGGCATACAATACAAAAGGAAGAACAGCAAGGAGGGGAAACGTGAAGATTAAATGTGAATGGTGTGACAACTGGATCAACGATTATGATAAGGTATGTCCAAACTGTGGCGGCGTTAATGATAAATATGTGCGTCAGGCCAATGGAATACCTAAGACCATTGAAGAACTGAAGGAATGGGCAAAGCAGATGAAGCTGCCCCTTGACCAGATGAACACGCATATTGGGGAGGACTATAAGGGGCCTAAGGCGTTTGGTATTTACAAGGATCCTAAGGACGGCACCTTTGTGGTTTACAAGAATAAAGCGGACGGAAGCCGTGCAATCCGCTACCAGGGCGAGGATGAAGCCTATGCGGTGAACGAGCTTTATGTAAAGATGAAGGAGCGCATTGCGCAGCAAAAAGCAAACCAGACGCCAAAGACCAGCGTCAGATCGGCTCAGGGGGCAGTTCAGAAGTCCGGCGGGAAAAATAAAATTTCCGGCATTGTCAGCATTATTTTGTTTATCGTAGTGGTTGCGATCGCCTTTGGGGCAATCGGAGGCGGGCCAAAAAACGGCTATTATACATATGGAAATGATACCTATTATTACTACGATAACAACTGGTACGAGTGGAATAATAACGGCTGGGATCGTGCCCCCCGTTCCGACTGGATGGAGGATAGTTATTCCGATTACTATGACAGTTCTGATTATGATGACAGTTCTGATTATGATGATTTTACAGACTCTGAGTATTATGACGAAAGCGATTCTTATAATTCGGATGACAGCAGCTGGGACTCGGACAGCAGTTGGGACTCGGACAGCAGCTGGGATTCAGACAGCAGTTGGGATTCCGGCTATGACGATTGGGGTTCAGACTGGTAAAAGATAAGTTGGAGTAGATTTTCGCATGAAAGCAGACTATCAAAAGACCATCTATGCGCTGGGAGGCGGACTGATCGAGGTTCTGATCAGCCCCATCATGGAAAGCTGTCCCACAGACAATAAGGAAAAGGCAATGAGCCTGCTGCACTCCTTTTACTGCTGGGGGCATGTGGGAGTTGTACTTGTTTCTACCTGCTTTTTCAAAATATTTGGGATTGAAAACTGGAAGATCCTTACCTGTATATGGGTTCTGATCCCTGTTTGCAACAGTTTGATATTTTTAAAGACACCCATAGCGCCTTTGGGAGAAGAGGGAGAGAAGGGGCTGACCCTGCCCCGGCTTTTTAGAAATAAAATATTCTGGATTTTAATGCTGATGATGCTCTGTGCAGGGGCCAGTGAACAGTCGGTCAGCCAGTGGGCGTCTACATTTTGCAGAAAAGGGGCTTGGGGTAAGCAAGACCATAGGAGATCTTGCAGGGCCGATGACTTTTGCAATCCTGATGGGCAGTGCCAGGGCCTTTTATGGAAAGTTTGGAGAAAAGATAGATCTGGATAAGTTTATGCTGGGAAGCAGCGTGCTCTGTGCAGCTTCCTACCTGTGCATTTCCTTATCGCCGTCTTCCGTTTTATCGCTGATCGGCTGCGGAATCTGCGGACTTTCCGTAGGGATCATGTGGCCGGGAACTTTCAGCAAGGCGTCTTCGTCTATCCGAAACGGAGGAACGGCCTTGTTTGCACTGCTTGCGCTTGCAGGTGATCTGGGATGCTCCGGAGGGCCTACCGTAGTGGGGGCAGTGTCCAGTCTTGCGGCAGACGATCTGAAAAAGGGCATTTTGGCTGCCATTATCTTTCCTCTGTTGTTATTCATTGGAATTTTGCTTATCAGACCAGGGGGAAAAGCAGGCGGGGGAGACACTGCAAAAGGAAGAAAATGCTCCTTTGCAGGGAAAAGGGCGGAAAACTAATAGGAGCAGCTGTGGTCTACCAGAACACAGCGCTCCTTCTTTGCGGTGTGCCACCGGGAAAGAACTTTTAGAATTCTTTCAGGAAAGAGCTTTTTGTCCTTATCCGGGGTATGATATAATGATAAAAATATGCGAATGAAATGCCGAAATAGTCAGACGGAAGCGTCTAAAGGACGGGAGGATGAGGGTTGTGGATGATCTGCAGGAACAATACAGACAGGAACTGCATAATCAGGAAGTAAAATCAAATATGCGTACCTTAAAGGGATTTTGCTGGATCTTTGTGGGCTTTACTCTGATCTGGCTGCTTGCGGGCGTAGGCTTTTTTGACGTCAATCTGAAAAGCATTACCATGGCATATGGGATCTCGGTATGCATGATGCTGCCGGTGACGCTGATCTACATAAAAGGCAATCTTTCTGCAGGCTGGATCAAATACTATTTTCTGGCGTCCGTCAGTGTGATCTGCGGAATTGTAATGGGCTTTTTATCTTTTCATGCGACATTAGTCTGCGTTTGCAATCCAGTACCGGGAAAGCGGGGTATTATGGTTTTCCTTCTGGGCAAATACCATTACAATGTTTCTTTCTTCCTTTGTGAGCTTTTACATAGGACTGTGCGATCTGAACCTGCTTTATAAAAGCAATTACACCAGGGACTGGTATCTGGAACACATGACGGGCAATGTGATCTCCCTTCCCTTCAATGAAAATGTTCCCTTTATTATCATTGTATATGAAGTGTTCCCAAGGGTCATAATTCTGATGGTTTTTGCGATCATGCTGCGGTATACCATTATCAGCAGCAGGGAAGACGCCCTTCGGATTGCAGATCTGACTTACCGTAAGGAGACCGATATTACCACAAGACTGTTTAATAAGAATAAATATGAGGAAATGGCGGAGAATTATTATCCCGGATTGTCAAGGGTTGCCGTGATTTTCTGGGATATTAACAACCTGAAGCAGACCAATGACAAGTTCGGACATGCCACTGGCGACGCCCTGATAGAAACCATGTCTTCCAAGCTGTATGAAAAGACAAATGACCGGATCCGGGCATACCGGGTAGGCGGCGATGAGTTTTTGCTGCTGATCGAAAACCCGGTTCAGGGAGAGACAAATAAAGTGATCGCAGAGGTAAAGGAGAGCCTTCGGAGCTGTTACGAAGAGGGAGGCCTTCGGGTTTCCAGCGCCGTGGGCTTTGCAGAGGGAAGCGGGGTGCAGATACGCGAGTTAGTGAAGCTGGCGGATGAAAGGATGTACCAGGATAAGTTTGAAAGCAGGGAGGGGCGGCTATGAAAATAGGAGTCATCATCCTTGCGGCGCTTTTGCTTCTTGCAGGGATCGCAGCTTACTGCATTTATCAAAGCGTTTTTTGCATGCCCAAAGGAAAAAGAACGGATTACAGGGATATTGCAGGAAACCGACTGTATATCCCTTATGTGGAGCAGATGCATAAGACCATGGACGAGATGGAGGCCGTGCCGTGGGAGGAAGTGCAGATTACGGCAAAGGATGGATGCAGGTTATACGGGAAGTTATACAGCGGCTTTCAGGATGCGCCGGTAGTCTTGTTTTTCCATGGGTATCACGGTTCTCCCATGTGGGATGGATACGGGTGCTTCAAATTTTGTCAGATGCACCATTACAACCTGCTGCTTGCAGATGTAAGAGCCCATGGAAAAAGCAGGGGAGCTGCCATTACCTTTGGCATCAGGGAACGGTTTGACTGTCAGAGCTGGGCAGATGAGATGGCAGAGCGCTTCGGAAAGGACACGGAGCTGATCCTGTCCGGGGTCTCCATGGGAGCGGCAACGGTACTGATGGCGCAGGAACTGAAGCTGCCGGAAACAGTGAAGGCTGTGGTTGCGGACTGCGGATATACGGCGCCCAAGGAAATCATAAAAACAGTCATAAAAGGGCCGGCTTTTTTGAAGGAGCTCCTTTATCAGTTTACCAGGCTGTCTGCTTTTGTGTTTGGACAGTTTGACCTGGAAGAGACGTCTGCTCTGGAGACACTAAGGCATGCAAGGATCCCTGCCTTGTTTATCCACGGAAGCGAGGATACGGTTATTCCCTGTGATATGTGCAGGGAAATGTATGATGCCTGCGCAGCAGAGAAGGAAATGGTGATCATTGAGGGGGCAGATCATGCAGTAAGCGCCATGAAGGATTTTAACCTCTATGAAAGCGCTGTTTGGGCTTTTTTAAATAAAATACAGGAAAAGAGACAGAAGGCAGGATGAAGAAAGAGAAAACATTACAGGAAGTCTTAGCAAAAAGGAATGTGATCACAGACGGCGCATTTGGAACCTACTATGCGGAAAAGCATCACACCCGGGAAATGCCGGAGCTGGCAAACACAGAGCATCCTGAGCGTGTAAAGGAAATTTACAGAGAATATATAGAAGCAGGCGCAGGGTTGATCAGAACCAATACGTTTGCGGCAAATACCATCACCATGCAAAAGAGCTTTGAACAGGTGGAGCGAACCATTTCAGAAGGTATCCGTCTGGCAAAGGAGACTGTAAGGGAAGCGGCCGGGGAAAAAGAGCCTGTTTTTATTGCAGGTGATATTGGTCCTATTCCCATCACAGGGGAATTGTCAGCGGAGGAGATAGAAAAGGAGTACGAGAGGATCCTGCAGTGTTTTATAGAAAACGGGATCCGTATCCTTGATTTTGAAACCTTTTCCGATCTGGAGCCGCTTCTGCCTGCAATAGAAAAGGCAAAAAGCAGACAGGAGCTGTTTGTAATGGCGTCCTTCTGCGTGAACCAGTTTGGGTACAGCGCTTCCGGACTGAGCGCCAAAAGACTTTTGCATGACAGCGCAAAGAGCGGGCTTGTGGATGCGGCAGGATTAAACTGCGGAGTGGGAGCCGGACATATGAGTAAGATCCTGGAGGGAATGGAGCTTCCGGGAAACCTGTTTTTAATGGCGCTGCCCAATGCCGGTTACCCGGTTTTATCCAGAAACCAGCTGACCTATGGGAATGATGCGGAGTATTTTGCACTCAAAATGAAGGATATGGCAGCTCTGGGCGTGGATTTTCTGGGCGGCTGCTGCGGAACGGATCCGGGATTTATACGCAGCGTAAAGGAGCAGGAACAGATCTTGGAAAAAGGCCAGAAAAAACTGTGCGTCAAGGCCGGAGAAGAGAAGCCTGTGGTCAGGCGAAAGGGCTTTCTTTATGATGAGAAGGGCGCTGTCAAAAAAAAGAAGCTGATTGCGGTTGAGCTTGCGCCTCCCTTTAACGCCAATGATGAAAAGCTTTTGGAGTCTGCGCATATTCTGATGAAATCTGATGTAGATGTGCTGACCTTTCCGGACTCGCCTTCAGGGCGTACCAGGGTAGACTCTGTACTGATGGCGGAAAAGGTGCGGAGGGAAACGGGAATGGAAGTGATGCCCCATATTTGCTGCAGGGATAAGAATGCCTTGGCCCTCAGGTCGCTTTTTATGGGGGAACAGATCAATGAGATCCATAACATGCTGCTGATCACCGGGGATCCTATTCCGGCAATGGAGCGCGGCGCTGTGAAGCCGGTCTTTCACTTTGATTCTGTGGGCCTGATGAAGATCGCAAAGGAAATGAACGAAGAGATTTTCGGAGACTGCCCTCTAAGCTATGGGGGAGCCATTAATCAGGGGTGCAAAAACTTTGAGGTAGAGCTTCAAAGAGTGAAGAAAAAGCTTGAGGAGGGAGCAGAGTTTTTCCTGACGCAGCCGGTGTTCACCGGGGAAGATGCAGACAGATTAAGGAAGATCAAAAAGCAGACAGGCGCAAGGATCCTGTGCGGGATCATGCCTCTTGTGAGCCGTAAAAATGCAGTTTTTATGAAAAATGAAATTGCCGGCGTGAATGTGACGGAGGAGATCGTGGAAAGGTATCCGGAAAAGGCCACAAAGGAAGAAGGGGAAATGATCGGCGTAGGACTTGCCAGAGAGGTGATGGCTATGGTGGAGGATTTTGCAGACGGCTATTATTTTACCTTTCCTTTTAACCGGGTTCATCTGCTGAGTAAGATTATGGAGGAGACAACATGAATTATCTGATCGTGGTTGATATGCAGAATGATTTTATTGACGGAGCATTGGGAACGGCAGAAGCAGCTGCGATTGTTCCGAAGGTGATAGCGAAGATTAAGGGATTTGACGGAACGGTATTTGCTACGCAGGATACCCATTATGAGAATTATCTGACGACACAGGAAGGAAAGAATCTTCCCGTTCCACATTGTATCATAAATACCGAAGGCTGGCAGATCCGCAAAGAAATCGCAGATCTGATCTCTACGGAGCCGATTATAAAAGAAACCTTTGGCAGCAGCCGGTTACCGGAAAGGATCCGAACTCTTTCTGATCAGGAAGCAATTGAAAGCATTACCCTTGTCGGCCTGTGTACGGATATCTGTGTGATTTCGAATGCGATGGTACTGAAAGCATTCTTCCCGGAGCTTCCGATTCATGTGGATGCATCCTGCTGTGCAGGCGTTACCAGGGAAAGCCATTTACAGGCACTGGAAGCGATGAAGGTATGCCAGATGATTGTTGAGTTTGAATAATACACGAAATCCCTACAAACCGTGAATTTAAGCGGGTTGTAGGGATTTTTTAATTGGCTTTGGGTACAATTTGGGTACACTTTATTATTCTGAGGAATATTAACCCGATGACTTAATATTCATTCTTGGGATTCAAACCAATATAATCCATAAACTGGTCATGAGATTTCTGAGCTTTTAAAGCTTCAGGGCAACGTTCAGATTCAGGATAGATATCCATCCAAAGGTTAAATGCTTCTTCTGCCTTAATTAGAGCAAGACCTCTTTCGGAAACATCTTTTATCTTTTCGCACTTTTTGACTTCTTTTTGATATTCTTCATATCTTTCAAACCAGGATCTCATTAACATGAGACTTCCAAAGGAAACGGCAATCTGTTCGTTTCCTTCCTTATCTTTGTATTCAACAAGTTCCCCACTATATTGACGGAAAATCTGAAAAAGCATGTGCATGGCTTTTACACCATCAAAATCGGCACCGGTAAGAGCCTCGACATTAACATGTAATGCTTTGGCAAGCGCTTCGAGGGATTTAAGCTTGGGATTTCTTCTGCCTGTTTCATAGGCGCGAATATAAGCCTCGCTTACACCGACTTCATCACCTAGTTGTTTAAGTGTCAGACCGCGTTCCTTGCGGATACGCCTGATATTTTCACCGATTGTCATAGTTTTACGCTCCTATCGCTGTAATAAAAACACAAAAATACGTACAGTGCGTATCTTTTGAATAAATAATATACCAATTGATACGAAAATGCAAGAAAAAGATATTGACACATATCAAAAGATACGGTAATATACAAATCGAAGAAACGTATCAAAAGATACGCATAGAATAAAACGAACGGAATATCGTTCATCGAACCTTGACAAATGAATAAGGCGCAATCGGTTACAAAGGTAACGAGCGATGCGGATCCCGCGCGAAGATGTCAAAAGACGGAGCGAACAACAGGGAATTCCAAAATGAAGAAAAGGAATCTTCAATCGCAATGAAGGCCACAAATGATACTCCTTCCCAGCCACAACTTGAACGGTGAAAATCCGTCGCACGTAATGGGGGAAGCTTGGGGGAACTAATTCTCGGAGATGCTGAAAGGATGCATGTGTGATGGGAATCCTACCATCAGACTGGTTGTTGGAGACAGTAACAAAAAATATTTTAAGAAAGGATAAAAACAATATGAATCGGAAGGCATTTTTAATGGGACTGATCTGCTATTTTGAAACGACTGATGGGATAAAATATAAATTGTTTTGCTTCCGTCACACCAAGAATGGAGAAGACCAGTATCGCCCGAAGCGCTGTGAGGTTGATTTTGAAAAGGTTGATGATGACACATGGTGGCGGTGTACTCTTGAGAAAAACAAGAAAGGTAATTGCACTTGGATAGCAGCAGAGCCAATGGAATGATGCAAAATCGGCGGGAGAGATAATTCTCCCGCCGGCTTTTTTAATTACATCATCAAGTGGTCAATTACATCATTTTGCGAAAAATGATGTAATTGATGTTGACAATGAGTAAAATGGATGTTATTATTTAAATGCGTCATTATATCTGATTATGAGTGAACTGATGTTTGAATGAGGATATTAAAATGAGAAATTTTGATTACAGTAAAAAATGGGAAAAACTACTGACATCGGAAATCGTGGCTTTGCTTACGCAGATTCATGAATATAAAGGTGAACAGTCACTTTTTATTGAAGCAAAAGCAGATACACTGACACAGCTTGTTGAGATTGCAAAGATTCAGAGCACCGAGGCGTCCAACAAGATTGAAGGTATCTATACTTCTGATGCTAGATTAAAAGCTCTTGTAAAGGATAAGACTACGCCTAAGACGAGAAACGAGCGCGAGATTGCCGGATACAGGGACTGTCTCTTATACACATCTCCGAGCCCACGAGACTAAG
>ENA-OUQC01000396-OUQC01000396.1-human-gut-metagenome-genome-assembly--contig:-NODE-396-length-33456-cov-4.434538_pt1 | contig 33456 bp, 58 predicted proteins | sample MGYA00237942_ERZ548815 | MGnify/ENA primary metagenome ERZ548815 (study PRJEB26490, sample SAMN05194722) | human gut metagenome | biome: terrestrial biome; feature: human-associated habitat; material...
TCGGTTGTTTTCCTCGCAATAGTGGTAATATATAAGCCAACGAGGGGGCAAGGGGCACCCAAGTAGGAAGGGAGTTCGAAATGCGCAAGTATCAGTACACAATCAAGGGGCACGTCATGGACGGGGAGTTCCGCCGCCCGTTCGAGCTTGGGTTCGTCAAGCACTACCAGGCGGATTCCGAGGCAATCGCGTATGCGACCTCCGATGACGTCTTCCTAGACGCCGAGGACCACGAGGGTCTTCCGGTGGACGACGCCGTCGTGACGGTCCGCTGCGAGGAGGGGGAGCATGGCATGATGGCCGCGTTCAACGAGCTGAACCTCATGGTCGACGCGGAGGTCTGGTAATGGCCGGCCTCTTCCGCGACCTCAGACCAAACGAGGTAGAGGCCCGAGTGGCCCAGTGCTCGGAGAAGGGTGCCTCCCTGCTGCTCTACAAGACCGCACGAACCGACTACGCGCTCCTCGACGAGACAGTGGGGCCTGAGAGGTGGCAGTGCTCCTACTTCGAGGTCAAGGGCAACCTCTTCTGCGACCTCTCAATCAGGTTCGATGACGGTTGGGTCACCAAGTCGAATTGCGGTGCGGAGTCCAACATGGAGGCCCAGAAGGGCGAGGCCAGCGACGCCATGAAGCGGGCGGGCTTCGCGTGGGGAATCGGACGGGAGCTATACACCGCGCCGTTCATCTGGGTCCCAGCCGACAGGCTCCAGAAGCTCAGCCAGAACCAGCGGACGAGCAAGTGGCAGTGCTTCGACCGCTTCGAGGTCACGGACATGACCGTCGCCAACGGGGAGATTGTCGGGCTGGCAATCAGCCACGAGGGCAAGCGGGACATGGTTTACCGCTACGGCGGCATCAAGAAGGCCCCAGAGCCTCAGAGGGACCCGCTGCCGACCAAGGACCAGATGACAACCATCCTCAACCTCGCCAAGACCTTCGGCGACGCCAAGCACAAGAGCACCAGGGAGGTCTTGGAGGCCCTATACGAGACTCCAACAATGCGCAAGTCGGGAACCACGGCCAAGACTCAGACCCTGACGGACGCCCAGGCCCAAGTGGCCCTCATGGTGCTTCGGAACTGGTGCAAGCACATCTAATCGCGCGGGTGGCCCAACGGACAGGGCGGCTGCCTCCTAAGCAGCAGGATGCGGGTTCGAGTCCCGCCTCGCGCACCATACGACAGACAGGAGAAAGCGAATGTTCTCTATCAACACCTACGTTATTTCCGGCAACATCACCAAGGACCCCGAGCTTCGCGCCACCAACTCGGGGACCCCGGTGTGCAACGGCTCAATCTGCTACAACTCCCGCCGGAAGGGCCAGAGCGGGGACTGGGAGGACGTTCCCAACTTCTTCGACTTCGTGGCCTTCGGCAAGGTCGCCGAGGTTCTGGCCCGCAAGCAGAAGGGCGAAAAAATCCTCCTCAACGGAGAGCTGACGCAAAGAAGCTGGGAGAGCAAGGAGGGCGAGCGCCGCTCCAAGGTCGAGCTTCTCGTGCGGGAGTTCGTGGACGCCCCCCGTCAGAACGCTGCTCAGAAGCCGGCAAAGGACGATTCAGGCGAGTTTGAAGAGGATATACCCTTCTAACTAAAAGGGTGTATGATATCATATAGTCCTTTTTAGTGAATGTGGGGTTATGTGATTTGCAAAAAATGCGCCGGGTTCAAATGGAAAAGAGCTGAGTATCCTTCTGACTTCTAGTACAATAGGAACCGAGATGAGTTCTGCCTGGATGGGCTGAACTTTGGAGGGCGTCCTACGGGGCGCCCTCTATCGTTTTGACGCATAATATAGACGATGCCGCATGCATCCTTCCTTTCTCGAAAAGTCCTCCGAAAAATCGGGGGGCTTTTTTGTTGTAACCGCTTAATAGTTGTGGTAATATATTAACCAACGAGGGGGAGAGACCCCCCTGTAGAAGAGGAGAGAGCAATGCTGAACATCAGGGTCAAGCGCTTCAACCCGTACACCAACGAGAACGTCTACAAGCACTCCGACTGGCACGAGGAGAGCGGGAGGCTCTGCGAGGTCGTTCGCGACTCCGCCTATCCCGCAGGGATATGCGACACCGTAGAGGAGGCTATGCGCCGAGCGGTCGAGCTTTGCCAGAGGCACGGCCTCATCGTCTTTAGCCTCGAGTAATTGGAGGAGTGGAAATGGACGAGAGACACTATCGGAGCACGTACCACGACACACCCATGAAGCCGTGCCCGTTCTGCGGCTCAGACGCGATTCTGACCATCTACGGGGACGGATTCGCGAGCGTCAAGTGCTCAGGGGAGAACGGTTGCATCATCTGCCCGTCGACCCATCCCCATTGCCCCACCCCCGAGGCCGCGATATACGACTGGAACGTCCGTGGGAAGGTGATAGCGAAACACACCGTCGTCAAGGGCCTCTACGGCTATACGGTCCGCTTCACGTTCAACGAGCTGAGCGGTGCCGTCTACCTGGTCAACAGGCTGGGCCTGGAGGTCCCGTTCGCGGTGCTGGGGAGCGAGGAGGAGGCCAAGAGGTACGTGGCCGAGGCGGTTGAGTCCTTCCCCGACATGGTGCTGCGCAACTACGACCCAGAGAAGGAGGTCAGATAGTGGACTACTGGTTCAGCCTGGGGGCGCTCATCACGAGGCCCAAGAGGAAGTCCGACAGGGCCGTCTACGAGTTCATTGGGAGTGACGGGAGCATGGGCCTCAGAAGGGGTCAGGTAATGCCCCTGAGCGTCTACGTGGGGAACGGTAGGCTCCTAGCCTGCTGGGGCTGCGGCTGCTGCCCATACGACACCGTGGAGGCGTTCTCTAGGAACTGGAGGCTTTGCAATGTACCTTATTGACGTCTACGCCGTGGACCGAGAACACGGCACGAGGGATAGGCTCGCATTCTCGTGGGGATGCCACGGGAACGCGGTCGAGAGGGTCCACGAGGACGGGCACCATTCGTCCGCGGGCTTCGCAAGCTCTATAGGCGTGGCGCTCGACAAGGCTATAGTGGCGTGCTAGCTGGTCGGCTTGGAGGTCACGTCCGTGATGCTTTCCAGGGAGGAAGAGAGGTTCCCGAATGGATAGCGTGTTCGATGGCCTCCCAGAGCCTATGTCCGGCCAGAGCGCGGACTTCCTCGGGGTGTCCGCAATCGAGCTGGAGGATGCCATGGAGCGCAGGGAGGAACAGCCTGAGGAAATGGGGGAGCCGATGCACGAGGCCAGGTTTATCAACAACCATGCGGCGGCGATAGTCGAGGAGCCGACATACGGCAACGGAGTCCTCGAGTGCGGCGGTGACGTCAGGATATTCGCGCTCTCCGACGTATCGTGCTTCACGGCCATGGAATGCGGCGACTACAGAGTCACGCTCAGGTGCGGAGAGGTGTTCTACGTCACCAAGGGGGACTTCGAGAGGCTGGTCTCCAACACGTTCGGCTTCAATTTCATGGCTGACGACCCATGGAGCTAATCGCTGGCATTCTGATTGCCGTGGCCTTCGGCACTATCTGCTCGGGGGACTTGGATGAACTCAGGGACTTTCTGGTTGCCTTCTCCGTCGCGGTCGCGCTGATAGCGCTTTCATACATCGGGATTTCGATTCTGGCATCGTAGAGGAGGGTGGTTTTCATGAAGAGGTTCAGGGAGAAGACCAAGGAGGAACGGCTCAGGTTCGCCCAGATGCTTGACGAGCTGAAGGCCGACGGGATGACGCAGAAGGATTTCGCGAGCGTTATGGGAATCTCGCAGGCGTGCGTCTCTCCCGCCTGAGGACCGGGAGAGACGCGCTGTCTGTCTCGCTGGCAAGGGTCATCGAGGGGGAGTTCCCGGAGTACCGAGCCGCTTGGCTCTTGTGGCTGGACGAGAGGCCTGCCTCCAAGGTTGACGCGCTCAAGGTGCCTGACCCCATGGTCTCGGCCCTGTCGCCCGAGCGCGCGGAGGCGCTATTGGAGTACGTCCAAGACCTCATCAGGTTCGAACTGCGAAAGGAGAGGGGCTAGGAATGGGATTTCTTAGACAGTGCGTCTACGGTGCGGCCATCGGCGACGCGATGGGGGTGCCCTATGAGTTCAGGTCCCGCGGTAGCTTCGAGTGCCACGGGATGACGGGCTACGGCTCCCACAACAAGCCAGCCGGCACTTGGAGCGACGACACATCCATGATTTTGGCCGAGCTTGATTGTTGGGCGGACACCGGTAGCCTAGAGGACGTCATGTCCTACTTCCGCCGATGGCTCCACGAGGGGGAATACACGGTCGACGGAATATTCGACGTTGGAGGGACCACCGCTAGGGCCATAGACACGGGCGAGCCGCAGTGCCACCGGCTTGACTCAGGGAACGGGGCGGTCATGCGCTGCGCCCCGCTCGCGATGCTCCCGGTGGCGAAGCTGGAGGCCATGAGGTCGCTCAGCGCGACGCACGGGAGCATCGCGAGCGAGAATGCCTGCGGCTTCCTGTACGACTTCACAAGGAGAATGGCATGCGGCGGAATCGCCTACTGCCCAACGGGGTGTCCAGACGTCGCCTGCGGCTACTGCTGGGACACGGTTGATGCCGCCATCTGGGCGCTTGGGCACTCCGACTCCTTCGAGGAGGCCGTCCTAAGGGCCGTGAACCTCGGAGGGGACACGGACACGAACGCCTGCGTCACCGGGGCATTGGCGGCAGTCTTCTACGGGAGGGTAAACGAGGAATGGCTCTCACAGCTTCGCGGACGTGAGACAATAGACCTCGTTCTGGACAAGGCCGAGAGAAGGATTGTCTCCATGCTGAAGAAGGCACTATCAGAAGACTAGGCATTGGAGAGGGATTTGGCAGTCAGAAAGGTTGAGGTCAAGGTCGAGCAGGTCCCGCTGGGGAGCCTCAAGGCATACGACGGGAACGCGAAGCGGCACGACAGCCGCAACGTCGAGGCCATCGCCAAGAGCATCGAGGAGTTCGGATTCCGGAACCCGATACTGGCATGGCACGACGACGGCATCCCCGAGATTGTCGCCGGGCACGGGAGGGCTGCGGCCGCCGAGAAATTGGGGATGGACACGGTACCGGTTGTCTTCGTGGACGACCTGAGCGACGCACAGCGCAGAATGCTGACGCTCGCGGACAACCAGACCACCATGATGACGGGCTGGGACATAGACGCGCTCACATACGAGCTGGACGCCCTGTCCGGCGAGTTCGACGCCACGGACTTCGGGTTTGACGTGAGCGGGGAAATGGACTGGGACTCCGTACCAGACCTCTCGGAGGAGAGCCACGACGAGCCTGAGCACGAAATGCTCCAGTGCCCGAAGTGCGGGTGCGTGGACCGCAAAATCCACTTCAAGAACGTCAGCGAATGAGGCTGTTCCCGAGCGCCATCGAGGTGAGCGGCTACGCAGAGGGCATGCTCGACGAAAGCCGAGAGGGTACGGGACAGCTCCGAGCTGACAATGATTGACAGCGGTGCGCACAGCTTCCAGAAGGGCGTCCACGTGGACTGGGAGAGCTACACCCACGAGTACGCGAGGTTCATCAGGGAGTTCGACAGGCCCAACGTCGTCGGATACTTCGAAATGGACGTCGACAACACAATCGGCTACGAAAACGTTCTCAGGCTGAGGGAGACTCTCCGCTCAGAGAGCGGCGTCCCAGAGAAGACAATCCCCGTCTGGCACAAAAACCGAGGAATCGACGAGTTCAAGGCCATGCGTCGGGAAATGTCGGGCCACGTGGCGGCCATCACGGGTTTCCGCAACGAGGACATCAGGGACGAGCAGCACGCCATGTTTCTGAAGCACGCGCGGTCTCAGGGGACGAGAATCCACTGCCTCGGAATGGCGAGGACCTTGGTCCTCGAGAAGGTCCCGTTTGACTGCGCGGACGCCTCCAGCTGGGAGCATTGCGTGTCGTTCGGACGGAGGCTGGACGGCGGGAGGCAACCGAGGCCCAAGTGCAAGGAGGACTACGTAGACCAGTTCATAGACAGCTACGAGAGGCATATGGACATCCAGAAGCGTCTGTATATAAAATGGAGGAGCGTGAACACGGGGTTCGAGACCGTCCCCCTAAAAAACCAGCGGAATGAACCAAGTGGATTTCATCAATGCCAAGCTGCCGAAAACCAAAAACGAGCTTCTGGTAATTCTCTTCGCAATATCGAGCGCAAGCCTCATAACGGCGAACCTATGCACAATCAAGAACATCGACTTCTTCGGAATGACGCTCGCGCTGGGAATCTCGACCATCGTAATCGACTACGTGACTTCCGACCTCTGCGTGGAGGTGTACGGGTTCGGGACGTCCCTCAAGATGAGGCGCTGGGCGATGATTTGCAACGTCTGTCCGGTCCTCCTCCCGAACGCCTGCGTGTCCCTCCCGCCTGACCCCCAGCTTGTGATTCAGGGGGAGTTCGCGACAATCTTCGGCATGGCCCCCTCATGGTCCTGGCATCCATGGTCGCCCATATGTGCGGAACTTGGGTGAACGACAAGGTCATGTCCGTGCTGAAGGTCAGGGACGGAGAGACCTCCCTGTTCAAGCGGTGCATCCTGTCCACCGTCTTCGGCGACGTGGTGGACACGGCGGTCTTCACGGCCATCGCCTACGGAGCCTCCCACACGTTCATGAGCAACATCGAGAACATCGTGCTGACCCACCTCTCCAAGGTCCTCGCCGAGGTGGTCGTCTTCAACGTCACCACCAAGCGCGTCACAGGGTGGGCGAAGTCGCTCGCATAGCTGATAAAATCAATCAAGACCGTTCATCTGGGAGGCATCATACGGTGCCTCCCCTTTCTTTTAGGGAGGGAAACTTGGCGAGAAGCAAGCTAGACGAAGAGCTAATCAAGGAGGCCGTGAGGCTGGTTCAGACCGGCCTCAACGACGCCGACGTCTGCGACGCGCTCGGCATCCACCGGTCGTCGTGGTATGGGTGGATGAAGGCTGGAGACACCCCGCTCAAGAGGAAGCTGGCCAAGGAGGTCACCAAGGCCAAGGCCATGCGCAAGGCATACCACCTCCAGAACGTCGTCAACGCCGCAAGGGAGGGGAGCTGGCAGGCTTCCGCATGGTACCTGGAGAGGGCCTACCCACAGGAATACGGAAGGTGCCAGAGGCTCCCGGAGAAGGACGAGAAGACGCTGGACGCCGTCAGGGAGCTCATGAAGTCCGTCACCGTGGCCGCAGAGGGTGCCAATGATGGAGCTTAGTCGGAAGCAGGCCGAGAACGTCCGTGAGGCCCACCACCGTTGGAACATATGCGAGGGGGCGGTGCGTTCCGGCAAGTCCTGGCTGGCATGCAACTACACGATACCGGACCGCGTAATCGGCCTCTCGGGCATTCAGGGAATCGACCTGATTCTGGGCGTGTCGCTGGGAAACATCGAGAGGAACGTCCTCCAGCCCATGAGGGACACCTTCGGGGACGAGCTTGTCGGTGAAATCAGGGGTTCGGAGAACACGGTCGAGCTTTTCGGCGAACGGGTGTACTGCCTCGGAGCCGAGAAGCGCTCTCAGGTGGCAAAGCTCCAGGGAGCCGCTGTGAAGTTCTGCTACTGCGACGAGCTGGCCGCCCTCTCCGAGGACGTCTTCGACATGCTTAAAAGCCGACTGTCGTTCCCCTACTCCGAGTGTCACGCGGCGTGCAACCCGGCTGGCCCCAGACACTGGCTCAAGAGGTTCCTCGACTCCGACGGCGACATCTACCGCCAGAGGTACACAATCGACGACAACCCCTTCTTGGACAAGGGCTTCGTAGCCTCACTCAAGGAGGAATACGCCGGCACCGTCTACTACGACCGCTATATCAAGGGGCTTTGGACGCAGGCCGAGGGTCTGGTCTACCCGGACTGGCAGAGGTGTCTTGAGCCAAGATACGACGGAGCGGCTGAGCGGGAAGTGGTCAGTGTGGACTACGGCACCCTGAATGCAACGGCTGCCCTCAGGTGGGTGCTCGACCAAAATGGCGTCTGGCATTGCGTGGGGTGCTACTACTACTCTGGCAGAGAGACCGGAAGGAACCGCACGGACGCCGAGCACGCCGATGCCGTGATGGGGCTGGCCCCAAGGGCCGAGAGGTTCATAGTCGACCCGTCCGCAGCCTCGTTCATCGCCGAGCTGAGGGGGAGGGGTGCGAGGGTGACCCCCGCCGACAACGCCGTCCTTGACGGCATACGAATGACCATGGGGGCCATGAGGACGGGGGCCATCAGGGTCGCCCGCGACCTCGAGGAGGTCTCCGAGGAGTTCGGCGGCTACGTCTGGGACTCCAGGGGGGAGGAGGACAAGCCCGTGAAGGTGGCGGACCACGCCATGGATGCCATGCGATACTTCGTCAAGACCATGCGGGTCTACAATCGCGAGAAGCCCTATACATCCGTTCTCGACGGGAGGACCTACCGATGAACCCAAAGGCCACTGGCCACATCAAGGAAAGCGGCGCTCGACTGTTCACGTACCAGGACTTCGAGCGGGCCACAGACAAGCCGACGTTCTGCCTGGAGGCAATAAGGCAGCACATCGCCTCAGACGCCGTTCAGACCGCCCAGAGGGCCGACCTCTACGACCACCAGATGAACGTGACAATCAACGAGGTCAGGCGTTGGATTTACTCTGCCTCTGGCTCCAAGGTGGCGGACCCGACGGCGTCAAACAACCGCATAGCCTGCAACCTGTTCCACCGCCTCAACACTCAGCGCTGCCAGTATTCGCTGGGAAAGGGCGTCTCGTTCTCCAATGACGACGAGGGCACCAAGGAGGCGTTGGGACAACACTTCAACCATGACCTCCAGACCGTCGCATACAACGCCTTGATACACGGCGTGAGCTTCGGCTTCTGGAACGGTGAGCATCTGTACGACTTCCCGCTCACCGAGTTCGTGCCGCTCTGGGACGAGCACAACGGAACCCTGAGGGCTGGGGTCCGCTTCTGGAGAATCGCCACCAACCGTCCCATGACGTGCGTGCTCTACGAGGAGGACGGCTACACCCGCTTCGTGGCCGACAACGTGGACCTAAGCCACGCCTCCCTCGTCACCTCCGAGGAGAAGCGGGCCTACGTCCAGACCGTCGTCACCTACCCCAACGGAGAGGACGCCTTGGTCGGCGAGGAGAACTACGGCTCCCTCCCAATCGTCCCGCTCTGGGGTTCCAAGCTCCACCAGTCCACGCTCATCGGTATGGAGCGCTCAATCGATTCCTACGACCTCATTCGCTCGGGCTTCGCCAATGACCTCACGGACTGCGCTCAAATCTATTGGATTGTCGAGAACCGCGGCGGAATGAGTGACGCCGACCTCGCCAGGTTCCGAGACAAGCTGATATTCCAGCACATCGCCGAGGCCGACACCACGGACGGCGGAGCGGTGAAGCCCTACGTCCAAGAGGTTCCGTATCAGGCCCGCCAGCAGTACCTCGACGGCATCAGGGCGGGAATCTACGAGGACTTCGGCGGCCTTGACGTCCACACGGTCGCTGCTGGAGCAACCAACGACCATATCGACGCGGCATACCAGCCTTTGGACGAGAACGCGGCTGACTTCGAGTGGCAGGTGTCTGAGTTCGTGCAGGGAGTGCTCTCCCTGCTGGGAATCGAGGACACTCCGGTCTTCACCCGCACTAGAATCTCCAACCAGCTGGAGCAGACGCAGATTGTCGCCCAAGAGGCCCAGTGGCTCGACAAGGAAACCATCCTGAAGAAGCTTCCGAACATCGAGCCTTCCGAGGTCCAGGGGATTCTGGACAGGCTCTCGGAGGAGGAGCGCGACAAGGTGGACTTCGGAGCTGCTGCCGAGTAGGCTAGAATCGAATCGCAAGCCAAGAGGCCATCACTCATAGGGGTGGTGGCCTCCTTTCATAAGGGGGGAAATTGGACGAGGCGCACGAGCAGACCGAGAAGATGCTGGGGACCGTGGAGAAGAGGATTCACGCGGCCTATTCAAAGGCATACGCTGAGATGAAAGCAAAGCTCAAGGAGGCCGGGGCTGAGTACGAGTCTGAACTCATCAAGGCCAAGAAGTCGCTGAGCGCCGAGGAGCTCAAGGAGTGGAACAAGGAGCAGTTGGCGAAACAGCGGTGGATTTCCGACATGGCCGACTCGCTCGGGGCCGACCTCGAGGCTTGCGAGGAGATTGCGGCCAAGATTGTCTCAAAGTCCAACGAGGACGTCTACGCCCTGAACGCGAACGCCGCGCTCTACGAGGTCGAGAGCGGGACCGGGCTGGGAACGAGCTTCCAGCTGGTCGACCACTCGACCGTCGAGCGGCTTATGAGGGACAACCCGCAACTGTACCCAACGCCCAAGGTCAAGAAGGGCAAGTCGAGCGCTTGGAACTCCCGGCACGTCCGCTCAGCCATCACCCAGGGGATTCTCCAAGGCGAGTCAATCGACGGCATCGCCAACCGGATTGCTGGTCCGACTGGCATGAGCATGGGTTCGGCCATCAGGGTCGCCAGAACCGCAACGACCGGAGCTGAGAACGGCGGGAGGGTCGACTACTACCGGAAAATCTCCAAGGAGCTTGGAATCGTCATCCTGAAGAAGTGGTTGTCCACGGGGGATGCCAAGACGCGACCGGAGCACGCCGCCAGACACGGGGTCTCGATACCCATTGATGACGAGTTCGCTCCCGGCCTGTCGTTTCCTGGAGACCCCCACGGGCAGGGGCTGGAGGTTTACAACTGCCGCTGCACCCTAGTCGCGGACATGCCTGAGGCGCAGGCATTCATCGACGCAGCCGACAAGTCGCTCAAGGGGAAGGGATTCGAGGAGTGGAAGGGGCGCAAGGAGCGGCAGGCAACCGTTTCCAGCTACAACCGGAAGGCCGCCGAGCTTGACGCCCTCAGGTCCAAGGCCATGGACTTCAAGGCTGCACACTCCCACGACTTCGAGCCTTTCGTCTGGTCCTTCGACAACTGGGAGCACGACAAGGCGCTTGCTGGGAAGTCGGAAGGCCCAAAGGCAAAGAGGTTCCTGAAGTACGGCAAGCGCTACCAGGACATGCTCTCCGAGGTGGACAGGCTCCAAGCCGAGCTTGACGAGCTTGGGAAGTCCCTGAACATCGCGAGGGCCGAGCCGTCAGACGCCTTCTCCAAGGCTAGGAAGGACGCCGCATGGTGGTTCAAGGACAAGAAGAAGGCCGACTCGGAGCTGAGGCCCAAGGCCGGGGAGGTCTGGCGCACGCTCACCACAAACCAGAAGCGTTCCCTCTACGGCTACACCAGCGACTCTGACGAGTGGAACCAGCCAACGAACGGCTTCAAGAACGGAAGGTGGGGCAGACGGAACTACGTCGGCCCGGGAAACGTCAACATCGACGACCGCCACTACGGGATGAAGATTCGCCAGATGACGGAGGCAATCTCCAAGAGTTCCTACGACCACGACATGTGGCTGAACCGCGGTTCCGACACGAACGCAATGGACACGTTCTTCGGACTGGAGGACGGCGGCTTCACGAGCCTGTCGGACGACGAGCTGCAAAGGCTTGTCGGAAGGTCCGGGAGGGTTGGAGGATTCTGGTCCACGAGCGCAGCGAAGGGAGACGGCTTCTCCATAAAGCCCGTGATAATCAACGTCTACGCCCCGGCAGGCTCCAACGCCATCTATGCCGAGCCGTTTTCCGCATATGGAGGCGGCAACGGACTGGAGTGGGACGGCAAGAGCGGCCAAGAGTCGTTCGGTCGCGAGTTCGAGGTCATACTCCAGAGGGGAGGCTCCTACAAGGTGACTAAGATTGAACACACGGGTGGGAAGTATTACATCGACATGGAACTCCACCCGGAGGACGGCTACGACCTTTTTCAACAGGAAGGCGAGAAATGAGCGACCTGTCGCAGACTTTCGGGGTAAAGAGGCCCAACCCCAAGCATTGCGAGACGTGCCGCCACGCTGGCATGGAACCAGTCTGGGGCGACGAGGTGGAGAAGGCGTATTGCGGCGCGTACAGACGCTCTGACGGAATCGGGAAGCCCGCCGGGGTGCTCTATGACGGGATGCCGTGCCCGAGGTGGGAGGCCAGGGATGAATAGCACGAGCGGCCTCACCTCCTCGGACACGTCTACCTTGGTCGAGGTGCAGGAGAACAACGTCGAGCAGATAGAGGCGGCAATGAACAAGGCCATCGCAAAGGCCCTCGTCATGATTGGGCAGCAGGCCGAGGGCAACGCCAAGGCGATTTGCCCCACGAGGACGGGCCGCCTGAAGAACTCCATCACCAACGCCATCGACGCGGAGGCGAACGCGGTCTACATCGGGACGAACGTGGAATACGGCCCGTATGTGGAGCTGGGAACCAGCCGCAGGCACCCGCACCCGTACCTGAAGCCAGCCGCAGCCGACCACGCGGACGAGTACCGCGCCATACTCAAGGGCTGTCTGGAATCCGCATAGGTGCTACAATCCGCCTGAACCGGGCGAGGAAGTGCCCGCTCAGACCGCCCCGAGGGAATGGGGCAAGAGACCCGAGTGAAAGGGATTAGATGGCGCTGACAATCAAGATGCTGAAGGACCTGGGAATCGAGCAGGACTCTATCGAGGCCATCGTGAAGGCTCACGGCGACACCGTGGACGCCCTCAAGGCCGAGAGAGACGCCGCGCTCGACCGCGCCTCCATCGCCGAGGAGAAGGCGGGAGAGGCCGGCAAGAAGGAGATTGAGGAGCTTCGGGAAAAGCTGGACTCCGAGCGGGCAGAGTTCGCGGAGTTCAAGAAGTCCGTGGACGCCGAGAAGGCCAACGCCGAGAAGGCGCAGCTCTATCGCAAGCTTCTCGCTGAGCAGGGCGTTGACGCACGCCGCATCGACTCCATTATGAGGGTCACCGACCTCAGCGAGGTCAGCGTCAAGGACGGCGAAATCGAGGACGCGGACAAGCTCTCCGAGAGCATCCGCGACACGTGGGCCGACTTCATCGGGACGGTCAAGACCAAGACCGCACGCGTCGACACCCCACCGGCGACCGACCCGAGCGACCCCGAGCCTGAAAGCCTCGCCGCCGCCCTCCACCAGAAGTACGACTAACCACCAGAGATTGGACCAGAGAATGGCTATCACTCTCGAGCAGGCGAAGGTCGGCATGGCCGACAAGGTCGACCAGCAGGTCATCGACTCCTTCCGCCGCTCCTCCTACCTGCTTGACAACCTGATTTTCGACAACGCCGTCGCCCCCGGCACTGGCGGCTCAACCCTCTCCTACGGCTATATCCAGCTGAAGACCCCCTCAACCGCTGCCACCCGCGAAATCAACGCAGAGTACACCGCAGGCGACGCGGCTCGCGAGGAGAAGTCCGTCCAGCTCGCCATCATGGGCGGTTCCTTCGAGGTTGACCGCGTGCTCCAGAACACCTCTGGTGCCGTCGACGAGCTTGCGTTCCAGGCCGAGCAGAAGATCAAGGCCACCGCGAACGAGTTCCACAACCTCGTCCTGAACGCCAAGAAGGCGACCGACAAGTTCGACGGCATCGCCGAGCTTGTGAAGAATTCCTCCACCGAGGTCGCCTCCACCGTGGACATTTCCACGGCCGCCAACATGGACGCCAACAAGAACGCCTTCCTCGACGAGCTTGACGCCTGGCTCTCCACCATGGACGGCACCCCGACCATGCTGCTCATGAACCGCAAGATGCTGGCCCGCCTCCGCGGCATCGCCCGCCGTTGTGGCTACTACGAGCGCACCAAGGACGACTTCGGTCGCACCGTGGACCTCTACAACGGCATTCCCCTGATTGATGCCGGCAACTACTTCGACGGCACCAGCACGAAGGACGTCATCGCCGACACCGCAGCCACCTCCGCCAAGGCCGGCACCTCTGACATCTACGCCATCAACGTGGCCCTCGACGGCTTCTGCGGCGTGTCTCCCGTTGGCACCGGCGTCATCAACTCTTACATGCCCGACCTGACCGCCCCTGGTGCGGTGAAGAAGGGCGAGGTCGAGCTTGTGGCTGGCGTCGCCCTGAAGAACACCCTGAAGGCTGGCCACCTGAAGGGCATCGTCACCGCCCCGAAGACCGGGGCCTAGGAGTAGCCCATGCTCGAGGAGATTCTCCGCACCCTCAACAACTGGTTCGAGAGAGACAGCCTCGCCGGCACCTTCAAGGTCGCCAGCGGGGCGCTCCTCCTCCCCGAGGGGTTCCTCAAGGACGGGCAATACCTCCGGGTAATCGGCTCGACCTTCAGCGACGGCCTCCATTGCTGGCCCGTCTCCGACATGGTGGACGAGGAGTTTGTGGGCGAGGTCCGCGCCCTGGCGATTCCCCCAGCCGTCATTGCGCTGTCCAAAGAGATTGAGGAGTGGGTCAGGGACAACCAGAAGACGCTGGACGCCCCGTACAGCTCCGAGAGCTTCGGGGGCTACTCCTACAGCAAGGAGGGCGTCAGCGTCCCCCAGAGCGGTTCCTACGCGTCCTCAGGGTGGCGCGCGCACTTCCGAGACAAGCTCAACAAGTGGAGGCGGCTCTAGTGCTCTGGCAGGACTTCATGGGAGAGTGCGTCAGGCTGGAAAAGACCTCCGCCCCTGACGGTCAGGGAGGGCAGACGACCTCTTGGAAGCCATCCAAGCCCTTCGAGGCGGCAATCGTCCGCGATTCCGCGACCGTCTCCACCGTGGCCGACAAGGCCGAGCCGTCCGCCACGTTCACCGTGACCACGCAGACCCCGCTCAGCTTCCACGAGGTCATCAGGCGAGAGTCTGACGGCCTCGTCGTAAGGGTCACCAGCGAGGCCACCGAGACCCCCGGGAGGGCGTCCTTCTCCTTCGTCCAGTACCAAGCCGAGCGATGGGAGGTGCCGGATGACTAGCGCCGAGGCATTCCAGAGTTGGCTAGAGTCCTTCGGCCTCCCCGTCTACGCCTCCTCATCTGTGACCTCAGACACCAAGCTCCCCTATGTGACCTACGACTGGGCCACGGGGGACATCCTCAGCGGAGAGGTCAACGAGACGGTCAACGTCTGGTACCGGACCACCTCGGAGGCCGTCCCCAACGCCAAGGCTGACGAGATTGGCAAGGCCTTGGGACTCGGGGGCGTCATGCTCCCCTACGACGGCGGGGGAATGTGGCTCAAGAGGGGCAGCCCGTTCTGCCAGTCCGTCACAGAGGACGGCGGCAACGTGAGACGCCGCTACCTCAACATCGACATCGAATTCATCGGCCTCTAGGGAGGTTCAAATGGCAGCATTCACTCAGATTCCGGCCAACACCTTCAAGCAGCTCCAGCTCAACGCCGGCGTCATCACTTCCAGCTTCACCCCGGGCACCGCCACCCTCGACCAGTCCTCCATCCTCGGAGCCACCACGGGCGGCATCAGCTTCACCGCCACCCCCTCGTACACCGACTTCGGCGAGGACATCGACAACTGCCCGAAGAACATGAAGGAGCTGAAGAGGCTGGAGAGCTGGGAGGTCAAGCTCTCCGGCACCTTCGTCACCGTCTCCGCCGACCTCGCCAAGACCCTCGTTGGAGCCGGCAGCAAGGGTGCCTCCGACGCCACCCAGGTCGTCCCGCGCAACGAACTCACCGCCAACGACTTCGCCGACGTGTGGTTCGTTGGCGACTACTCCGACGTCAACACTGGAAAGTCTGCCGGCTTCCTCGCCATCCACGTCATGAACGCCATGAGCACGGGCGGCTTCCAGCTCACCACCTCCGACAAGGCAAAGGGCCAGTTCGCATTCGAGTTCACCGGCCACTACTCGATGGAGAAGCAGGACACGCCTCCATTCGAGGTTTACGTCAAGGCTGGCACCGCCGCGAGCTCCGTTTAGAAGGAGAGACAGAGTTGAAGCTTTCGGACATCAAGGGCGACGCCTGCTTGGACGTGCTCGCCGACATCACGGGTCCCATCATCGCGCTCGCCCAGGACGAGGAGGTCAAGGACCTCCTCAGCGGCAAGGGTTGTCCTGATGGGGCAGACCGCTACCAGTACGCCACCGAGTGCGTGAAGAAGGGCCTCCCCAAGCTTGTGAAGGCTCACAAGCCTGAAATCGTGCAGATTCTCGCAGCCCTCGACGGCAAGACGCCAGAGGAGTACGCGGACGGGCTGACGCTTGCCAAGCTCATGGCCGACCTCGTAGAGCTTCTCACTGACGAGGACTTCGGGTCTTTTTTCGACTAGCAGCCGCAGACCCTGACGTCCTCTGGCTCTCGCTGGGCGCATACGTCGGACCTCGGCGTGTGCGCCCTTTCCTTTGCTATGCGGCGGCAAGGGCCAAGGAGAGGACAGAGGAAGCGCTACGCTGGGAGTACGTGGCCGAGGCCCTGAGGCTGGCCCCGCAACAGAAGTACCCGACGAGCCACCTCAGGGACCTTCTGAATCCAAGGCCACGCGACACCCGTACTGGTGACGAGATTGCCGCCGACGTAGTCAAGGCGGCAGGTTTGGAGTTGGTCTAGATGAATCTCTTGGACCTCATGGTCAAAATCGGGGTGGATGACCAAGCATCGGGCAAGATTGGCTCAATCGCGTCCGGCATCACCGGCACCGTCGGCGGAATCGCCAAGGTTGGAGCCGCTGCATTCGCGGCTGTCGGTTCAGCTGCCGTGGGTGCCACCGGAGTTATAGCCAAGCAGGCGCTGGACGCCTACTCCTCCTATGAGCAGAATGTCGGCGGCATTCAGAAGCTCTTCGGCAACATGGGCAAGTCCGTGGAGGAATACGCGGCGCTCACCGGCCAGAGCACTGCCGAGATTGGCGACAAGTGGCAGACGCTGGAGGACTCCCAGAACAAGGTCCTCGCAAACGCCCAGAACGCCTACAAGACGGCGGGCCTATCGGCCAACGCGTACATGGAGCAGGTGACCAGCTTCTCGGCTGCCCTGATTTCCTCCCTCGGAGGGGACACGGTAAAGGCTGCCGACTATGCAGACATTGCCATGACGGACATGGCCGACAACGCGAATACCTTCGGCACCGCCATCGGAGACATTCAGAACGCATATCAGGGCTTCGCCAAGCAGAACTACACGATGCTCGACAACCTGAAGCTCGGCTACGGCGGCACGCAGCAGGAGATGCAGCGGCTGATTGCCGACGCCTCCGAGATGACGGACGTCCAGCAGAAGCTTGGCGTGACTGTCGACTCCTCCTCAATGAGCTTCGACAACATCGTCGCCGCCATCCACGTCATGCAGGAGAGCATGCAGATTGGCGGCACCACGGCCCGAGAGGCTTCCACCACCATCGAGGGTTCCGTCAACGCCATGAAGGCCGCGTGGGACAACTGGCTGGTCGGACTCGGAAGCGACACCGCGGACATATCGGCCCTCACCGGGCAGCTTGTGGACTCCTCAGTCGTTGCCGCTTCCAACATCGTCCCACGAGTCGGCGAGATTGTCGGCACCCTCATCGGTGAGCTTCCATCGATGCTCTCCGGGATTGGCCCCGTCCTCTCCGAGGCAATGGGCACCATCGGAACGACCGCAATGGAATCACTCAGGGCGTCGCTGGGAGAGGACAACCCGGTTGTCCAGATGCTCGATTCGATTATCTCGGCGGCGACGAGCCTGTCGGGGACCTTCTCCGAGTACCTGCAACCAGCAATCGACACGGCTTCCGTTGTGATGCAGGCGCTCTCCGAGGCTTTCGGCGGAACGGGGTCCTCAATCACTGACGTCTTGCAGCCCGCGCTCGACGCCTTCCTGCCGGTGTGGCAGTCCATCAACGACCTCGTCCAAGCCGCCGTCCCGCTCATAACGCAGATTGTCGGGGACGTCATCAGCCTCGCGGGGTCAATCCTCGAGGCCGCGATGCCCGCAATCGCATCGATAGTCGAGACGGTTTCCGTCGCCCTCCCGCTCATCCAGGAGATTTGGAACACCGTCTTCCCGGTAATCAAGACAGTCACCGAGACGGTCTTCGGCGCAATCTCCTCGGTCATCCAGACCGTCATGTCCGTGATTCAGCAGGTTATTTCCGTCGTACTCGCTGCCATCAACGGCGACTGGTCCGGCGTCTGGGACGGCATCCTTGGAATCGCCAACACGGTCTGGGAGGCAATCAAGGGAGCAGTCTCTGGAGCCATCAAATTCGTCTCCAACATCATCAAAAGCATCCTGTTTGACATCAAGACGCTTTGGCACAACACATGGACGGGCATCGCCTCCTTCATCGTAGGTGCTTGGGAGAACATAAAGACGGGTGTTTCCGACGGCATCGAGGGTGTCCTCGATTTCATGAGAAACCTCCCCGGAAACATCCTCGGGGCAATCGGTGACGTGGGGAGCATGCTATTGGACGCCGGCTCCTCCATCATCAGCGGTTTCCTGAGAGGCATCAAGCAAAAGTTCGAGGACGTGAAGAGCTTCGTCGGCGGAATCGGCGATTGGATTGTCCAGCACAAGGGTCCTCTACCCTACGACCGCAAGCTGCTCGTCAAGAACGGCCTCGCGGTCATGGAATCCCTCGACACCGGCCTTCGCAGCGGCTTCAAGCCTGTCATGGGCTACGTCTCCTCAATGGCCGGACAGTTGGCTGACGCTTTCGGAGAGCCTGTCCTGAGCGCAACCGTCTCCCCGATGGACTACGACGCAAGCGCCTACCAGAGCGCGGCTCTGGAAGCCTCTGGAGGGGTCACATACAATCTCTACGTAGACGGCCTCAGCGTCTCCACCGACGGGGACATGGCAGAGGCCGTGCAGGAGTTCGCGCGCCAAATCAGGCGTGCGGCAAGCATCTAAGGGGGTTCAATGGCAACTTCATACGGCCCTTGGGTCTCGGGAAGCGAATACAACTTCCGCGCCATACTCGACTACTCGACCAGCGTAGCGGCGGACAAGGTTTACGTCTACCTGACTGGTCGCTCCCAGTCTGGTCAGGCCGTAATCAACTACGGCAAGAGCATCCTCGAGTACACGGAGGACGGCAGCAACTTCTCCAACATGGCGAACGTCTACCCCAGCTCCTTGGGCTATGGGCAGACCGTAACCAACTCCAGTGCCGAAGACTGGTGGATGCGCTTCTACGGACGCGACCGCTCAATCTACCTCCAGCATTGGTTCTCCTCCCCTGGTTCCTCTAGGGGCGACTACCAGACGGGCAGCCGAGCAGGCGTCACCATCACAATTCCACAGAGGGACTACGAGTACCCGAAGGCCCCGCTCAGCCCCTCGGTCGTCAGGAACTCCGACTCTTCCATGACCATCGCGTGGCAGGCGAATTACACGGGTTCCAACGACGCCTACCCGTGGACCGGCATCAACGTCTACCGAAGCGTTGACGGCGGCTCTTGGAAGCGCATCGCGCAACTGAATTGGGACAAGGTTGGCTACACCGACGAGACCACCGTCGCGGGCCACAAGTACGAGTACATGGTCCGCTCCTACAACCCGACCGGAGAGTCCGGAAACGCCGTCTGCGGCACGGTCTACACGACCCCGACGGCCCCAGAGAGCGCTTCCGTCATCCGTGTGTCCGACACTTCACAGGCCGTTTCTTGGGTGAGTGGCAGCAACGCTGACAACTGTTGGACCGGCGTGTCTGTCGAGAGGCAGACGGACGGCGGCTCTTGGGTCTCCGTCTACAGCGGCGACACCGACGGCACTAGCTGGTCTGACACCTCCACGACCGCGGGCCATGCCTACGCCTATCAGGTGAGGGGCAAGAACCCGTCTGGCACCTCGGAGGCAGCGACCGCCGGAACCGTATACACGACCCCGAGCGCACCCTCTGGTGTGACGGCATCGGCGGCATCGGCGACCATGGCCACCATCGACGCCACCTCCAAGCCAAAGTACGTCGACTCATACGAGATTCAGAGAAAGACCACTGGGGACTGGGAGAGCGTTTCCACGGTCACCTCGCTTCCTGCCACCGTTTCCACCTCAGCGGGCAGCAACACCTTCAGGGTCCGCGCCAAGAAGGGCGCCCTGACCTCCGAGTGGGCCGTCTCCAACTCAATCACCACCGTCGCCAAGCCCCTCGCCCCGACCATCACGGGGCTTTCCAGCCGTTATCTGGTCGGAACCAGCCTCACCTTCGGTTGGAAGCCGAACCACCCGGACGGGTCGGCCCAGACCCAAGCCGAGATTGAGGGGACCTTCTCGGACGGGGGCACGGGGACCATCAAGGTGGACGGCGACAAGACCACCTTCTCAGGCGTCGCGGACCTGAAAGGCGTCTACAAGTTCCGCGTCAGGACCCATGGCCTCTACGATGGCTTTGGCGACTGGTCCGACTATGCGCAGACCACCGTCTACGACGCGCCAGCGGCCTCGATAACCAGCCCAGCGACCGAGGGTGAGACTGTCGACCGTCTTCCGCTGAGCGTCACGTGGGACGCGTCAGATGCGACGGGCATACAGAGCCAGCTCTTGGAGCTTCTGAGCGCGAGCGGTTTGGTCCTGTATTCCACCAAGCCCGCGGCGACCGCAAGGTCGGCAAGCATCGGCGTGAGGGACTACCAGCTCGCCAACGGCACGACCTACTCGCTGCGGCTAACCGTCACTGCCGGCTCATCCTTCTCCGTGACAGAGACCCGCACCTTCAAGACCGGGTGGACGGCTCCCGCCGCACCTGTCCTGAGCTGGTACCACGACGACGACCTCGCCGCGCACGTCACGGTCCGCTTTGGAACCGAGGAGGGAGCGCCCGAAACGTCTTATGTGTCGCTCGCGAGAGTCGACGGGGACGGCAACGAGGCGCTGCTCGCATCATCGGCGGGAGACAACTCGGTAATCGTGGACAGGCTACCGCCCCTCGGGACTTCCTTCAGGTACCGCGCCACCTCTCACACGGACTACGGTGCGACCGGCACCAAGGAGGTCGAGTGCCTAATCGAGGCGGACGCCCTCGCCGTCAACTGGGGCGACGACGCGGGCAATTGCGAGGTCTTCACCCGCAACCTGAGTGAAAGCCGCTCAATCTCCTATGACGCGGAGGTCATGTTCTTCGCCGACGGCGGAGAGACCGGGGGCCTCCCAGTGGCCTACCCGCTGGACAACCTGACCCAGAGCGGCACGTTCTCATTCGCCACGCTCACGAGGGAGGAGTTCGATGCCGCAAGGAGAATAGTCCGACAGCCTGTAGTTTGGATTCGCTACAGATGGGGCCAGGTTTTCAGGGCCTATGTGACCCTGAGCGCCAGCGAGAAGAACAAGGAGGTCTACAAGTGGAGCCTGAAGTTCCAGAGGGTCGCTTGGAAGGAGCCGACGCGTGGCTGATTGGCTGAGGCCCTTTACCGCGGGCTACCACTTCGCAAGGGTCTCGCGAGAGACGGGCTACGAGGTGGGAAACGTCGAGGGCATCAAGGACGGCGGGTCCATCACCCGCAACGTCAACACGGCGAGCTACGAAAGCGGCTCCTTCTCCTACGTCGGGACGCTCGACCTCGGCAACGACCTGGTAAGGCCGTATCTGGACGCGACATTCGAGGACGGCACCAGGGAGAGCGTTCCCCTCGGGACATTCGTGGTCTCCCTGCCGTCCTCGGACGTGTCTGGGGCCTATTCCGAGGGCAAGGCCGACATGTATGGCAGGCTCTACGAGGTCGCCTCGGCCCGCTTCACCGAGCCTCTGAGGATTGCCAAGGGGTCAAACGCCGTCGACGTGGCAAGAATGATTCTGGAGGACGCGGGCCTTGAGGTTATCGCGGACGATTCCGACTACACGCTCTCGCAGGACTGGGCGGTCGGCCTCGGCTCCTCCTCGGAGGACAACGACACCATGCTGGGGGCCGTAAACGAGCTTTTGGGGCTGGCCGGGTTCTCCTCGGCGAAGACGGACGAGTACGGGATGGTCCTCCTCCGCAGGTACTACAGCCCCTCGGAGCGTAAGCCGTCCTACGTGTTCGAGGAGGGCAGGAACGCCCGTTTCCTGAGGCAGGTCACCAACGAGAGGGACCTCTCGGACGTGGCGAACGTGGTCCTTGCCGTCTACTCGAATCAGGATTCCACAATCATCGGAACCGCGAGGGACGACGACCCCGATTCCCCGACGAGCACTGTGAGCCTCGGCTGGGAGAGGTCGGCGAAGTACCGCTACAACGACCTCGTGTCCCAAGAGGAGGCCGACGCGAAGGCTAGGGAGCTTCTGGCAAACCAGAGGTCAGTCATCCGCAAGGTGACGATTCAGCACGTATACGCCCCGAGCCTCAGGGCCGGTGACATAGCTGGCTTTGAGTACCCGAGCGCGGGAATCTCCGGGGCATTCACCGTGAGGACCCAGAGCGTCACCCTCGGAGGGGCTGCCAAGACCAAGACGGAACTCAAGAGGACGGAGCGGTGGTAATGGGACAGCTTCAGGACGCCTTCATGGATGCGGCAGGTGAGGTCGCCAACATCAAGGCTCAGCCGAGCAACCGCTATTGGTGGCTCTACGGGACCGTCAGGGCCAAGAACGAGAACGGCACGCTTGACGTGGCCATCGACGGCGTGATAATCCAGCAGGTCAAGGCCACCGTGTCGTGCATGACGGCCAGCGTGGGGGATAGGGTAATCGTCCTCAAGGCCGGCCCGCTCATGACCTGCGTCGACGTCATCGCCACGAGCGACAGGGTTGTCACTCCCGCCGACTCAATCGATGGGACAATCTCAGCCGACAACCTGCCTGTCGGCTCCACCTCGCAAAGGGGCATCATGCAGGTCGGTTACGGCCTTGGAGTTGAGGAGGGGCTGCTGTCCGCGGACAAGGCAGACCTGACGAACATGCTGTTTGCGTGCGACAGAATCTCGACAGACCTGAACTCAGCGACGCCAGGCGTTTGGATGTACAACACGGACACCGCCAACAACCCGACCGCATGGGGCGTCTGCCTAGTGCTCTGGAGCGAGGTGGACGGGTTAGCAAGCGCAGATTGGAAGTTCCAGCTCGCGTTTCCTACAGGAGGCGACCCCTTGTGGAGGCGAAACGTCAACCGGCAGGGCTGGACGAGCTGGTGGACCATTCCGTCCAACTAGTATCATCGGCACGGGGTTCGGCGCAGAAGGGAAAAACAATGATTCAGGTATCCGAGAGCATGGCCTACGCCTTTCTTGGCGCGGTCGCGTGCATGGGAATCGACGTCCTGACGGGTTACGTCGCCGCGGTAATCAGGCGTGACGTCTCCTCGACCAAGATGCGAGAGGGGCTGTGGCACAAGGCGCTCTTGCTGTGCATCGAGCTTCTGGCCTTCGTCATCGAGGTGGTGTGCCAGCACGTCGAGGGCATGGATGCCATGTCCTGCGTGACCGTTGTGGGTATCTCCATCGTCATCATCATCATGGAGGTCACGAGCATCTGGGAGAACGTCGTCTCTGCCTTCCCCGAGCTGGAGGGCAGCCCGCTGGGCAAGATTTTCGAGAACACCAACACCAAGGAGGCATAGACATGACCGATGACGAGCGCTTGGAGGTCGAGGCGCAGGACACCTGCGACCCCGAGGACGTTGCTACCCCGTTCGACCCGGAGGAGGTGGCCGATGAGTAGCGTTCTTGACGTGGCACGCGGCGAGCTGGGATACGACCGCTTCGCCGACCCCGAGCAGGGAACCAAGTACGGAAGGTGGTACGCCGAGGACCACGGCTCCTACTTCGGGAGCACCGGCGTCCCGTTCTGCGCAATGTTCACCAGCTGGTGCTTCGCTCAGGCCGGCCAGCCCTGCGCGGGTCTCCCCGCAGCCTCCACCACAGCCATCAGGAGGACCGCGGAGAAGGCCGGCAGGCTGAGGGGCAACGTCCGGGACGCACAGCCAGGCGACGTCCTGCTCTTCTCTTGGACCTCCGACCCGAACGACCTCGACCATACGTGCATCTGCGAGGCTAACTGCGGCTCTTACGTCCAGACCATCGAGGGCAACGTGGGCGGTGGCAAGGTCCAGAGGCGCACACGAGCCTGGAAGTACGTCATGTTCGCGGTAATCCCCGAGGGCGGTTCCGAGGAGAGTTCCCCCGAGGCCCCCGAGGAGCAGGACGGTTTCCTCGACCCCGCCGAGACCATCCTGGCGTATGACAACTTCATGGGTCCCCTGTCTTGGAAGCACGTCCAGATGCGCCTCCAGAGGGCCGGCCTCTACCTGAGGAGCCACAAGACAGGCGTCCGCCTGATTTGCGACGGCATCCAGGGCGGCGAGACGAACTTCTGGCTGATGAAGTATCTGAGGTATGTCTGCGGTACCTACCACCGCAATTGTGACGAGGACTTCGGTTATTACGCAACCTGCGCAATCCAGCAGCACCTCCTAAACGTCGGCTGCTACTGGTACTGGGGTGACGACGGCAAGCGCCACGCATGCGAGGTTGACGGCTCTTGGGGCGACTACACCACCACCGCCGTCCAGCGCGCAATCAACGCCGGCGTTTTCTAGACGGAGTGATACAATAGCTCCAGCGCTGCACTACTCCTCTCCGGCGCAAGGCTCAGCGGACGTGCCTCGAAACGTCCGCTTTTTTGTGCTTCTCGGTTGTTGAAAAACAATAACAGTGGTAATATATGAGTCAACAGGGGGGAGCAAGGGGCTTCCCGAAACCGAGAGGAGCGCGTCATGGAGTACAGCAGGGTCGAGGGGAGAGGTCCTGGACTACCTGAGCGGCTGGGAGTGTGAGTTTGACGTCGACGCCATCATGGAGGCCATCCGCGAGGAGAACCACGATGCCACCACCATCGACGACATCGACACGGACGCCTTCGCGTACATCATCGAGTCCAACGCCCTTTAGGAGGAAGAAATGACCGAGCAGACGAGAACCAGCACCGCAACCTACGCAGACGCAGTCGCGCTTATTGCCGACAAGCTCTGGTGGCGCCGAGAGGCCGAGCGCGAGGTGGTCAAGAGAATCGACATGGGCCAGACGGGACTCGCGGACAAGCTCAGGGAGTGCTCGGACAGGCGCTTCACCGAGGCCATGGCAATAGCCGAGGCCGTGTCCGTTCTGTTCGCCACCGACTACGAGGAGGTAGTGGACAGGGCCTACGAGGTCATGCACGAGCAGTACGACACACCCCACGGGGTGCCCGAGAACTAGGGAGGAAGTCAAAATGAACAACACGAAGAAAACACATCCTGCGGCGACACTGACCTACGAGTGCGCACTCGCGCCTATTTCAGAAGACCTCTACCAGAGGAGGGCATACGAGGGACGCGTCAAGGAGTTCTCGCAGAACGGTGACAAAAGGCTCGCCAGAGACATGCAGGACCTCGCGGACGTGCATTGGATAAAGGCCACGGCCCTCGCGGACTTCACCGCCCGCATCTTCGGCATTTATGTCGACGAGGTCATAGGCGACGCCTCCGAGAGGGCAATCGCCATCTACGAGGAGAGGCGTCGCAAGTGAGCGTGACCTTCGATGTCTTGGGCAAGGTGAGGGGCAAGGGCCGCCCTAGGTTCACCAGAGGCGGCCACGCCTACACCCCCAAGTGGACGCGGGACTACGAGAGGGCTATCCGCGAGGCATTCGAGAATGCCCATGGAAGGCCACCAGAGCCGTTCTCAGGCCCGATAGCGGTTTGCATCATGACCTACAGGCAACTACCGAAGTCGACGCCCAAGAGCGTTTACAGCGAGCCTGACACGCACAAGCCTGACGCAGACAACGTTGCCAAGGTCGTGCTCGACGCCCTCAACGGGGTCGCATGGCTGGACGATGCGCAGGTTACGAGCCTGACGGTAGTGAAGCTCGACAGGATGAGGGAGCCTGAGAGGCTGAGCGTTCGCATAACCGACCGAGAGGAGAAGCGATGACTTGGAGAATCGCGAGCATGAAGCGGACGCCCAAGGGCGTCTTCGTGGAGTTTGAGGCCGTGGACGGGGACGGATGGCTGCGCATGTACGTGAAGCCAGAGGCCGTGGACGCCTACCGCTTCGACCAGACCTACCAGCTCACCATCGAGGAGGTCTAGGCATGGCGTGCATAGGTAGGTGCTCAGCCGAGGAGAGGCGTCAGGGCGTCTCTCGCAGGCGTCTCGAGACCGTTCTCAGGGAGCGCTCTATGAGCGTCACGAAGGCGGCAGAGGCGTTCGGCTGCTCGACCTCCAAGATTTACGGGGTCCTGAACGGCTTCGACCGCGTGACGCTGGACATGGCCCTAGTGCTCCAAGAGCGCCACGGCGTGTCAGCCGCATGGCTCCTCGCGCTGGACAAGGTCAGGCCGCTGAGAGATTGGAAGAGCGATGAACGAGGTTGAGCACAGAAGGCTGGTCGCCGCGAGGATTGGCGCGTTTCTCACGGTCCATTCCCCGTCTGAGGTGGAGAGGGAGACCGCGATAGCAGCCCCCACCATGTCACACCTCAAGAGGGGCGACTACAGACTGTCGGCATGGCAGGCCATCCGCCTCAGCGAGGCGTTCCCAGAGTTCGGGGCCGCATGGCTCCTCGGGGTAGAGGATTCCACTCAAAGCCCTTTTGACTTCCACAAGAATGGTCTATAATTGTTGACAAGCGGGTGAGGTCCGCGCTAAGATAAAAGACACGCGGGGGATAACTTCGCGCATCGAAAAGCTCCTATTGGGTGACCTCACCACCCAACGGGGGCTTTTTCTTTTAGGAGGCAAAATGCTTAAGTACATGACGTTCGACGTTGAGATTGCAACCAAGTACGGGACGAACGTCTCAATCCTCCTCGGCAATATCAACTACTGGATTCAGAAGAACAAGGAGAACGGCAAGCACCTCCACGACGGGCGCTATTGGACCTACAACACCGTAGCGGCGTTCCACTCCCTCATGCCGTTCATGAGCGAGAATGTAATCAATACTGCTTTGGCAAAGGCGGAGGCCGAGGGGCTTCTCGTCACTGGCAATTACAACAAGCTCCCCTTCGACCGAACTAAGTGGTATGCGCTCACCGAGAAGGGCGAGAGGCTTTTTCAGGCTCCGCAGAACGCCTCGACTGATTCCCCATCTGGGAGCGAATCCATTTCCCAAAATCGTGAAGTCGATTCCACGGAATTAGGTAACTCCATTTCCCAAAAATCAGAAATGGAGATAGCAAAAATCCAAAATGACATTTCTGAAAATCGGGGGACCAATACCAAAGTAATACAAATGAATAACTCAGAGGAAAACCAAAAACATATAGTGCGGAAGGGGGCTTCCGCACAGCGCCAGGCACCCTCCAGGCCATGGGACGAGGAGGAGGGGGCAAAGGTGGCCGAGGTTGTCCAGGCCCTCAACGATGAGACTGGTTCCCACTACCGACCGACCTCCAAGGCCACGATGCGCCACGTCCTCGCCCGCCTCAGAGAGGGCTTCACCGTCGAGGAATGCAAGGAGGTCATCAGGAAGAAGTCCGTTGAGTGGGGAGGCACCGAAATGGCGAAGTACCTGAGGCCAGAGACGCTCTTCGGCTCCAAGTTCGAGGGCTACCTCAACGCCCCCGAGGACCCAAAGGCCAGGGAGAGGGCCGAGAAGGCCAAGGCTGAGGCGGAAGCCCGGAAGCGCCTTCACGAGAAGTACGCCAAGTGGGATGACGAAATCGAGGAGTGGTAGCCATGATTCAGGAGACGCCGGGACAGGCCTACAAGCGCCGCATGAGGTGGGGGAAGATTCTCGAGAGGGTGGCGAAGGCGCACGGCATCCCACCGACCTACGCCCCCACGGATGCCGAGGGCATCGCGGAGTACATGTCCCACTGCGATTCTGGGCGCTACTGCGCCCTCGGAACCATGACCCCGAGGGAAGCAGCCGAGTGGAGCCGCAAGACGTCTCAGAGCGTCCCTCAGAGCCTCAGAGAGGCATCAGGGGAAGTCACACGGGAGGAGCGCGCGGAGACTTGGGCCAAGGACAGCCTCCCCGAGGAGTTCCAGGACGTGGAACCGGACTGGGAGAGGGCCAAGGACGCGGGTTGGCTTTGGCTCTGCGGCCCCGTTGGCGTCGGCAAGACCCGCTCTGTATGCGCGACCGCGAAGGCCCTCGCTGGGATGGGCAAGCACCCCGTCTTCGTCTCCGAGGCCGAAATGTTCGACCGCATCAAGGCGAGCTTCGACGGCGGGACGGACCCGACCCTCGGATACCAGAGGGCCGAGGTGCTGATAATCGATGACGTGGGCAAGACGCCCCTCACCGAGTGGTCCGCGTCCGTGTACTTCCTGATAGTCGACTACAGATGGAGCAACCACCTCCAGACGTTCTTCACGTCCCAGCTGAGGCCATCGGAGTGGGTCGACACAGCCGGGGAGGCCAACTCGAGAACTGCCGATGCCATCAGCTCGCGCCTCCAGGGCAGTTGCAGGGTGCGCGGGATGAGGGGCGTTGACAGGCGAGGGCAAAAAATCTGAGATTCTCGGTTTACTTCGAACTGGATAGTAGTAATATATTAGACAACGAGGAGGGGGTAGGCCCTCCGGTAGGAGAGGGGAAAGACCATGTTCTACTTCAAGGGCGACTTCAACACCAACGGCCAGCGCGTCATCGAGCGTCACGCCTACGTGGTCATCGGAAAAGGCCCGAGGGCGCACAGCATCCGCCGCAACGTCTACGAGAACGAGGACATGGATTTCTACGTCTATTACGAAGACGTTGTCGTCACGGTCGAGGAGAACGGGGAAGTCTGGTTCAGCGAGTAGGGGGGTGAGTTCATAGACGGGAATAGGTATCGCGAGCTGATGCGCGAGCGCGGCCTGACCATCAGGGAGACGGCCCAGGCCGCGCACGTCAGCGTTTCCACGGTCACGGCCTTCATCTACAACAAGAGGAAGCCGAACCTGACGGAAAGGGCAATCAGGGGCCTTTGCTCAGCGGTTGGAATTAGGCCTCGAGACTGGTTCGAGTAGGTCCGAGTAGGTCCGAGTGAGAGGGGAGTTCGATATGAGGGACGAGGATAGCCTCGGGGAGTTCGTCCGCAGCTACGAGCCGCGAGAGGTTTTCATGCCCACGATTCTGGTGGCGGCGGTCTTCGGGTTCGTGTGGCTGCTCAGCTTGTTGGTCCAAGGGATGTAGGAGTGCTGAGATGAAGAAGTTCGAGGAGTATCTGACGACGGTCGTGGCGTACATCCTGCTTGGCTGGCTGCTTGGCCTTGGCCTGAGGTTGGCAGGCATCCGATGACCGGCAGACCGTGGACCAGGAGGGAGGACGAGGCAATCAGCAAGCACTACCCCTCGGAGGGGAGCACGTGGGACGGATGGCCTCGGGAGTGCCCCGAGAGGACCCGTCAGTCAATCGTCAAGCGGGCAGGGAGGCTTGGGGTCGCCTGCGTCAAGCGGTGCCCAACGGGAAGGGTATGGGAGCCTGAGGAGCTGTCATTCCTAGCTCTCAACTACCCCCTTCACGACCAGCGCTGGGAGGGCTGGCGCGAGGGATGCCCGGGAAGGACGTGGAGCGGCATCAGCACGAGGGCGCAGAAGATGGGCCTCAGCGCCCCAGGCACTTGGAGCGAGGAGGACGAGAGGGCGCTGGTTCTGGGAATTGCGAGCCTCGCAAAGAGGCTCCACAGAACGCCGTGCGCGGTCGTGTACCACGCCCGCAAGCTTATGGAGAGCACTAGGAGAGGAGACCAGGAATGAACGGGAGAATCAGGGACGAGAAGGCCCCAGGCGCATGCCCGAGCGACCTTCTGGAAGTCCGCGAGTGGCAGGTCGAGCAGGCGGGACTCTGCAAGGCGCTCATGGGCTCCCTCGCCGAGCAGGTTGGCGCGCACCGCGACAGGATGGGTGCAAGGGACGTCGAGCTTTCGACCCTAAGCGAGTACGAGCAGGCAGAGGGTGCCAGCAGCCGTCAGGTCAAGGAGGACGTCAAGCGCCTTCGCCGAGAGCTTCTTCTGCTGGCGAAGAGTTACGGTTGGAGCTACGGGCATTGAAAGTCTGGCAGGTGGTCGATTCATACGGCGAATACGAGGACTACCACGAGGTCGTGGCTGAGAGCTTCACGTGTCCCGTCTTCGCCGGCCTCTGCCTCGGAAGGCACCGAGATAGGCAGACGGCCCTTGAGTCGCCAGATGAGTTGAGCGACTACAACGGGACGTTCCTCCGCAGAGTGGACGTCCATCTGGTAAGGAGAGAGGAGAACGGATGTTTGAGGTTCCTGTGAACGTCGTGTGTGAGGAGGGGTTCGTCCCAGCCTACGCCCACGAGGGGGATGCGGGTGCTGACATGAGGGCCGCAATCAGCGAACCGCTCACCATTCAGCCCGGGGCCTCCGAGTGGGTCGGGACGGGCGTCAGGGTCGAGATTCCCAACGGCCACGTAGGTTTTCAGTTCCCGAGGAGCGGCCTCGGATGCAATCACGGCATCTGCCTGGCCAACGGCACGGGCGTCATCGATTCTGGCTATCGGGGGGAAGTCAGGGCCAAGCTCTTGAACCTCGGAGCCGAGCCGTTCACGGTCAATCCCGGCGACAGGATTTGCCAGATTGTAATCGTCCCGTACGTCAAGGCGCACTTCTGGACGGTAAAGGAGCTTGGAGAGTCCGACCGCGGCTCTGACGGCTATGGCTCTACGGGGGTCGAGTAGACGGAACCGAGGGACATGTGCGAGGCGCGCCGCAGGGCTGCCGACTCCATCAGGGAGTCGGTCAAGAGAGACGAGTGGCTGGACGTCGCCGTTGTCAAGGCCATCGGTTCGGCTTGCGGAGACTTCAAGGCCGAGGCTTTCGGGGAGGTCTTGGCCGAGCTGGTAGACCATCCGACATGCACCATGGAGAAGACGGACACCTGCAAGACCGAGGGCGGCGAGACCGTCAACGTCTGGGAGTGCTCCAGATGCGGCGAGACGTGTGAGGAGATTAACGGTCGTTACGAGTTCTGCCCGCACTGCTACGCGGAGGTGGTGGAAGATGAAGACTAGGGACTGGCCCGAGGGCATTCCTACTCCCATAGACGCAAACGGTCGCGTGGTGCCGCTGGACACCAAGGAGCTGGTCTACAGGGGCGAGACGAAGGAGGTCTACAGCTTCCTCTACAGCATCAGGCTCAAGTGCTGGTTCGTGGAATTCTGGGAGTGCATCGACATATGCGTCAGCTCATGCACCATGCCCGATAGCTGGGAGAGCTTGGAGGAGGATGCGCGGAAGACCCCGAGGGACTACTTAGAGGGGCGCGGAATCGAAGCGGGAAGCGACGGGCGGGTTGCGGCCATGGTCAAAGACATCGTTTGCCGCTCCAAGTCTCTGGCGGGTGTCTGCGATGGGGACTAGGAGGTTCGCGAGGGACGCCGACTGCCCGGTGTGCGGGGCAGCTCCCAGCCACCAGAGGTGGAAGCCCCGCAAGACGGTCGACTTCAACGAGGTCACCCCGATAGCCGACTGCAACCCCGTCGATGCCGCTCAGTGTCCGCGGTGCGGCCTCGTGTTCCAGGTGTCCCACTTCGAAAACGATGGCGCCCATATCACCGATTGGGACGAGATTGAGACGGTACCGAGGTTCTGCCCGTTGTGCGGAAATGAGCTGGATTTAGATGAAGACTAGCGAGGACCTGTCTTGGGCGGAGGAAATCCCCGCTCCGAGGGACGCGGACGGAAAGCTTGTGCCGATGCGCGTATCCACGCTCTACACGGACGAGGGCAAGAGCGTGACCGTGGGAAGCCTGCGCTACGACTCGGCAATCGGCTGCTGGACCGCCTGCTACACGGACGGCTTTGAGATATGCGGCCTGACTAGGCTGCACCTCACAATGCCCGACAGCTGGGAGAGGCTGGAGAAAGACGCAGGCAAGAGCACGTGCGGCTACTTCGGGCACTCCGGTGGCTCATGCGCATGCTGCCCAGCCACATCGTTCAACGATGCCTGCAACTTGGCCAAGGCCAAGGACATCGTCCGCCGCGCAAAGGCCCTCGCGGGGGTGAGCGACGATGACTAAGCGAGCAATGATTTCCCAGCCCATGAGGATTAGCAACGAGGAGCGCCGCGAGGTGGCGGAAAAGCTGCGCGAGCGGACGAAAAAGCCGATGGGCAAGAGCATGCAGCGCATGTTCACCGAGACGATTGGCATGTACGCGCACAACATCTGCTGGATGAACCCAGACAAAGCAACCAATCGCTGGGACGTGATTGTCAACTACCTTGCCGACCTCATCGACCGCCCGACGCGCAGGAACGTGAGCGGGCACCAGGACGTCTTCGAGTGCAGCGAGTGCAGGTGCAGGGTCGAGCTGATAGCCGAGGTCTGCAACGAGCATGGCGAGCCGTTCCACGTGCCGCTCATGCCGTCGTTCTGCCCAAACTGCGAAGCGGAGGTGCTTGATGATTAGCGATTACGAGCGCCGCGAGGTCGCAAAAAAGATGCGGGAATACGACGTTGCGGAGTTCAGAGAATCGGCAATAGTGCCGTTCCTGGAATGCCTCGGGCATGGCTATATTGGCTGGCGGGGAATCCTCGATGAACTGGCCGACCTGATAGACCGACCGACAACAACGCGCCACGGAAAGTCCAAGACCAGGTACGGCAGCAAGGTCCCGTGCTGCGAGGTCTGCGGCTACTCAATCGGGGACACGCGTTGGAGCTACTGTCCGAAGTGTGGCGCTGAGATTGTCGACTGTCCGACTGAAAAGGAGCGATAGACATGGGAAAGGCCGGATACATTCGCAAGGGCTATGGAGGAGAGCGTTTCGTGCTGACCCGCTCGCAAATCAGGTGGCTTGAGGTCCGTTCCTACAAGGCGGGGGCAACGGGCGGGTTCCGTGTTGACAGGTTTCCCTACGAGCGCAAGGTCACTCCCGCAGACGACTGGGGAGCTGAGCAGGTTTCCCGCGCCGAGTGCCTGCACACCGTAACGGCCAGGCACCTGCGCAAGGCGCGGAGGACCATCAAGGAGCTTCGCGGGAGGGTCGACAGGCTCCAGGACAGGTGCTACGAGAAGGACCTGCTGTTAGGCGGCTACCGTGGGCAGATTGGTCGGGACAACCCGTTCGCGAGCGTCCCAGAGCACTATCAGGGAGACGGCTTCGTGACGTGCGACCGAGCCATTGAGGCCGCCTCGTCCCAAGAGTGCATAGCCGAGCGCACCCCGATTCGGCTCTGGTACTGGGCGACGGCCTTCAAATACGTCTGGCGCATGTGGTCCAAGGAGGACCCAGAGAAAGACGCCATGAAAGCCATCGACTGCCTTGAGAAGGCGGCAGGGATTGGCAGGCTTGTAAGGGAGGAGCGCGATGATGGCTAAGGTCACGACCCTTCCAGAGCTTTGGTGGCCTCTCATGGAGGGTCCGAGCGTCGAGACCCCGTACTGCTGCGTATGCGGAGCGAGGTGGCCGCTCAACCGCCACCACGTCGTCAAGCGAAGCGCTGGCGAGCGCTACGTGAATGGTGTGAGGCTCCCAAAGCCCACGTTGATGCTATGCGGGTCAGGGAACACCTCCGGGTGCCACGGGAAGGCGCATCAGGGGCGGCTCCACTTCCGGTACGTCAAGCAGCCTTGGCACGAGGGATGGAAGCCGCTCAGGCCCCAGACGTTCGGCTACTACGATGGGGAGCCGTCAAGGGGCGGACACTGGGAGTATCTTGAGACCGATGAGCCTTGCAAGTACCAAGAGGCAATAGAAATGGACGGGTGGAAGCCGGTGAGAACGGAGGCGGAGTAGAAAGTCACTAGTGACATGGAAACGTCACCAGTTCCCCAGTAGTTCCCCAGTAGCTCCACAGTAGTTCCCAAGTAGCTCAGGCC
>ENA-OUQC01000400-OUQC01000400.1-human-gut-metagenome-genome-assembly--contig:-NODE-400-length-33172-cov-4.244920_pt1 | contig 33172 bp, 35 predicted proteins | sample MGYA00237942_ERZ548815 | MGnify/ENA primary metagenome ERZ548815 (study PRJEB26490, sample SAMN05194722) | human gut metagenome | biome: terrestrial biome; feature: human-associated habitat; material...
ACGCTACGATTCCGTCAACGCTTGCGTGACAGACAGCGCCTATCTTTCCTTCAGGAATCCTGCCTATCAAATCGCCTCTCTTCACGGAATCGCCCGGCTTTATCATCGACATATCGATGTTTTCCAGCGCTTTTCGTGTAGATTCCGCAGTAGGAGCAAGATCATCACCACTATGCGAATAAATAGCCTCCGGCATATTGGGGAAAAGGTCACTGACTTTTACAGACACCATGTCCGGGTGTTCATACGCGTGCATTTCCGGCTTGTTGCTGTACACAGAAACGCTGAAATCATTTATCTTTTTTGCTGGATAGATCTTGATGTTATCCATTCTGGGCTTTCCTCTCTTTCATGATTTGGCGATACTTTTCGTTGCCGGCCTCAACCTCTTCCGGATTCCACTGCACATGTTTCTGCATCTCAATATCGTGGTTTATTCTGGGGTCGTGCTGCATGATGTTTTCGGGAAGTGTAAACAGCAAGGGCTTTATCGGATGATAATTCTGATACTCATTTGCTTTCGTTGTATCGCCCTGCGGATATCCCGCAGCTTCTAGCAGTCTGAACATCGTGTTTGAGCAGTAGAAGCCGCCGCAGCCGCCGCCCGTACCGGTGACCCTATGCAGATCCTCTATAGTATGCGCACCACTCATTATAGCTCGCACTATTTCCTCCGCTGTGGTATGTGTGCACTGACAAGTGCTGTCCAGCGGACGGAGATATGCCTTGTTGCATATTTCTATAATCTCTTCAACTCTGTCAAATCCGTCATACTGACAGGTAACGGTTTTCGGCTCATCAAGCGCCACCATTCCTATTGCATCATGGGTACAAAGCTCCCAGCAGAGAGAACAGTTCAGGCACAGGCTTGCATCTACGGACGCTGTGCCATGGCATTTCAGGCAACGTCCGCATTCATCCCTAATCTGTTCCTCAGTGAGTCCAACCGCAACTTCTTCATCGTTGGCGATGCGCGCCTTAATGGGCAGATTATTCATCTTTGCTGCGTTCTTGACGCTGATCTTACTCGCATGATATTCGGGAATCTCAATATCTTCACCGCAATTCACACCAGCTTGCGAACCAAGATAATTATTGATGTTCTCAGCCGCTTTTCTGCCGTCCGCAATTGCCTGTATTACTGTGGCCGCCCCGCGTACAGCATCTCCGCCCGCAAACACATAAGGCTTGGAGCTCATGCCTCTGTTATCGAGAACAATGCTGTTAGCACGGGAGATAACGACCTCGTCCTTGCCGATAAACGGGAAGTCAGAATACTGGCTTACGGCAATGATCACACTGTCAACATCAATGACAAACTCAGAACCTTCAATCTTGCTGCTGGATCTGCGCAGTTTTTCGTCAAGGTTCGTGGGTTTCATCTTGGTGCACTTGAGACCTTCCACCTTCCCATTGCCAACAACCTCTACAGGTGCAGTAAGCTCCATCACGCGGATGCCTTCCTCAAATGCTTCCAGCAGCTCACGCTTGTCGCAGGGCATATCATTTCTCTGACGGCGATAAACAATAGTCACTTCCGCACCCTGTCTAACCGCAGTGCGTGCTGCATCGATTGCAGTGTTACCACCGCCGATGACTGCAACCTTTTTGCCGAGCTTTACTTCCTTTTTGAGATTTACGGATTTCAGAAAATCCAATCCGTGGTATACGCCGGGCATATCTTCACCGGGAATATTGGCCTTGCGGCTGCGCTGTGTTCCAGTAGCAACGTACACTGCGTGGAACTTCTTGCAGAGCTCGTCAAAGGTGACATCCTTGCCGACCTCAGTATTGAGATGAATTTTCACACCTGTGGCTTCAATTGCAGACACTTCACGTGCCAGAACAGCCTTAGGAAGACGATACTCTGGAATGCCATAGGCCAGCACGCCGCCGGCTACGCTCTCTGCTTCAAAGACCTCAGCGTTGTATCCGCTCAGTTGCATATAATATGCACATGTAAGGCCGCTGGGGCCAGCACCTATGATGGCAATTTTCTTGCCGTTGTTTTTCAGTTTCTTTTCGACCTTTGGCAGCCCGTTTTCAAAAGCTTTATCCGCAACAAAGCGCTTGATATCACGGATGCCTACCGCTTCGTCAAGTGCGTTCCTGTTGCAGGCAGACTGGCAGGGATGCGTGCAGATTCTTCCGCATATGGAGGGGAAAGGGTTGCGGTGCTTTATCAGGCGATACGCATCTTCATATCTGCCCTCACCAGCGAGTGTAATATACCCCTGAACGTTTACACCTGCTGGGCAGGCCTTACTGCACGGCGGAACATAGCCGCCTTCGACTGCCGGATTAACCTTGATTGCTCCGGTGGGGCAATGCCGTTCACAATCCCCACACCCTGCGCATTTTGACTTGTCAACATGCGCCACTCTTTCTACAATTTTCACTTAGTTTCTCCTTTCTAAATTTGAATTGTGTTTATGCTTGTCGCCCGACTCTAAATGCCATGAGAGTTTTTCTTTTAACCTTTCGCGCAGAAGCTCGGCAAGACTGTATGCGAGAAGCTCCTTCCCCCAGTTTTTCCGGAGTCCCTCTACCACTGTGTCTATGCACAGTGCAACCTCATCATTTGGCCCCGGCAATGCTATAAACGTTGTCATGCCTTCCTGACCAACGCCGATTCTTATTCCATCCTTGCTATGGCGGCCATGCCCAGTCTCAAACTTTGCAATATACGGTGTACACGCGTTAGGGTCGAGGATTTGAATCGCTTCGACACTATAATCCTTGTTTTCCGCACCGACCCCACCTGTTGTTATGCAAACGCCATAAGCTTGTTCTGCCGCCTTTCGTAGTTTCGCGGAGAAAGACGTCAGGTCATCCTTAAGAACTTCACCTTTGTCTACCGTGAATCCCGCTTCTGTCAGTTTCTCCGTTATCAGAGGCGTATTCGTGTCAACGATTTCTCCAGACTCTACTTCCGCCCCTGTCGGAAACACGATAACGCGGTGGGAAATATTATGCCGTATTTCTTCGGCAAGTTCTTTCGACCGGGTAATCTCAAGCCTACTAGATTCAAGACTCTTGTTATCGCCGGCAATCCAGCCAAGCATTCCGTTGGAAACAATGCCCGCATTATCGTCAAGTTCCACACCGGTGAGCCTGCTCAGTGCGTTAAGTAGCGTCTCTTCTTTTGAAACAAATTTTTCCGGGTCTATTCTACTGCGCAGAATATCAAGTGAAACATAATCATAACGCACATCTATCACCAACACATCAGCACGGTCTATGCCAATCACATCCGCAACTATGTTTGACAGCTCCGACAGATTGGTATCTTTCAGATGTATTCCGGTTATTGTAAGCTCGTGTTTATGAAAGAGATCATACTGTGAATGTGCGTTTTCAGGATTCTCGATATTGGCAACCTCAAGTTTGAGATCGAGCAAAGGGGCATCAATGATTGCCCTTCCGACACCGATAATATCTGCGCCTGCCGCACATATGTCAGGTACTTGAGCGAGTGTTACGCCGCCGCCAAAGGCAATTTTTACGTTCCGTTCTGTTCCCAACTCACTACCCAGCTCAGACAATGCAGTTCTTACCGCAACAGAAATCGACTGCAAATCGCGTATATTCCCCGTATCGACATAAATTATATCCGCTCCAGAGTAAACTGCAGTCAACGCTTCCCTTACGATATCCCCATTCTCATAACGACCCTTGACCTGAATTGCTTTCTTCCTGTCTGAAATATCTTTCACCGCCATGAGTGCTTTCTGTATTCCGCCCAAGATAGCAACGTAATTTTTGTCTAGATACACCATTGGGTCTTTGCATATGCGGACACTAGCTCCGCCTAGGGTGATTGCATCTCGAAGTTTGCTCTTAATCTCTTTGGGCATCTTTTTCCAAGAGCCGCACACTATCTCAGTATTTGCCGCCGCATTGACAAAAGCTTTCGCAGCAGTAGCAACTCCCGAGTACTTTGATATCTCACTGATAAGTGTATCTTCGGCCTCACATATCTGCACCGGTGTGCCGGAAAACCTCATGATCAAATCATGACAAAATATCTCATTTCCATCTGTGACACTATAATCTACATTCAGCCCAATGGCAGCTGCCTGTGCGCATGCTCTTGAGATTCCTGCCACAACGCCATCTGCTTCAGCGTATATTCCCGCTGTAACAACTGCGTTACCGCATAGTGAAAATATTTTTTCCCTTATGTCTTCCATAACAGTTCAATCCAGATAGTAGGCAACTTCAAATGCATCATGTACTGCAGAGTAAATGTCGCCAACCTTTTGTGCAGATCCGATCTCATATACCGCAATATTCCTTCCGCGGTAATCGTCAGCAAGTGATTTTACAGGGTGCAATCCTATTGCCAGCACAGTGGTGTCACACTCAAACGGGACAGGATATGCCCAATCGTCAGTCTGTCGAATAACTGCACCTTCGTCAGTGACAGCCATCAGCTTATTGCCGGTCAGCATTTTCACACCATAGTGCTCAAGCAGCGCTTTCAGCATCATCTTAGGCTGTTTAGGTACAAACATGACATCCATTACGTTTGGCATTGCTTCCAGAAGAGCAACCTCGTGTCCATCACGCGCAAGTGCTACAGCGACCTCGCAGCCGATCTGACCACCGCCCGCAACAAGGACTTTCTTTCCGACAGGTGCTTTTCCCTCTAACACGTCCAGCGCCGACACTGCCTTTTCTATACCCTTTATCGACTTGGGGGCAACACTCACCGCGCCGGTCGCCAGTATTACCGTGTCAAAACCGCGGGCCTCTACCTCGTCAGCACTGATTTCTGTGTTAAGGTGAACAGTGACGTTCTTATCCTTCAGCTCGTTGATCTGCCAATTTTTGAAGGCTTTTACGTCTGTCTTGAGCGCATCTGCACCGGCTGCAAGCATTTCTCCACCAAGCTCATCGCGCTTTTCAAACAGTTCAACATAGTGACCGCACTCGGCCGCAGTTATCGCCGCCTGCATTCCTCCGGGACCTCCGCCTATAACGGCGATCCGCCGAGGTGTGATAGCCTTTCTCGGTCTCGTCATGAGCTCTCTTGTAGCCCGCGGATTCACAGCACAGCCACCGGCTATTCCGCGCTCTACCATGTTCCCATAGCATCCGACATTGCAGCCAATACAAGGCCGAATTTTTTCCGGCACACCCATCTCGATTTTTCTCGGGAAGTATGGATCTGCAAGTGCTGGACGTGCGAGAACAACACCGTCGACTTTACCGGATGCCACTGCTTCTCTGCATAGCGCAGGATCTCCCATTCTGGATCTGGCAAGAACCGGAATGTTAACGTTCGCTTTAATCTGCGCATAGAGATCAAGTGCATGTCCTTTTGGCATATAACTTGGCGGACAGGCATGATAGAACGAATCATATATGCCAACATCCGTCATAATCGCTGCGATTCCCATTTCTTCGAGAAGTTTAGCGATTTCAATTGCCTCTTCGACTGTTCTCCCAGCCTCGTTTTCTCCGGTAAGGGAACTTTTATTCAACGCAGTTATATAGCTTTTTACACCGAGACCTATAGTAACGGCAAAATCACTTCCACATTCCTGATGTATCCCGTCCACAATCTCTTTTACGATTCGTATCCTGTTTTCCAGGCTTCCCCCGTATTCGTCCTCTCGGTGGTTTGCAATAGACATGAGAAAATCGTCCAAGAGATAGCCCCAGTGCAGTGAATGTATGTCTACGCCGGCAAATCCACAGTTCTTCATCAAAGCCGCCGCTTTAATCGCACACTCCTGCTTTTTATGTATCTGATCAACAGTAATTTCACGGGAGAGGAGGTCCGGGAAGTTATACGTTTCTACTGCAGACGGTGCTAAAGCGCCGCGGCTATTTCTTCCACCTCCCAGGCCGACTTCACCGATAATCTTTGTGCCGTAAGCACTGCAACGTTCAACAAGCCGACTCGCAAATTTTTGATACCTGTATGGCGCATAGAGCGGGTTTTCTGTGATTGTAGGAGGGATACTCTCAACCTGATTGTCCACCATTGCGACACCAAGAACTATCGCACCAAATCCACCCTTTGCTCTCTCGGTGTAGTATTCGATACCATCATTGTTAAGCGCACCATAGGAATCGTACATTGCATTGCAGCCCATGGGCCCCATGATGAAGCGGTTCTTTATCTTTTGTTTGCCAATAAAAAACGGCGTAAAAAGTATGCTATTCTTATTATCCATTAATTAACCACCTTTTGCTTTATTACATGGTAGGCTCAAAGGCCTTTGGCTTTCTTTTCCCATCTTGACTCTAGTTCGTCAATGTACTCGTTTGAGTATCCAAGCTGACTGAGAATTTCATGGTTACCACAGCCAAACGATTCCAGCGGTTGGTACTCAGGAGAATCAGACGAAAACTCAAACGGGCTGCCGACAAGGCGGCGCGTCCGCAGTTCCATGCCTTCAGGCATAGGGATATCTGCAAACCAGCCAGCTTCATAATAATGGGGATCTTTGTCCACGTCTTCGTACGAATACACCCTACAGCATGGTATCCCGGCAGAGAGAAGTGCTTTTTCCGCTTTTTCTGCAGTCTCCATCTTTTCCAGCCACTCGTAAAGTACCGGCATTAGTATTTCAGAATTTTCAAGTCGTTTTACATTTGTTGCAAAGCGCGGATCTTCTGCAAGTTCGGGTCTACCGATAAATTTAAAAAATTTAAACGTTAGGTTGTTGTTTGAGGCTGCAATCGTAATATAATTATTATCTGGGCATCTAAATGTTCCATAAGGGCACAAAAGATTGGAGCCTTGGCTGCCTGTCTTTTTCGTCTTTCTGTGATAAATACGCTGATCGTCAAGCTTGACGGCCATGGAAGCCAACGTTTTGACAAGCGAAATATCCACGAACTGACCTTCGCCGGTACGCTCTCTGTAATACAGCGCCGCATTTATAGCACCGAATCCAGAAATGGCTGCACCATAGTCCCCAATCTCTGTGAATACTTTTACCGGTCCCGTGCTATCGTCACCGTTGTAGTACATAAGTCCCGATGCACTTTGGGCAATCACATCATATCCTGGACGGTCGGCATAGGGGCCTTTATGCCCCCATGCCGATATTGAACCGTATATAAGGCGGGGATTCAGCTCGTGCATAACCTCATATCCCAACCCTAGCCGCTCCATAGCTCCGGGACGATTGCTTTCCAGAAGAATGTCTGCGTCTTTGCAAAGTTCTTTCGCAATTTTCACACCCTCCGGATCTTTCAAATCCAGAACGACGGATTTTTTCCCGTGATTAATTGTGAAATACTGTGCGCTCATGCCATTGAACATCGGCGGATAACCGCGGCTGTCATCGCCGACTACCGGACGTTCAACATGAATTACCTCTGCCCCATATTCAACCAGCCAACGGCCTATTGTGGGACCAGCAATATTGTTCGTAAATTCTACGACCCTTAAACCTTCGTAAAGCTTCACAGTTATTTCCCGTCCTTTTCAAGAGGCACAAAGGGGCTAAAATCATCCCAGTCAGTGCAATACCATCTTCTAGTGCCGGGGATTTCTTTTGTGACTCTTGTCTTGTTGAGAAGATGTCTGAACGTAAGATTTTCTGACACCGAGTTGCCGCCCCAAGTACCACAGCCAATGGTGATGGAAGTAATAATCGGGATCACACCGCCCATTGTTGACTGATTTATATGGAAGCGGCCAACCGGGATTCTCTTTGCTGCATACTCAACGTGATCTTCATCGGCAGTCCAGAGTGTACTTGTGTGACCGGCGCCTTCCACCTCAAGGTTCGCAACAGCTCTGTCTACCGCATCCTCAAATTTGTCGTAAACGGTATATCGCACGATGGGGAACAGAATTTCACGGCAAAGGACTTCGCTCTCGCCCCATGCCTGGTTCTTCAGCAAAATGATTTTTGCGCTCTCCGGAATATCCAATCCGCACATTTCACCGATCTGGTAGGGGAACTTGCCAACTACACCTCTATTAAGCTTAGTCTTTCCTTCTGGAAAAACAAGCTCACGCAGCTTTGCAATATCCTCATTATTGTCAATCAGAAATGCCCCATGCTTTTGCATGTAACCCTTCCACTGTTCCAAAAGATCTTCGGGAATATGGACAGTCTGTGCTCCGGCGCAAGGTACACCATTATCCTTAGCACGTGTGACCACACACTGAGATGCCTGACGCTCAAGTTCCGCATCGCCAATGCCTCGATCTACAATTTCCTGTACATTGCCCTGCCCGACGCCGAAAGCCGGCTTACCCGAAGAATACGCGGCCTTTACTCTGCCTGCACCACCAGTGGATATATTGCAGTCGCAAATACTCATCATAAGATTGGTGGCTTCACGACTGGCAGCCTCGGCGCTGATACACTGAATAAGATCGACAGGTGCACCAACAGAAGCCAGCGCATCCCTAAGCAGATTTACCATCTTCACGGAGAGATTCACTGACATGGGATGCGGAGCAATAATGACAGAATTACGGCCTTTTAGTGCCATCATTGCGTTGCCGATTACAGTGGCCACAGGATTAGTACTCGGCATAACACATCCTATAACACCCATGGGCTTAGGGAGAATCTTTATACCGGGTTCCAGAGGGCTGTCTTCATAATCCACTGTGTTCTGTCCCTTGCATATTGCCCACTGACCATATACGATACCGGTGAGCTTGGACATTTTGTCTTTCAAATTGCCCATTTTTGTTTCTGCAAGTGCGTCTACACACAGTTCTTCTGCGTGCTCACACGTTTTCATGCCAATTGCGCGCAGCACTTCATCAACCATACGATTAGTAGTGAACTCACGCTCGAACTTTTTCTGTGCTATTTTGCTTTTAGAATATAAGCCAATCATATACGCTTGAAGCTCTTCAGGTGTTAACGTCTCACGGTTTTCCATATTATTACCTCTTTCTGCATTTTTGTGCGTTTTATCGCAAATCAATGTTATCACAAAAGAATAATTGTGAGAAATAGCAATTCTGAATGGCAAGATGCCGTTGGTTATTCAAAAATTGACTTTTTCTTGACAAAAGTCCGACCAATAAGCTAAAATACTTTAAAGTTGTTAAAGGAGATAACGCTATGGATTTTGACAGCATAAATTATTTCCTATATGTCTGCAAAACAGGCAGTTTTTCTGAAGCAGCAAAAGAATTGTATATTTCACAGCCTACCCTTAGCCGCCGAATTATTGCATTGGAAGATGAGTTATGTACTGCACTTTTTGAGCGAAAGAGCACGGGGATTTCTCTTACACCGGGAGGGAAACTGTTTTACTCAGAACAGTCAAAAATAATGGAGCGTCAGTCGGCCTTGCTGAGCAAAATGAGATGCTTACAGGCGGAACAGGCAGGCACTCTGGCAATAGGATGCCGTGTCAAGATGCCAATGGATTACATTATCCGTGCGGCGCTGGTTATGAAAGCAAAATATCCGAATGTTGAAGTTAGCATTCAAGAAATGTCTTCTGAGCAACTTGCCGACAGTTATGCGGCTGACAAGATTGACATAGCATACAACCGAAGAGCATATTTAGATGAGAACTATTCAGGAAACATAGAAACTATCCAGCAAACGGAGCCTATGATTCTGATTCCACGGAACCATAAACTATTCGGGACAGAACATCTTGATTTTTCCGACCTTCAGGGGGAAAGATTTGTCCTTATGCGTCGAGGTCAGGGAATACAAAAATATACGATTTCACTATTTGAAAAACTTGGAATTTCCTTGAAGGATGCTATTACATGTGATACGAATACTGAAAGATTGGCATTAGCCGCTTTATACAATTGCCTTGCAATAGGCGGGTCAACATCTCCTGATGAATATATAACAACATCTGAATTTTTTGGCACTGCGACTATACCAAGCACAGGCATAAATATGGCGGATCTATGTGCCGCATATCACCCATCTAACACAATTGCTGCACGCTTCATAAAGTATGCCCGTGACGCGGTTAATAAAAATCCATAAAGAAAACTAGTTTTCTTCTCTGTACTAAATCTTAGAGTATTTCCTTCAAGGTGGTCCATTGTGAACCGGGACTGGGTGCAGTACATAGGCACAGTTATCCCTTGGCGGAAATCAAAAGTCAATCATTGACAAGCACATACAAATTAAAAGAACGGCTGCCGCTTTTCTATGTTGCGGCAGCCGTCGTATATACCCGTATTATTTGTAAGCGTATGTTATGCGGGAGCATTTTTGTGTATCACCAGAATCAGTAGATAGCACTTCACAATATTCCATAGTAATTGTGTTGTATTATCCTCATTTGAGTATTACCAGATCGGCTTTTTGCCGCTGCCGCTGTAGGATTTAGCGGGCTTGCTTTTCACAATTATCACATTCGATACGGCAATCGCGATGAAGATGATGCCTGTGATGTAGTAAGTCGGATGCCTGAACACCTCCGGGAACACCGTTGCAAACATACTCCACGGCAGGAATTTGTTTATCGTCCCCGCCAGTATCACAAGTGCAAGCCCAATAGACATACCTCTGCGATCCCTGCGCTTCATCCACAGCGTGGTAGGGCCTGCCGCCATGACCATGTTCGTTACGCATGCCCACTGGAAAAAGCAGCCCTTACCGACGTACATAATAATCATCCAGACAATGCCGTACATAGCCATTGTCTGTGCGATTATCAGGAACAACGCCTTGCGCTCTGTGACTTTACCGGCAACATATCCGCCGAAAATCTCTTCCCGCTCATATTTGATGGCATAGTAAACACAGACAAATTCAAATGCATTCCAGACAACGAGCGCAATGGACACTGCAAGGCAAAACCAATTCCAATTGCGCTTGGAAGCTTCGATGAAGAACAGAACGGCAAACGTGCTGTCATGGGCAATGTAGAATGTATGCATCCATATCGGGAACGGAGACGTATGTTCACGGAACACAAGCCGGAAGCTGTAAATATACTCCCAGAAGCCGAAGGCAAAGGTTATTGCGGACACAACAAGCAGACTGACATTATCAAAGGTATACGCATTGACAAGCTGATCGAAAAAATTCATGTGTCTTTCTCCTTCATTATATTTGAGTTATGTCTCCGCGCACACATTATGCTCCTGCTTCGCCAGCTTATACGCATTGCACACCGCACGTATTGACGTGAGCACACATACTGCACCGACTGCAAAGAACATAGGATTGGAAAGCGGCGGAATAACACTTGCGAAGAAACCGATACCCGCGGGAGCAAATGTGAATATCGTTCCGAATAGCGTGAACCACGCGAGGAACTTCATCCCTGGCTGATAGTGCCCGATCTCATCGTAGCGGCGCTGCACCATAAGAGCGAGCGTCGCATTGGTGGACATCATCAAGAAGAGGCAGAGCGGGTCGCCGACAGTGACGCGCAGCGCTTGAAACAGCAGCACACCGATGGAGTATCCGATAAGTCCGCGCGTCCATGCATAGCGTTCAGAGACGCTCTTTCCACCCGTAAAACGCCCGAAAACTTCCTGCCGCTCGTTTTTCACACACTGCCACAGACTGAATATTTCAATCCCAACAAAGATCATGCAACCGATGCACAGCACCTTGAACAGCCACCAGTCGATTTTGAAAAACCATTGACTGAAGCAGATGAAACCGAAAGTAACATCATGCCCAAAGTACCAGCAGTGCTGCCAGAAGTAAAACGGGCATTGCTTGTTTTTGACCTGCATCCACATACTTGCGCCGTATTGGATAAATCCAAAGCCGTATGTAATGAATGCTGCAATCACGATAAACGTGGGGTCTGCCATAATATTCGACATTCCCTGCTCAATTGTATACATATCTGCACCTCCAAAAATAATGTACACATGTTGAAACTTCTTCATGTGTACTCATTATATGATATATAGAAAAAATAACAATTGCCAGCTTGCGCCTTGCTGCGGAAAATTCAACACCGGCGCAGCTTATGGGGTACGTAACCGGCAGTCTTGTTCTCACATGTTGAAAAATCTACATCTGTGAAGTATAATTGCATCAAAATCATTATATGGAGGTGCGGCAGTGAAGCGCGAGGAGCAGAGGGCGCGGACGCGGCGGAGCATACGTATGGCATTTGTGGAGCTTTTGCGGGAACAAAAGCTGGAACAGATAACAGTAACGGAGCTTGCTGCCCGTGCGGATATTGACAGGAAGACATTCTATATTTACTATAACACGGTAAATGACCTCATCCGTGAAATAGAGGGTGAGATCGTGGATGGGCTGAAAGTCATACTTGATGACCGCAAGGATTCAGACTGGAAAGTGTTTTTGCAAGGGCTGAACAAGCTTATGCAAAAGGACATTGATTTTTATTCCGTACTCGTGCGCAACACCGACCTTGCCTTCATCGTTGCCGACTGTACCGGCATTCTTGAAGAAATGCTGTATAAGACCATTCTCTCAGGTAGGGAGCATACATCCGTCAGAGATGAGATAATCATCCGCTATACGGCATCAGGCATTCTCGGTGTTTACTCAGACTGGCTCAAATCAGATAAAAAAATCCCGCTCGAAGAGCTGATCGAGGTCTTGGGTGATGCAATGAACAACACCTTGGTCAAGTGTATGAACAGTTAATTTGACTGTACACATACACAGAATTTTTGATAAAACAACACATTCTTTTTCTCTGCACTAATACTTAGAGTATTCCCTTCAAGGTGGTTCACTGTGAACCGGGGCTGGGGGCAGTGTATAGGCGCAGTTGCCCCTTGGTGGAAAACCTGAACTCAATCATCAACAAGTACATACAAATTAGAAGAACGGCTGCCGCTTTCTCTGTATCGCGGCAGCCGTCGTATATATCCGTGCTTCTCCAAATCGTGCAATGCTCGTTTGACCGTGGAGCGGGAACAGTTGAGCTCGGCAGCAATGGTGTTGATCCCCGGCCAGCACTTGTGCTCTTTGTCTGACCTGTCGCGCAGATACATATACACTGTCTTTGCCCGGACGGGCAAGCTGTTATCAGAGTAGATAGTAGAGAAGTAGCTCACGAATATTCCTCCTTGTTCGGGACATGAAGCGCCTCCGGCTTATCCTCAACGGCTTGTTCTCGTGCCGGTGTCTCCCGCCGTACTCTGCCGCGAGGACGATCTAAGGATTCTTTCGGTGGATACTTCTTAATTATGCTCCGTATCAGCTCGTCGCGGTCGGCGTATGCGATCTTGCGGTTGACTCGCTCTTCTATTTGGTACGGCTCGTCAAAGGTTATGCCCCAATCAAGAAACAACCTCAGCTTTGTCTGCATCGGATGCTTGCCGGTTTTCATGACGACAAACGTACCTTTCGGAATGGCTTTCAGTTCATCCGCCGTCATGAGCGGGCGCTCCATCATTTGCAGACTTTCGCTTGGATTATCCTTGCTCCGACTCACCGATCCGGACAGAACCGTCCTGCTGCCGAGAGCTTTTGAAAGGATTTCTGCCGTCTGTGAGTTCGGCGCGAAGCCGCCGAAAATCGTGTCCTGCACGTTATCTACAATGATCTCTGCCCCCTCTTTGCCATAATTCTTCTCAAGCTGCGCGAGTGCCTGGATTATTGGCACAAGCGTCAAGCGGCGTGAGCGCCCAGCACTGAACAGCGGGAGAATATCAAAGGCAGGCATAGTGCCAAGCTCATCGCAGAAGAACACAACACGGTTTTGCAGCCTGCCGCCGTGTTCGTCCGCCACCGAAAATAATTCGTGCGAAAGGTTTTGTATCATCAGCCCTGCCATGAAATTCTTGGTCTGATCCTCTTCCGGAAGTATGAGGAAAATAGCAGACTTCTTTGATGCAAAGCTCTCTGCATCCATACTGCTGTCAAAGCAGAGTATCTGCTCAAGCTCCGAGTCCAGAAAGGCATTCAGCCGCGACAGCACAGTGGACATGACCGACGCCATAGCCTGTTCGGACGAGTTCAGCGCAGCTCCAGCAAACCACTTCGCCTTATGTTCAGATGGCAGTCTGCCCATCAGCATTTGAAACTGCGTTTTTCCCTTTACGCCGGACGGTTCGAGCAGCTCCTGCACGAGTTTGAATACCGAGACTATATGCCTCTTCTCCGGTTCACTGGCATTCGGCGGGAGAAACTCGGATAGCAGCAGAATTACAGAGCACAGCAAACCCTCCGCCGCCTCATAGAAATACGCGTTCGGCCCTCGGTTTGAATCATCGCCGCTGGGGTTTACGATAGTCTTTGCGATGATCTTCGCGTACTTTTCCGCTTTGGCTTTTGCCGCAGTATTATATTCGTCTGCTAATGCCATGTCCATATATCTGTTTATGAGTGTCAGCAGATTGCTCCCATCAGAGCGTGTAGGGTTGCGCAGGTCGATGACGGATACATTGTAGCCATAGTATCTCTTGGCTATCGTCGCATAGTTACGCGCGAGGTCGCCTTTGGTATCACTTGCAAAGAAACTCATCCCGCTTGCACAGGCGTATTCAAGATTGGGGTACAGGAAGTATGCCGTTTTACCGACACCGGATGCGCCGATCATAAGGCAATGTACATCGTCGCTGTCCACCAGCGCTGTGACCTTGCCTTTCTTGCCTCTGCTGCCAAGTACAAGTCCCTGTTTTGTGGGCAGGTTCTTACCCTCGCGCCAAGAAGATACGTCGAATGGGACAAGCGCAAAGGTTTTGCGTATCTCACTCTCGGTCGCCCAGCGAGCCGTGCCATGCTGCCCATCTCCGACGGTTTTCGCCTTGATGTTGCCAAGTGTGTAATTGCTCGAAAGCATAGCCAGCCCGCCGATCACGGCGAAGCCTATGCCCGCAACTATAAGGAGAGTCCAGAGATTTGAGTCCATTCCTGTGCCTCCTTTCGCAGATCGTCGTTCCAGTCCTTGAGCGTAGGAACGACGCTCTCAACATATACTCCTCGCTCAGACAATTCAGTCTCCATTCGCTGTGCGGCCTTTTGTCCGGCAGCGTCGTTATCCAGACAGAGGTACACACTGTCGATGTCCTGACGGCGGAGCTGCTCCAGCACCGGCTGGATACTCGTCCCGCAGCAAGCGACGTAGCTGTGGGCTTGCCAGTTGGATGGGTACAGTGAAATGTAGGATAATAAATCTATGGGAGCCTCAAATACATAGAGGCTCCCATCTGTACCTGTGTAATTAAAACTGTGCTTCGGGTCACTGCCCTCAACGTTCTGGCGGAACGATTTGCCCTCGCTGTTCGTGCTGCGCTTGTGAGCATGGCGTGGAGCACCATCTGAATCCAGCCCGACGAATACCGCATTGTGGTACTCTGCATCCTCGTATATAAGATGCGCCTCTGCAAAGGCTGAAACAACATCGCGGTTTATGCAGCGAGTCTTGCAGAGATAAGCAAACACACGGTGCATGTTCTTGTTGGCTGGCGGCAGAGCAAATGGCTTTTGCTCGGCAAGATTTCCTGAGCGTTGAGAATAAGCGACACCAAACTCGTCACCGAGCAGCGTGGACACGGCTTCGGCATAGCCTACGCCGTAGTGCCGCTGAACGAAGCTGACGGCAGTGCCGCCTTTTTCTTCGGCATGATCGTACCACTCATTGCCGCGTATGGTCACGCTGTGGTCACTGGCAAGGCGCTTGTCCCTGCCGGATGAAATAAGCCTCTCTCCACGGTTGCGGAGAAAGGCTTCAAGGTCAACAGAAGCAGCACGCTGCTTCTGCTCGTCTGTAAAATGTATGTAGCTTAAGTTGATCACCTCTTTGAACTATTATATGTCCTCGCCCCAGAGGTACTTCTGCCGCAGGTAGTCGGCATGTTCCGGCGTTATTGCGTTGTCGTTTATCTGCGCAATGTTGATGCTGCCGTATAGCTCACCCCATAGGCAATCCATGAGCGTTGAGCCATTCTCCAACCCGTCCTTGAATGCGTCAAGGTCATGCTGGAGATACACAGACAGTTCATGTTCATACAAGTGCTCACGCTCCTCTTTGCTTAACTCTTCGTATGGCGGCAGTTGCCGAGCCTTCATTTTCACCACGCCCTTCCGAGCAACACATTATACCCAAACGCGCTGAAATAGCAACCGAGAGTTTGCATACGCTTTGTGAAAAACTTGGGCATCAAAACCATATTGCCTTTACGACCAGCCAGATCAGCAACAGCCACAGAAACACTATCGGGATCGCGTAGTACCATCTTTTTGGCCTCCCGGATTTCCATAGGTCAGCAGCCTGACTTCTGCACTCTATCCACACCGGCTTTGGTATCAGCTTTCTCACTGCAATGACCAGAATGGGAAGCAGCAGCACATCATCAAGGTAGCCAAGAACCGGGATGAAATCCGGAATCAGGTCGATTGGCGACAGCGCGTAAGCCACTGTGACAGCAGCAAGAATTTTGGCAGGGAGCGGTGTGCGGCTATCTTTCAATGCTAAAAAGATTGCGGGAATATCTGCCTTCAGCTTTGCCGCCCGTCCTTTCAGCTCACTTCCTGTCAGCATTCTCATACTTACTCAGAGCCTGTTCTCTTCGCCCCAGATGCAAAGCTGATCCAGCACTGTCATAAGAGATTTCCCGCGCTCGGACAATGAGTATTCCACCTTGGGAGGAATCTGGGGGTACTCCCTGCGCATAATGAGTCTGTCTGCCTCAAGCTCTTTCAGGTTGCTGCTGAGTGTCTTATCCGAAATGCTCTTCAGATACCGTTTCAGTTCATTGAAACGCACAACTTCAAACTCCATCAGACAGTATAAAATTACCATCTTGCGTTTTCCAAATATAAGGGACAGCGTGTAGGAAAAGCCAGTGTCCTCAAAATTAGCATTCTCAATATAGTTGCTCATGCAGCCCATAGGTCAACACTTCCCTTCGAGAAAGTACCTATCTTTAATGATGGTACTTGAATTCCGCTTGCGTGCGGATATAATTATAGACGGGATGTATCGTCCTGTCTATAATTCTTTGCAAGGAGTTTTTAGCATGAGAACAAAGCTGAACATTACAGAAGGCATTTTCCCGATGCCTGTTTTGATGATCGCAACTTATAATGATGACGGCAGCGTGAATGTGATGAATGCCGCTTGGGGCACTATGCAGGAGCGCGATAGGGTCGCGCTGAACCTCACCGAGACACACAAGACGGTGCAGAATATAAAGGCAAGGGGCGCTTTCACCGTGAGTATTGCTGATGCGGAGCATCTGGTCGAAGCGGACTACTTCGGAGATGTATCCGGAAATAAAGTGGCAGATAAGTTTGCACGCAGCGGCTTGACCGCAAGCAAGGCCGAGACTGTGGACGCTCCCATTATAAACGAGTTCCCGATTTGCCTTGAGTGTAAATTCATAGAGTATCAGGACGGCGAGTACGGCTGCGGAGTTATAGGCAAGGTGATGAACGTCACCGCCGATGAGCGCGTCATGGTGAATGGAAAGATCGACATGTCACTTGTAAATGCCATTGCCTTTGATCCGTACACGCATGGTTATTACAAAGTGACCGAGCGCGTGGGCGAAGCCTTCAAGGATGGTCTGACGCTGAAAAAATAAACAGGGTATACAAGAGTGGCTTTCGAGCAGGAAGTCACTCTTGTACTGTAATTGGCTTGAAATAGCAACTGAAATTAATACGCAGGCTTCGGATAGTTTGCAGGATCCTCGTGGTCGTCCTCGCGGTGGCCGAGGGCAATTTTCCACTCCTGCAATTCTTTCCGGCGCTTCTTGTCGATTTGCAATCCACGGTAACCGGAAGCACCGACGTTGTCCCGGAAGATGTTGCCCATGTGATGCAGCATGCGAACCATACAGGCGGAGATGGATTCGGGTGGTGTGGCACGGTGCTCAGAATGAGATGGCATGTTGGGTGCGGCTGTTGGCACTGAACTTTCCGAGGCGGTTTCTAATTCAGGCACAGTCTGTGTTGGATCATCACAGTTAATGCCCTCATCCTGCTGTTGCTCCATCATCTGCACTACCTCACGGATGACCATGTTGCGCACTGGCTTGAACTCCTTCTGCTGGGAGAGCAGCACGCGCTCCGGTTTGGCTTTCGAGTAAAAGCTAAAAACCTCATCCCGCATATCCTGCCAGAGTGAGTATGCTTCTGCTACGCGCTCATCGCCTGCGAGTTCATCTACGATGGCATCGACTATACGCTTTGTAGCTGGGGGCAGATAACCGTACACTTTTTTACCGGAGTAGTTTTGCAGACGCTCGGCAAGCTCGGTGATGAGTAATTCAAGCTTCGGATTGCTGAGCTCTCCATTCTGCATTTGCTGAATCAACGACTCCATGACATCCAGAGCGTTTTCTTGAATCTGGTCTCTGTACGCAGTCTGCTGAACATAGATGTTCTTCAAGTCATCCTTGAATATCTGCCGCGTGAATGCAGAGCGCAACTCAAGGATCGCGGGCTTGGTGAGATAGCCTTCGTTTGGATCGGCCGAGAAGATGACCAGATGCACATGTACGCTGCGCTCCTTTTCATGGAACGCAGCGTACCATTTTAAGTGTGATGGCAGAATTTTATACGTTTTCGCTATCTGGTCTATCTCAGAGCAGATGAGTGAACGCCAACTCTCGGCGGAGTCATAACCAAGACGCTCAGCGTCTGAACGTTGTATCGCAATGACCGGCGTCCAGACGTTGCCTTGATGGTGTGCGACTTCGTCAACTGCATTTTGCAGCACAGGTACTTTGCCGTCTGCATTCCACAGGCCGTGCTCACCGAGCTTCTTCACGCCGGGACGGTTTGCAACGTAGTCAACGTAGTTCTCACGCTTGTCCAGCAGATATGCATAGTTCTCCTGCACCTGAGAAATGAACTCCGCGGCATTCTTCTGCGTGCGCTCTGCTTTGTAATCTTCATACTCCGGCATCTCACGAGTATCCGGAAACATTTTTAGCAGCCGAGATATAAAGTCCTGCTGCTGTTTTGTAGCGGGCAAGCTGCTGTCAGTATCTTTGAGCAGCTCGACACCTTCACGAGTAGAAATATACTTAGTGAGATTTGCGAGCTTTGCCGATTGCTTTCCACCTTTGAGATACGGCGAAGAGAAAAATACACCGGCCATCAGTCACCAGAGTTGCCGCGCTGAATATCCAGCGCGGTATCGAAAGAAATGTTTCCGTATGTACGCTTGACCTCGTCCGCAGAGTACCCCCGCAGAGTACGAAGGTCAGAGACGTCATCCTTGAAGTGTGCTGCGACTATGTGCATCATCATATTCAGCTCCACGCTCCATTTGAACATGAGCTTCGAAATCCTGTTTGCGTTCTCCGCCAGCATCCCACGGATGTTTTGTGAGACAGACTCGCAGACGTATGAGCTGACGTCATCTGTTGCAAGATATCCCATATAAAATCTGAGAGCCTTGCTGATGTACTCGCTTCTGTTTTTGCAGTTGGCAGTTTCGAGCCAACCATCCATGCGAGATAACAGCTCCGGTTTGAGCCAAACAACTATGCGTTTTACGTTTTCTGTGCTTATTTCTATCATCTCCTCTACGAAAAATTGGAGAACCGCCGCCCCCCCTTGAAACAAGGGCAGTTCGCGGTACTGGGTTCACCTAAAATTTTAAGTTGCTTGAAAATGTGTACCTTGCCCGAAAGCTGAAAAAGACCCGCGTTGCGGGGCTTTGTGGGTGGGAGGTGCGCCCTTGGGTGTACCTCCCTTTATCATAGTGCCATTTTCGAACGGGCGCACCCGGACGAAAATGCCGCGAAAACGCCCCCAAACGCCGCGCGTTCTCCTGCTGGGGTATGCACGCCCTACCCGCCTCCGTAAAAGCGCACACAGCGCCTCACGTGGGCAAACACGGGCTACAGCTCCGGTGTTAGACACTCGGTCTGCATCGCGTCGCAGTATTCGTCGAGTGTCATGCCTTCACGCTCCTGACAATACTCGTCCATCTTCTCAAGAACTATTTCTTTCTCAGCTTCCGAGAGCTTGTACACTGCCGCCTCGTTAGATCCGATGCCGCGGCAGATCATAATGTCAAGAGTGTCATCAATCTGCCGCGCTGGGACATTGTAGTTCGCGTAGACATTGAGATAATCTTCCGGGGAGATCCCGCCAAGCGAACCGAAAACACTTCTGGCATCACAGTGCAGCTCCATGTAGAAATTCAATTCGTCATCGCATTCCAAAATCTCATCGACGAAATTGAAATCGTCCTCGGCCAAGCTGTGGAGCTGTTCCGTTTCAATGACTGCTATCGGGATCACATCATAGTTGCCGTTGTCGCCGAGGGCGGACATGATCTCATGCTGCTTTGCTTCGGTCAGGTCGTCCCAAAATATTTCGATGCTAATGATTCCTCACCTCCATCCGTAGTGACAGGTGCAGTGTTAACTGCGGGCGCAACTTGCACTGGCTCTTCAACTTTCTTCGGTACAGTCTGCTTTGCTGTGCGCTTTGGCTTTGCTGTAACGACAACATCGTCCTCATCGATGTACTCCCGCACTGCGGCCGGGACGTGCTTTTCGTAAAGATGCAGCAGCGCCGCCGCGAGCTCATCTTCGGCCGTCAGCTCTTTCTTTTTGAGATACTTATTCAATGCCCGCAGCTTCTCATCATCGAAGCTGACAGATATGTTTATCTGTTTCATTGTTGACCTCCTCAGTCGTAAGAAATATACGGCACCTGAAGCCAGTGCGTCCAGCCGCGGCCTTCGAGCTGTGTCTTGACCACACCGTACTTTGTGCCCATTGCCTCTATTACTTCACCGTTGCCTATGTACACGCCGATGTGCCCGTCGTGCCAGACCGCAAGTCCCGGCGTGTCGGGTATGGTATCTATCGTGCCGGAGACCGTGGCGTTATAGTACATTTGGTTTGCACCGACGTCGGGCATACCGTTTGTACCGTAGCGCAGCTCCAGCGTCTCCGCATCGAGCCAACCGTAACCTTTGATGAGTCCAACGCAGTCGGCAGTCCTGCCGCCGACCCAGTTGGCGCGGATGAAGTCCTCATACTTGCCGACGCCCTCCGGGTACTGCTGGAGCTTTGATGCAAACAGCTCCTCCGTCATGATCTGACCATAGGTTCCCCAGACATAACCCCAGCCTGACTGCCAAGCGTTTATGGCGTAGGCCGTGAGGTCGTGAGCGTTTTTCGTCGACGGGTCAGAGAACGTACTGAGGTCAATCTCCACGCTCCTTTGCCCGCCTACTTCATATGCGCCGATGTAATTCTCAACACCCATCGGCCCTGCGATCATGGTATAGATGTGCCGGATATTATCTTTATCCTCATCGGTTATCTCTCTGCCGAGCTCGGCGGAGAGATTTATATAAGCATCGCTTAGTGACAGCGGAGTGATCGCAGTGTACGTCTCCGTCTCGGTGACCGTCTCGCCGTTTTCATCCTCGCTCTCGACATCGCGTGTCAGCTCCTGCTCAGAATAGAAGCAGTCAACAAACCGACCGGCTGCTCTGGCTGTCGGCGCATCTTCGCCGAAGCACAGAGCAAAGAAAACAGCCTTGACCATTGTCGGGTCAAGACTTCCTGCGCTGTCCTCGCTTGAGTTTGCGGCGGCTATCGCCGAATCCAGAAGAGAAAAAGCTTCCCGCATCTCGGAGACATGCATCTTGAACTCACTCGGAACTTTCTCCGTGTAGTTCGGCCCATAGAAGCACGCTTTCACAGTAGCGTTATTGTGTTCCGCGCCTCCGCTTGCGAGGGAGCAAAGCACTGCGGTTATGAGTATGAGCGGAGAGAGCACCGCCGCGAGTACCCACGCTATCGTCTTTCTGCCTTTGTCGCTGCCGCCAACAGCGAGCGCCAGCTTTGCAAATACGGTATTCATCATCGTCCACCTGCTGTGCCAAACAGCGCTTCCTTATGCGGCGGGGCATGGACTTCGAGCAGGTACCTCTCATTGCCGCACTTGTATAGGCATACTCCGCGCTGCGGATAGCGGATGAGGTCATACTCGGATTCCTCAAGCTGGAGCATGTCCATGTATGAGCGCTTGTCTATTGACCCCGCATTAAAAAGAAACTGGTGCGGCGGAATGGAAAACAGCGGCTTCGTCATCTCGCGAACATTCGGCTGGTCGAAGTCATCAAGGTTCTGCGAGGCGAGGATCATCGCGGATTCTTTCTTGCGCACTCGCTTGAGGCAGTTGCGGATGTACTCAATTGCCGTAGGATTACTCAGCCAAATGTACAGCTCGTCGAGCGTGGCAACGGTGTTGCCCTCAGTAAGAAGCCTATCAGACATATAACTGAGAATGTTGAAAAGCATTGCGTTCTGAATATTCCAACCTGCCATCAAGAGGCTCTTTACTCCGAACACAAGGAAGCGTGACGAGGTTATATTTGTATACCCATTGAAGAACTGCGAGTCCGCGCCTTTGCATATAGAGTTCAGTCCGAGCAGCACCTCCTGCAGGAGCTGCGGAGTGTAGAGATTGTGCGCAGCCGCATCGTAGTTTTTGTATTCCTCTTCAATGAGATCATACAGGTCAGAGAGCACAGGGTAATTCTCCGGCTTGAGCTGAGAGAAATTCGTGTAGTCCGAAATATGAAACTTGGAATACAGCTTCGAAAGGAGTATCTCTATCGTGTCAATCTGCGGATCTGTGAAGTCTTTATACGCGCGGAAGAAATCTCGCAGAAACGAGAGATGCTGAGACAGCACGGTTTTCTTTTTGAACGTCTTCGGTGTTGAAGGATCGTCCTCATCCTCGCCGGTGCTCCAGCACTTTGGTTCAAGCACGTTGATGATGTACTGCCCGCCCATGAGGTCGATGAAACAGCCGTCCAACGCGGCGCAGAGTTCGCTCTGTTCATGTTCAACGTCCAGCGAGATAATGTTTTTACCAGCCTCACGGCAGTTTACCATCAGCAGCTTCATAAGATAGGACTTGCCTTGACCGGAGTTGCCGAGGATAAGGACATTGGCCGAGGTCTTGTCCTCATCGCGCTGGTCGAAGTCCATGAGGATGTTGCTGCCGTATCTGTCCTTGCCGATGTAGAAGCCGTTCGCGTCGGTTTTACCGGAATAATTATATATGTATAAGTTCGCAACGCTGGACGCCGGGAGCACACGCTCGAACTGAGTGCCGAAAATGTTGTGCCCCTGCGGGCAGGTGGAGAGATAACCTTTCTGCTGGCGCAATCTCAAACGGTCAACATTCAACTTTGATCTCAGCAGCTCAGATATTACCTCGGATTGCAGACGCTCAAGCTCCTGCATCGTCGGGGCGCACAGCTCAATGAACACAGCGCAGTGAATGAGCGGCTCACGGCGCTTGCGCATGGTGTTGACCATCTCAAAGACATCCTGCAGGTTGCCTTCGGCGGTGATCATCTGCTTAGTGTCGTTGGTGTTCGCGCGGCTGAGCCTGTTCTTGTTGGTTGCGTTTTGTATAATGCGGTTCTCCTCCATCGCGTCAACGATGCGCGTGTATATGCGGATGTTGACTCCGCATTTCTCACCGAGGTGACGGAGTATAGCCTGATCCTCGGTCGCAGCCGGGTACTCCTTCAGTGCCCAAACGCAGCAGTAGAGGTTATCTCGGATATACACGTCGGGGTTGAACTTCATAACTCCCGGCGCGATCATATCTAAGAACGTTTTTCTCGGCGGAGCTGGCTTCGCAGCCACATTCTTCTTTTTCTGCTTTTCGTATCTCTTCTTGGGTACAGAAGCAGATTTTTGTTTCAGATGTTTTCCCATATAGTTTTCCTCCTCATTCCCACTGCTGACCGTCATAGTCCGGGTACGGGTCAACGCTGATGCTCTGCCCGTAGTACACGGCAAGCAGTTTTTTCAGCTCCTGCCGGTCAGCACGATGAACGGTGAAGCCCTGCTCGTGGATGTATTTCTCAACATTGCCGAGGTGGGCGTAGATGTCGCCCCTAATCTCACTGCGTATGCGCAGGACAATGTAAAACTGACGGGACGACGCCGTCATGACCTGTATTCGGTCGAGGTGTTCTATGTCCTGCTCCAGCAGACGCCTCACGGCGGGGCAGCTCTCTTTCTCAAGCCTGTCGCGGTAAAAGCGCTTGTTGTATTCAAACGACTGCATCGAGTCCGTAGCGATCATCTCTATCCCGTCGTAGCCCTTGATGATGTTGAGCAGGGCGTTTATCCTTGCGTCAATGCTGTCAGCGGGGAGCACGCTCAGGTTGGTAGGCGCAACGGCGAAGAAAACGAGCTCACCCTGCTTCGTGGATATGCCGTAATCCGTTATAGCCTCAATACCGAGCAGTTCCTGTGTGGACTCTTTCTTTTTGAAGATCATGTGGGATCCCTCCATTCAAAGTATTGCTGGCGCGTGAAGAAGTACGCCGCGGCATAGCGGATGAAATCCAGTATGCTGGTGTTGTCGAAGCGGATGCTTAGAAAACCGTATGCGACGACAAGCGCCAGCGGCAGCAGCGCGCCTGTGCGCACGAGTGAAAATGTGCCGATGAGAAAACCGATGCCGATGATGGCAAGGTCTTTGAGTTCCCACAGCCAGAGCGTAGCCTTGGCCGCGAGGTTATCCGGGTAGATGTACATTGTGTGCCTCCTAAACAAAATTGCCGCCGTGGTCTCCCGCGACGGCTTTGATGATGTGTGCAGTTTTATTCTGCCTCCTCCGCATCTGCGGCGTCGGTGAGCGCAGCCTCTATGAGCCCGATGATGAACTCTTTCTGCGTCAGCCCGTATTTGCTCAGATGCTCCTTGATCCTTACGAAGAGTTCCTCCGGTATCTGCAGCGCCAGCGTCCTTGTCCCGTTTGCCATAGTTTTGCCTCCTTCAAAATGTTCTCTGATGATCTTCTCAACGTACTCGCTCAGTGTCAGTGCCAGTTGCTCCTGTTCCTCGCGCACTTTGATGTGCAGCGACTCCGGGATCATGGCACAGAGGTTTTTCTTCTTTTCATCCATGAGCTTTACTCCTTTCCGCTTTCGCAAGCGAAGTATACCCGAAGCTCCGGCACAAAGCTATTCATCATAAGCAATGAAGATCACCGGCAAAACGAAGCAGATGCAACAAGCTATGCACCATTCAGCGCCGCGGCGACTCCGTGCATTATATAGTCCACGCACGGAATGGCAACACTGTTGCCGAGCGCCTTGTACCGTGCTGAGTCCGACGCGCCGGGGATATCTGTCCAGCCGTCAGGGAAACCCTGCAAGCGTTCGCACTCCAGCGGCGTGAGCCTGCGGATGAGATACGCGAACGGCTTTGAGCTGTCATACACAAGATCGGTCGCATCCTTGTACTGTCTGGCGCTTTGGGTGCTTGCCACATCATCTTCCTGAAAAACATCCACACGCTGACGGGCAAAGACCGCGTGCCTATCCGTCGCGGTGATCGTATACGACAAGTCCTCACTGACGCCGCTACCGTTGCCGCCGTTTTGCGGCTGGCGGTCGATCACGTTTCCGGCAATGCACAGCGGCGTATCGTCAACAAGCGGCAGGTTGTTCCCGCCTGTACCTGCTCTGGCGGAGAGCGTAGGCGAGACGTCGAACGGTCCCTTGTACCGGCTGTCTATCCCGTGATTCTCGTACAGTCTCAGGACTGCCGGAGTAGTGTTTCCGCCGTCGGCACTTTTAAGCGTCGGTGCGACATCTTCAGTATAGCCGACGCTCCCGGCTGAGCTGCCTGCACCCGGACTGAATCCCGCAGCGAAGGTCTGCATCTGGAGATTCTGCGTTGCCATCAACGCCCCTGCAACACCGTGCAGGTCTATCCCTTCGTTCCTCTGGTTTATATGGTAAGCATGAATGTCTGTATCTATATCCTCACCGTCACTCAAGCCCGCCTGCGCCAGCAAAGCAGCTTCCAATCTTTTCGGCAGCGGTTTTCCACGAACCTTCGACCGGCGCAGTATACCCAGGCAGGCTTTCGGGCTTAAATAATATCTTGGGTACGGTGAGTCCTCCAAAATCTGCGACAAGGAAGATTCGTGCTCTTCTTTGGGGGACACCCCAGTGTTGAGAAGAGGTAACTCGCCAGCCCACGGAGAGCGTATCTCCCACTCGTATCCACCCAGCAGATTGAAATTTCCCGGCGTGAGGTCGAGGAACATATATGTCGGGTACACATATTTTAATAATCTCCTCAAGGACGATCCTGAAGTCCTCGCCGTGCGGCTCACCTGAGGAGAAGGCTCCAGGCACGTTCTCCCAGCATAAGATTCTGGGTCGAACAGACACGCCTGATCGTCCTCGTAATATATCTGCATTTCTCATCTCCTTAGTGATCCGTATCTGCTCCATGAAGAGTCCGGAGCGAGCACCTGCCAAACCTGCTCTTGCGCCGGCGACTGAGAGATCCTGACACGGGCTGCCCCCGGCTATTATATCTACCGGCGGCAGCTCCGCTCCGTTCAGCTTAGTTATATCCCCCAAGTGGAGCATCTGGGGAAAGTGCGTAGACGTTACGGCAATGGGAAACGGTTCTATCTCACTTGCCCACAAAGGCACTATGCCGTTATTCACGGCGGCAAGAGGGAAGCCGCCTATGCCGTCGAACAAACTTCCGAGCGTGAGCATCACTTGCTCACCGCCTGAACGATGGCCTTGCCGGTATGTACCGCCGTCTGCGCCGTGTAGACCGCGCTCATTATGTTCGCTCTTGTACTTGTATCGAGGCCAAAGGCTCCGGCGATGCGCGTTATCTCACTCGATGAGAGCATGAGCCCGATGCCGAGCAGGGCGTGCTCCTTGAACACGAGCAGTCCAGCAATGAGTATCGTCGCCTGTAGGAATGCTGTGAGGCACACACCTATGACCTGCTTCATCCACTGGACAAAAGCATCTATACCTCCGCGCGGTATGCTGAACATGTACAGGCTCCCGACTGCGATCTGTATCAAGAGAATGCCGCCGCGTTTGAGGTTTGCGAAGAACACTTTTATTACGGCATACGCCATCATGATGATGCAGACGATCACCATGATGGGGCTTGTTACTGCTTCAAAGCCAGAGATGGGTTTCAAAACAAGGTCGGCGACAGTTTCAATCTCTTCATACTCCTGAATGATGTTCGCCGCGACTTCACCTATGGACGTCCCGTAGCCGGTCATGCCGGAGGTAAACTCAGCCTGCAAGGAGATAGCAAGCTGGTACAGTCTGACCGGGACAACGGAAAACAGGCTTGCCGCCATGAAGCCCTTGATGGCATTGAGGGCGACGGCGCGGATGTCGCCTTTGCCTCCGGCGTAGTTTATGCCGCACTCGAAACAGGCGACGATGAGACCGATGACGTACAGCGTCCACGCAAGGTAATTGAAGAACTGCACGATGCCCTGCACCCAGCTCATCTCGAACAGTTCCGCGCCCATGCTGCCCATCTCGGCGAAGAAGTTTCCGAGGAAGCCTACGATCTGGCAGTAGAGCCAGTCGAGTATCTCATCCAGTATCTTCGACGAGACAAAATCCCATATAAATATTGATCATCACCGCCTTTCGGTTCTCCCTGCATTACAGCCCGACGATGCCCCAGATGTAATTGGGCGCGGTAAGAGTAAATACGAGGCAGGCAAAGAGTATAGCCGGTGCAGTCCATTCAAACTGTCCGGTCTTCCGGAAATCGAAATACGCCGTTCCCAGTTTGGCAAAGAAAAATACGGCGAGAATGAGGTCTATGGCGGGGAAGACGACGTTGTCCACAACGGTCTTTATCTGCTGTGATGCAGTCGACCACGTGCTCTCGACCGCCCCTGCGACATCTCCGCTGGCGTAGGCGGGGACGGACAGCAGCGAGACGAACACCGCCGTCATAATGAGTACTGAGTATATCTTTTTTCTGCGCATTGGTTTCTCCTCCTAAAATGAAAATAGCCCTCAGTGCATAGCCTGAGAGCAGTGTTTTGCGACCCAGTCCGGGTCAAAATCATTGCGGCTTTCTGCCGAGCCGGATTCCATGAGAGCTTGAAGCACACTGTCGAAGGCTTCCTCATGCTTGCAGTCAAGCTTTGTCCACTCGTCACAGACGACCTTGAGCGGCTGACGGAAACGGGCAAGGTACTCTATGCAGGGTATATCTGCTGCCTGAACGAGCTTTATGGTGAGCAGGTTATAGCAGGTACACATGGCGTTTATCTCGCCGCACTTGGCAAAGACATAGGCCGTGCTGTGCTCAAGCATGGCGTCCTCATACGCAGAGAACTCGTGGTCTATGCGACGCTCCAGTTCAGAGCACAGCTCCTTATCTGCATTACAGGTTGAGCTTGAAGTCTTGTTTCTGCTCTTCTGCGGCTTTTCTGTATTCGGTGATGAAGCCGTCCAGAACTGCCGGATGAGAGCCGACACAGAATTCGCAATTGCGGTGGTCGTCAGGTATCTCAATGTTTTCACCCCATTCTTTATTTGACCAACTGAACCTGCCGTCATAGCTGAGTTGATGCAAAGTATTGCCGAGAACGTACTCCACACGGTCGTAGCCGAACTCTCGGATAACACTCTCGGCGCAGTCCGGGTTAAGGTACCTACCGTCGAAGCTCTGCCGGATAGCGTCTTCGATGGCCCGTTTGCAGCGTATGTTCTCGTTGATGCTCTCGCGCCAGAGCGGAATCTCATCATGCGCCCTGGCATACTCGCGTGATGCTGTATAAAGCGGAACTTTATTTGCCATAGACAATGTCTCCCTCTATGTAGTGCCTAAAAAGATCATACAGGCAGAAGCCGCGTGCTATGAGCTCATCGTAAGTTGCCTCCGCCATATCATAAGCATTAGACATTATCTCGTTCCCGCAAGGTCTGAACTTTGCGGCATACTCATAGCAGCTTGCATCTATCCCGCCGCCGAGCAGCCTTTCAATGCAGCTTTCGTCGCAGTTCTCGCACACATCGTCGCAGGACTCCGCAAGCTGCATCAGCAGATCGCTTGCAAGCATACGCAGACTTGCTGCTGCGGAAAAGAGTTCTTTTGCAGTCATCTGACCGTCTATAACGACAACTGCATTCGGTGTGGTGAACACCTCATATGTCTCAGCGTCGGCAATGCCGCTCAATGCTAATGCGGTTTTTGTTATCTTCAAATCTCTCTGGCTTGCTGGTATTTCAAATTTCATTGGCTTTCCTCCATAAAAATAATCTTTCCGTCCTCTGTCAGTCCGAACGGCAATTCCGGCTCATGTACAAGCTCCACACCCATCTCTGAGTTTCTTGTGAAGATCGAGAGCTGTGAGGTGCAGAGCAGAGGATCAAAGTTCGTGATGATGACTTCTTCATACTCGCTGCCCGCAGTCTGTGACATTGAGTTCGGACGCTTGGTGCGGAATATGTAGAAGTCCTTGTAGATGTCCAATATCTCGAAGCAGAAATTGTAAGAGACCATTGCAAAGCCGCGGCAGCGCTTGATGGCACTGCACAGCCTGAGATGGTCTCTTTTGGGAAACTCCACTTCATAACATTCGGCATTGTAGTACGGCGGGTCACAGTAGAAGAACGCATCCGGACGGTCATACTGTGCCAGCAGACTCTCAAAGTCCTTGTTCTCTATGACCACGTTTTCGAGCCGCCGGGAACATCGCCAGATGTCCGCGAAGAAGTTCCGTATATTGCAGGGTTTCCCGCCGAAGGACTTGCCTGCGCCGCTGAAGCTGTAACGGATGAGCTTGTAATAGTTCGCGGCCCTGCGCACGTTCCCGCGCTGGGCACGCTTGAGGAGCAGCGCCTTTATGGCTTTGGCATGGAGCGGCGAGAAGTATTTGTCTGCCAGCTCCAGCTCTATTGCGAGATACTCGTCGTCAAACTCCTCACACTTTAGCTGCCGGGATATTACTTCGAAGTCGTCCCGGCTGTTGAGCGGCAGGAAACCGAGCTCTGTGATCAGGGCCAACGGGCGTTCTTTCACGCAGAAGAACAAATTTGTGAGGTTGGAGTTGTAGTCGTTATACACCTCCATACAGCCGCGCTTTATGGGGCGGTTCATGAGCACCGTTCCGCTGCCGCCGAACACATCTATGAAGCGCGAGTAGTTAGCCGGGGCAAGGCGCTCTATGATCCACAGAAGCTTGCCCTTGCCGCCGACCCACGGGATGAAGCTTTTCAGACGCCGTCACCGCCCCGGAAGCTGATCATCGAGCACTCAAGTCCCGTTATGGCGGCGTCAATACCGTCGCGTATACGCCGTAGGTTCTTGATGGTGTCGTAGACTTCGGCGGCAGTCTCGGCAAAGTAGTAGCCGTTTGAGCTGCTGCCGATGGGGATACACTCACGGCGAAGGCGATTGACGTGCTTGCGCAGCTCGTTTTCGCTCATGTGCAGGTCAGAGCGGATGGCTTTTGCGCTTGCGCACTTTTTCTTTCCTCTGCAATTTTTATATAGGTAGACGCAGAGCTGTTCTTTTCTCATTGCATTCCTTTCCGGGCGTCGCTTCCCGGAAAAGGGCATGGAAAAGCAGAGCCGCTTCTTTTCGGGAAACGGCCCTGCTATGATTATGTGAAATTTGATTATGTGAAATTATTGGGGCTTGTTAGGTGATCTGCATATCCATCACCTCCGACTCATCCTGCCACGGGGCATCCATCGTCTGAAAGTCGTCGCGTGTTACCATGCCGTATTCGGTGAATTCGGCGTTGTACCCCTGCTGAAGTATACTGCCGTACTTCTCAGTATCCAGACACTGGCGCAGTTCCTCCGCCTGTCTGCTGCCGATGACGTTTTCAAACTCGTCGTACACGAGGTCGGCGTAATTCTTTATTTGTGCGTCAAGATTAAAATGCTCCAGTCTCTCCGCAAGCGAAATTGCCCGCTCGACACTGCTGCACCGACTGGCGCTGAGTACCGCTTTGAGCTTCGGGAGTTGCTTCTCACGGGAAGGCATAGCCTCAACAACTTCTGCGAAATGGTTGAATGTTTCAAGTTCCGCTGGCAGGTCAGCAAACTCCGCCGCCTGAGGAATGATGCCATCATAGTCAAGAACCACGACACCTTCCCAGTCTTCTGCGCCGAGCTGCTTCTGCGCCTTTTTCAATTCTTCAGCAGACGCAGGCAATGTAAGCGTGACAGTTTGGTCAGCGTCAAGGTCGGGATGCAGACCAAGGGTAACCCGGAAGAGGTATTCCGGCTTTTTAGGAAAATCTCTGAAGCAGGGTGGTGCAGCAGTCATCTTGCCATCCCTCAGCACATAACAGCCTCCGACGAAAACACCGTTTTCCCCCTGATGCATCATTCTTCCGATACCGGTAAAGTCCAGCATTTTAAACACGCTGTCAGGCACTCCGTCCAATTCGGGAATAAAATCGTTCTCTGCGTAAAACCGGCCAAGCGCAGCATCATCTGCGGCATCCACTATATGATAATAGTCGGTCTTTGCGCTGACCGCCAAATCCCGCAGATCCTGCGGCGTGATGATGCCGCCGTTGGTGCTTATTTTCTTCTGTACCTCCATTGAGAACAGTCCCTCAAAGGCAATTCCTTGTACCTCATCCAGCGCCGCCAATTGTCCGGCAAGATCGTTCAACTCATTCAGGCTGATGTCTGCTCCATCCAAATGCGGGGCGAGATACTCGAAGTCGTAATAATCGTCGACCTCCAGATACAGCTCCTCGTTTTCCTGAAGCTGCACCTTATCCATCGCATCGTGCAGCTCCCACGGGGAAGCCGGCAGTTCCAGTCTGGTGTGGGCTTCACTGTCGGGCGCATCAAGCTTTGCAAGATAGACGCCGAATATTTTTTTAGCCAAAGGTCATCCATCCTTGCTGCTGTTCGTGCTGCTGATATGCAGATGGGTCTGCACCGGGGACGCTCCAGCCAAACATGGAACCTACTTTCATGGCCTGCTCCTGTGCAGGTGTAACGCCAAGGCGTTCGTTGTTGTAGTCCGCCAGTTCACGGTTCTGCGCGGGGTCATCTGTGTTCCAATCACTGGGGTAGTAGCCGCTCTCGCCTCGTTTGATGCAAATGAGAGCACCGGTGCCGGGAAGGGTGGAGAAACACAGCTCCGGCAGCCCCTCTGACAGCTTTGGCGTAAAGCATTCCTGCTCCGTTTGGATACTCCAATCGTCGGAGTTCCAGAGATGGACATACAGCTCACTTCCGCCATCCACAAGAATTTCACACTGTTCAAAGTGCTCACCCCAGCCGTCCGCAGCTTGACCGGTGATATACTTTTTTAGGGTATCCAGCTCTGCCGCACTCAATTCACCAGCAACACGACACTCGGCTACACCCCAGAGCTGTCGGTCATGTTCCTCAACGGTAAAGACCGCAGAATGGACTTTGGTATCCACACTGTCAGCTTTACCATACCAATGCATGAGCCCGCGCTCGGTCTCTTCCGGCATGCGATTTTTGACCAGCTCTGCCATGATCTGATCCTGATAGCTCCGCAATGCACGGCCATCAAGTTCCGTGCTTTCCGACTCCAGATCCCCGTACTCACTCCTCTCATAGAGTTCCGCAGTCAGGGGCATATACAGCTTGAACGTAGTCAGTTTGGGCGGCAGTACCGAGAAGCTGTCCTCACCGGGGACTATCCCAAGCGACCTGCCGTTATCCCACTTCATGTGGATGGTACCGATGTCATCCACGAAGTCCACTACACCCTCCGTACCGGGCACAATGGGCGCATAGGGATCCTCCATTGAGTTGAGGCGGATGCGGGTGCCGGGCGGATACTGTTCTTTGATAAAATTCACCATTTTTCTGTCCATATTCACACTCCTCCAAAAGTCATGTCCTGTTTGGGTTCGTTTTGATAATCCTCTATCTGATGGGGATTCTCCTCACTAAAAAAATCATAGAAGATGTCATCCACTTGCTTGCGGACGGTGGGATTGTCGGTAAGCACCTCACAGCGAAAGCCAGTGGTCGGGAAGTACGGCAGTTCTTCCCGAATGCATTTAAGAAATGCTTCCGCATCGGTAAACTCCTGCGCATCGTCGCCCACAAAAGTGACCCGGCCAACCAGAGGTTTTTCATGTGCCATGTTCTGCCGCTGGACATCAAGGTCAAAGCAAGTCAGGTATGCGTTGTAATCTCCAGGGGATGGATTGCAGCGCAGGCAGTAGCTGTAATGCTCCGTTTCTACGATGTAGCCGAAATTCTGCATCCAATCTCCGTTAATTCTTCCTCCATGTTCATAACAGAAGTGTGCCATTGCAATACGGTTTTTCAGAACATTCTCTCGCATCATGTCAACGACTTTCTGAAGTTCAGCCTTGAACGCAGGACTGTTCAACTCCTCTGCACCGCGTGGATGCCATGTGTGCCAGAACTCGTTGCCGCTGCGTCCGAAGTCCATGCGGACATGACCGATAGCCCCTAGCCGTTCGTCTTCTGAGGAGTGCTGGGCATAAAACAAGCC
>ENA-OUQC01000402-OUQC01000402.1-human-gut-metagenome-genome-assembly--contig:-NODE-402-length-33087-cov-4.850872_pt1 | contig 33087 bp, 29 predicted proteins | sample MGYA00237942_ERZ548815 | MGnify/ENA primary metagenome ERZ548815 (study PRJEB26490, sample SAMN05194722) | human gut metagenome | biome: terrestrial biome; feature: human-associated habitat; material...
TTGACGGTTCCGATATCCAAATACCTACGAATCCCACTGATACAGAATCCTACATAGCAGGAACCAATGGTCACAAAGGCTACAACCTTCTGCATATAAATGCTCTGTATGATTTGAACAAGCATATATACTCAGATGTAATCATCCAAAAGGCCAGAGAACGTAATGAACATAAAGCATTTCAGGAATTGGTAGATTGCTCAGAAATCACCAAAGCTCTTATTATAGCTGACCGAGGTTATGAATCTTTCAACAGCATGGCTCATATCCAAGAAAAAGGATGGTTTTTCTTGATTCGTGTTAGAGATGGTAATAATGGAATAAAACAAGGGTTGGATTTACCTGAATCAGACTGTTTTGACGTCAATATTTCTTTGAAGTTAACAAGAAAGAAGACAAATGCGGTGAAAGAACTACTTAAAGACAAAAACCATTATCGAATGGTATCTTCTACACAGCCTTTTGATTTTTTACCACTCAAAAACAAGAAAGCGGAACCTACAAGATTTTATGAATTGAATTTTCGAATAGTTAGATTCCCTATATCAGAAGATATCTATGAAACTGTAGTTACAAATCTAGATGAAGACAGGTATCCAGCGATTGAAATAAAGAAACTATATGCGTCTCGTTGGGGAATCGAAACATCGTTTAGAGATTTAAAATATACAGTTGGCTTGTTAAATTTTCACTCAAAAAAGGTGATGTGTATCCTTCAAGAAATCTACGCACATATGATAATGTATAACTTTGCTGAAATGATTACCTCGCACGTAGCCATTGAAAAAAAGCAAAGAAAGTATACATATAAAGCCAATTTTTCAGTTGCTACACATATATGTAGATTGTTCTATCGAGAAAAAACAACACCACCGGATTTAGAAGCCATTATAGCAAAGAATCTCATTCCTATAAGACCTGACCGTCATCGAGAACGAAATGTAAAAGCTAAGATTTTTCAAGGCTTCTTATATAGAGTAGCATAAGTTGCATCAATTTCATATGTTTTTTAGACAGATGTGAATCTGTCTATTTGTGTTGCCCTTGAAATGCAAAAAAGGCTGAAGAAACAATTTCTCCAACCTTTTTAATAATGTTTTTGTCATAAAGCAATCTTAACTTAGTGACATTGCCTTCCCGCCCTATCGACACCTTTTATATCTGCCGCCATATGCGGGCCCATGAAGCTTCCCTTGGATGGGAGCATCGGATCACCTGCCATTCCTTCCGGCATGCTTTTGGTACCCATCTCTATGAAAATGGGGCGGACCTTCTGACCATCAAAAATCTTATGGGGCATAAGTCTCTGGACTCCACTCTCATCTATATCCATCTGGCTTCTTACCAGGCCAGAAATGTATCCTCTCCTTTTGACCGGATCGGAGGTGGTTCCATTGAGTAACCTCAAGATCCAGAAGATATGGCAGGATTCCTATGAGGATTACTGTCAGTCCGGACATTTCCAGTCTGATGAACAGAGAAAAGCTTCCCGCGCGATCCTCGCCTGCAAGTCCAGCAGGCTTGGCATCAATGTCAGCGAGTGCAGGGAATGCGGATACATGGAGTTCCACAATAATTCCTGCCGCAACCGGAACTGTCCCAACTGTCAGGCTGTCCTGAAAGAGATCTGGGTTGATAAACGCAGGGCGGAAGTCATTGACTCCCCTTACTTCCATGTGGTGTTTACACTTCCACACGAACTCAGCCCTCTGATCTACTGTAATCAAAAGCTTCTTTACGGGCTGCTCCATAAATGCTGTGCCGAAACTCTTCTGGAACTGTCTGCCGACAAAAAATACCTTGGGGCACAGCCCGGGATCATCCAGGTGCTCCACACCTGGAACCAGGAACTGGACTATCATGTCCATATGCACTGTATCGTCTCCGGGGGAGGCCTTACTCCTGACCGCAGGATCCGGAAGTCTTCCGCAAAGTTTTTCATCCCGGTCAGAGTCCTCCGGGATAAGTTTCAGGGAAAATATCTCGCCCTCCTGGAGGCTCTGCATCAGCAGGAGAAACTTGTTTTTTCTTCCTCCTGCAGGGAATTGCAGGAGAACAGCATCTGGCAGGAGTTCAAAAACAGCCTTTATGGAAAAGACTGGTGCCCTTACATCAAGGAGACCTTCAACGGCTTTGGTAACGCCATCGAATATCTGGGGCGCTATACCCACCAGGTCGCAATCTCCAACAGCAGGATCCTTTCCGTCACGGAAACAAAGGTTGTCTTCTCTGCACGGGGCAGGAAACCCGGTGATCCGAAACGGCAGATCACTCTCAGCCACGAAGAGTTTATCCGGCGTTTCCTGCTGCATTATCATTTTAATAAGCGTGCTCTTGCCGGTTCCGTTATCGCCGATGAGCGCTATGCGCTCGCCGCCGGAAACGTTTAGCTCAAGCCCGGCAAAAAGTTTCTTATCGCCGAACGCCTTGGAAACGTTATGGCACACGAGCACCTCGTCGCCGTAGAAATCCGATGACGAGAATTTTGCAGAAAGCTTTTTTGCCTCGGTCGGCTTTGCGGTCTGCTCAAGCTTTGCTATGCGCTTTTCCATTGAAAACGCGCGCTTGTGCAGCTTATCGTTGCCCATGAACGCCCAAAGGTGCATCTGCTCGGCAGCTCGAGTGAGCTGCTCGATCTTGGCCTGATCCTTTTCGTATTTTCTGAGCTTTTCCTCAAAGCGCTTCTGCCGCTCTACGACATAAAAGCTGTATCCGCCGCTGTAAAACTCCGCCTTGCCGTCGCTTATATCGATGCAGCGCTGGGCGATCTTGTCGATAAAATATCGGTCATGGCTTATAAGCAGAACGGTTCCTTTAAAATGCTGAAGATAGTCCTCAAGCCATTCGGTCGCTCGAAGATCAAGGTGGTTTGTCGGCTCGTCGAGCAGAAGTATGTCCGTTTTTTCGAGGATGAGCCGCGCGAGGTTAACTCTCGTCCGCTCGCCGCCGGAGAGCAGGTCAAAGGGCTGCTCGCGCATGCTCTGAGGAATATCAAGGCCGTTTGCTACGCGGTTGCGGTCGGTGTCCATATCATAGCCGCCGAGGCGCGCAAAGTCGGCAGAGAGCCTGTCATACTCGGCAAGCAGCTTATCCGACTGGTCGTGCTCCATTTCATGCGCAAGCTCGTCAAGGCGCGCACTTATGGCATAAAGCTCGCGGTGAGCGTCCCTGAGAACGTCCTCGGTCGTCCACCCGTCCGGGTAGACGGGTATCTGGGAGATAAGCCCGAGGCGCTTTCCGGAGGCTATGGCAACCGCGCCCTCGTCGTAGTCTATCTCGCCGGTCAATATGCGGAAGAGCGTGGTCTTTCCGCAGCCGTTATGGCCGAGAATGCCGACGCGCTCACCCTCGGCAATGTCGAAGCTGAGCCCGTCAAGTATGTTTTTACCCAATTCAAAGGACTTTACAAGTCCGTTGACGGATATGTCTGTCATTATATTTCTCCTAAACTATTTTGCTATCGCCGCCTGAAGCACGGTGTTTATGACGCTGCCGGCAGCACCAAGGCCGCTTCCGCCGTTTTCAACAAGGCAGCCATGTGCAGCCTTTCCGTCACCGACCTCGGCTGTGCCGGTTTTGGCCGAGATGTTAAGACCGGGGAAGCGATTCTGGCCGTAATGATATACGACGTTGTAATTCATCATCGACGCTATCTTCTGCGCCGTATCGGCCGACACGAGCTGCGTTGTTTTGCTCGATTGGCCGAGCAGCGACGGCTCAACGACTGTGCCGCCGTTTGCGTAGGCTCCGGCAAGGCGCATCATCGCGTAGGGGCATACAAGGTCGTTATACTGGCCGATGCCCGACCACGCCATGGACGCGCTCATCGAGCTGTCCTTATCGTAATTGCCGGCCTGAGTGGATATGCTGTCGAGCGTAAGCGACGTGGTTATGCCGAGCTTTTCGGCGTATTGGGCAATAATATCCGGGCCAAGCTCAAGCGATATCTCCGCAAAGGCGCAGTTGCAGGAATTTGAAAGCGCCTGCTCGATGGTCTGCTGGCCGTGTACGCCGGTACAGTTTATCTGCACGCCCTTTACATCGACCGAGCCTGCGCAGTTGAAGGTGCGGTGGTAGATATCGTCGATATTCTCAAGCGCCGCATTGAGCGTTACAAGCTTGAATATGGAGCCGGGGGTGAATGATGCGCTCAGGCAGCGGTTAATATACGCGCCGTCCGGCAGCGTCTCGGGCGGATTGAGCGGATCTATCGACGGCGAGGATACCATACAGAGCACTTCTCCGGTTTTGTAGTTATAAACCATCACAGCGCCCTTGCGGCCGTTTAACGCCTCATAGGCCTTAAGGTTTAAGTCCGCGTCGATGGTGAGCTGGAGGTTCACGTCGTCCTGCTCCTCGATACCGGTTATAAGGCTGAAGCCGGAGAGCTTGCTCTTAAACGAGCTGAGCGCGCCGGTGCCGACATTTCCGGTATAGTCGCCTGTAACGTGGTAGCAGGCAATGCGGGTGTTTGCGTTTTCGGCATAGCTCTTTTCGCCGCCGCCCATTTTTGCAAGCAGCGTTCCGTTGCAGTCTGTGAGCGTATATTCGCTGCTCGATGTGGACTGGTCAAAATACAGCGCCCACATTTCTCCGTCCTTTATATATCTGCCGACATAAACGCCAAGGCCGATAATGATGAGAAACGCCATGAGTATTGCCGAAAATGCACGAAGGGATACTTTTTTCATGCCGTCTCCTTCCTTTCTTCGGCGCTTTCACGCTGCTTTTTGGTTTTTGCCTCGGGTGGGCGCACGACAAAGCTTGCGCCCTTACGCGTGTCGCCTGCTTTGATAAACGCAAGCAGCATCCAGCACGCGAGCACCGACGTGCCGCCGCGCGACACGAACGGGAACGTTACGCCCGTAAACGGCAGTATATCCACAGAACCGAACACGTTGAGCGCGACCTGAACCATGAACATGCTCGCCGTTGCGCAGGCGGCTATCGAATAGTAGGCGCTGCGGCCGTGGCCGGAGTTGCGCACGGCGAAAAAGGCAAGCGCAAGTATAGCCAGCACGGCGCATATGGCAATGATAAGCCCCAGCTCCTCGCACATGACGCCGAACACGGTGTCCGTATTGCCGGCAAAGGTGTTTTTAAGCCAGCCGTTTCCGGCTCCCTTGCCGAAAAGGCCGCCCGATGCGCCGGCGGAAAGGGCGTGCGTCTGCTGATAGCCGCCGTCCCAGATGTTCTCGGCGTCCCATATATGCCCCCAGGTTGCAAATCTGCGCGCAACGTGGTCTTTCATCTTGAGCATAAGGAAGCCTGCCATGCCCGCTCCCGTTATTGCGAGCGCTACCGTTGCTATCGAGCCGGAGCGCATGAAGGATATAACAAGGAAGGTCACGAAGAATATAAGCGCCGTGCCGAAATCGCTGCTGAATGCAAGGCATATGACGCACAAAGCCGAAAACACGATGAACAGTATGAGGTTCTTGGTGCTGAACAGTCTGTCAAGCGTCGCGGCGCCGACGTAGATAAACGCAACCTTTACAAACTCCGAGGGCTGGATCGACATGCTGCCTATGAATATCCAGTTTTTCGCGCCGTACTGCTCCCTGCCGATAACGAGCACCGCGCCGAGGATGAGTACCGACAGTATCGCGAGCGGCAGGCGCATGGTCTTTGTCCTGTCAAGATCGCGAAGCCACCAGCCGAGAACAAAAAACGCAACGACGCCGGCAAAGACTATTATCATCTGCCTGAACATCTCATCGGGCACCGACGAGGCTATGATCGAAAGGCCGATCGACGAGAGGAAAAACGCAAGCGTTTCGACCTCAAAGCCCGTTCGGCGTATGCTGCGCATGGCAAAATAGCAAAACCACTCAAGCAGAACGAGCAGCACAAAGCCGAGCATGATCCCGGCAAGATACTCGCTCTCCGCCGTGCACATATGCTCAAGAAGCAGTATTGCCTGAAATATCGTCAGGAAAAACAGCGTAACTGCCGGGTGAACGCGCTTCCAGCTCTGCGTTCTGCGCGCCTCGATCGCGTCGCGCTGCTTTTCGCTGATATCGCGGAAGCGAACGCTGTTTCCGGCAAGGTTCAAAACATCACCGTCGCGAACAACGGTGCCTGTTGCCTGCACCTTTTCGCCGTTGACCCAAACTCCGCCCTTGGAGAAGATGTCGAAAATGCGCCATACTCCCTTGGGGCTTCGGATGAGTACTGCGTGCACTCGGCTGACCGATGCATACGGCAGGCATATATCCGCCGATTTTGAGCGGCCGATGAGATTTTCCCAATGGTTTATGAGCGCAACGCCGTCATCTTTATGGATATATCCCCATATTTCGGTCTGCGTTTTGTTGCCGAGCATGCTGCGCATGCACCGTATCAAAACGATTATCGCAAACAGCGGCAGTATATATGAAGCTATAGTGACCAATGTGTCAGGCAAGCGGTTCACCTCATTTTAAGCAAATTATTATTAAGTAATAATATCATAAATGTACCGCATTGACAAGCAAGCCGGATTTATTTACAATAGGTTCATGAATATTAAAAGCACGAAAACATGGATAATTATTTTTGCCGCGGTGCTTATTATATGCACCGCCGCTTTCCTGCTGCTGAAGCATTCCGGCGTTCAGGGCACGACGGCTGTCATACGCGTAAACGGCGAGGTTTACAAAAAAATCGACTTAAATACGGTAGCTGTTGCATACGACATGGAAATCAGCACCGAGTTCGGTTATAATAAATTACACATAGAGCACGATGGGATAAGCGTCATAGATGCCGATTGCCGCGACCATATTTGCATGTCGCAGGGCAAGGTCAGCAAAGCCGGAGTCCCGATAGTATGTCTGCCCCACAAGCTTACCGTTGAGATCGAAGGGGGCGACATAGATGCCTAAAACGAGAAAGCTTGCGCTCATGGCCATGTTCACCGCCGCCTCGCTGATCGTGTTTGTCATCGAAGCGCAGATACCGGCCCCGATCCCGGTTCCCGGCGTCAAGCTCGGGCTTGCCAATATTGTCACGCTTATAGCGATGGTCATGCTCGGCCGGCGCGAAGCAGGGCTTATTCTGCTTGTACGCATAGCCATGGGCAGCATGTTCACAGGCGGCGTTTCGGCGTTTATATTCAGCATTGCCGGCGGAGCGCTGGCTTATGCCGTCATGTGCCTTACGCTCAAGCCGTTTTCGGGTAAGCTGTTGTGGGTAATCAGCGTTCTCGGCGCTATTGCGCATAATTTAGGGCAGCTCATCGCCGCAATTATCATAACAAAAACCGGCTCGCTTATGCTGTATGCCCCTGTTCTTCTTGCCTCGGCGGTTGTAACGGGTGCGTTTACTGGTCTTGCCGCAATGTATCTCACTCAACGGCTGGACAAAAGAGTCGGTTAGTGTTAGTATGGTGTTAGATAACAATATTTGATATTAGGAGTATTACAAAATGAGCGAATGTACACACGATTGTTCGACCTGTCAGGAAAACTGCGGCGAACGCCAGGAGCAGGATCTTCGCGCAAAGCTCAATCCTGCGGCAAGCGTTAAAAAGGTCATTGCCGTCGTCAGCGGCAAGGGCGGCGTCGGCAAGAGCCTTGTCACAGGGCTGCTTGCAAGCAAGATGCAGAGCCGCGGATATCAGGCGGCTGTGCTTGATGCGGATATCACCGGCCCCTCCATCCCCAAATCCTTCGGCATCCACGAGCATGCGCGCGGCACCGAGGATATGCTCATCCCCTGCTATTCAAACAAGGGCACGCAGATCATGTCCGTTAACCTTATTCTCGACAACGAGACCGACCCCGTCGTTTGGCGCGGTCCCGTTATCGCCGGCGTTGTTACTCAGTTCTGGAGCGACGTGCTGTGGGACGATGTTGACTACATGTTTGTCGATATGCCTCCCGGAACCGGCGACGTTCCTCTGACGGTTTTCCAGTCGCTGCCCATTGACGGCATCGTTATCGTCACATCACCCCAGGAGCTTGTTTCCATGATTGTTGCAAAGGCTGTCAACATGGCAAAGCTCATGAACATCCCCGTGCTCGGCATAGTAGAGAACATGAGCTATTTCAAGTGCCCCGACTGCGGCAAAGAGCACGAGATATTCGGTTCAAGCAAGGTCGAGCAGGTCGCAAAGGAATACGGCATCGAGCACACCGCGCGCCTTCCCATCGACCCCGTCATCGCAACCATGGTCGATGCCGGAGAAATAGAAAGCATAGACGCCGACGCTCTCAACGAGCTGGCCGACTTTATTGAAAAAGGAGAAAACGCATGATAATTGCAGTATCTTACAAGGACAATGAAATTTTCGAGCACTTCGGCCATGCCGAAATGTTCGCCATCTACAAGACCAATGACGACAACACCGAGATCCTCTCCAAGGAGATCGTCGAAGTCAAGGAAACCGGACATCAGGCAGTCGCCGATCTTATGGACAGTCTGAATGTTGACGCCGTTATCGTCGGCAACATCGGCGTTCACGCAAGGGCGGCTCTTGCCGCATACGGCATTGTTGCATTTGCCGGCTTCTGCGGAAATTCCGACGATGCCGCATAGCTTCTCATGCACGGTCAGCTTCCCTTCCTTTCCGACGAGGGCGGCTGCGGCGGCGGTTGCTCCGGCTGCTCGGGCGGCTGCGGCGATCACGACCACGACGATGGTGACTGCGGCTGCGGCGGCAGCTGCGGATGCCACTGATAACAGGGTATACAAAAACTCCGTATCTGAAAATTCAGATACGGAGTTTTTATCATATTCAGGCTTCAATTTTCCAGCTTTCGCTTTCGGTTTGAAGCTTTACCATGTGGGCAAACGTTCCGTTTTTCTTATAAAGCTCCTCGGGCGAGCCCTGCTCGGAAACAAGGCCGTCCTTCAAAACAACGATCTTATCCGCGCCGGAGACGGTGCGCATGCGGTGGGCAATTATAAGCACCGTTTTGTTCTTTATAAGGCGAGATAGCGCGGTCTGGATGGCCGTTTCGTTTTCAACGTCAAGGCTTGCAGTTGCCTCGTCAAGCAGTATTATCGGCGCATCCTTGAGGAAGGCGCGCGCAATGGATATGCGCTGACGTTCTCCGCCGGACAGCTCGCAGCCGTTCTCGCCAATATTCGAGTTCCACTTATCCGGCAGCTTCTCGACAAACTCGGCAACGTTTGCAAGGCGCGCCGCCGCCATGACCTCCTCGTCGCTTGCGTCTTTTTTGCCGATGCGGATATTCTCCATAACAGTGTTGTCAAACAGCGTTACATCCTGAAACACAATGGAATACAAGCTCATGAGCGTTTCGGGGTCTATATTTGACACATCCATTCCGCCGACCTTTATGCTGCCGCGGCCGACATCCCAAAAGCGCGCAGCAAGGCGCGAAACGGTGGTCTTGCCGCCGCCGGACGGGCCGACGAGCGCCGTGACCTCGCCCTGCTTTGCGGTAAACGATACATCGCGCAGCACGGTCTCACCGCCGTCATAGGCAAAGCCGACGTGATCGAACACGATATCGCAGCCGTCGTTTGTGAGCTTATCCTCGCCCTCCTGAACGGGGTGGTCAAGGATCTCGTTCATGCGTTTGATATTCGTGCTCGTTGAAATTATGGCGGCAAGGTTTTGCAGCGAGCCTTCAAGTGGATCATAAAGGCGCGAAACCACCAGCAGGAACATGAAAAACGTTATGATATCAAGCTCGCCGGCAACGAGAAGATACGAACCGACAAGCGCCGTTGTGGCTATTCCGAGGCGCAGCACGAGGCTTGCGGTAACAACAAACACCGCCGTTCCAAGCTCGGACTTTGTAAGGCGGCCTTCAAATGCGCGCAGCTTTTTGTTAAGTCCGTCAAGATAGCGCCTTTCGGCATTGTTCGCGCGGAGATCGGGCATGGACTCCATGCACTCCTGAATGCCGTCCTCGCAGCTGAGCCTTGCGGCCATGGATTTTGCCGAGAGCTTTTTCTGCACTCCGGCAGCAAGGCCGACTATGCAGAATGCAACCGGCAGCACCCACACGGATGCAAGCGCCATGCGCCAGTTGAATATAAACAGCGAAAGCGCAATAAGCGTTGTTGATATTATCGCGCCGATGAGCGGACAGATATGGTGCGACTGGCTCGTTTCGAGCACCGCGCAGTCGTTCATGATAGCCGAGGTGAGGTCTGCAAGATCCTTCTTTCCGAAAAACGAAAGCGGTATCCTGCGTAGCTTTTCGGCAAGGCCTATCCTGCGCACGCCGGTTTCGATATAGGTTGCGAGGAATGTGCTGTTATACTGAAGATATGTACACACTAAGATCACTGCGGCGCATATAACCGTGCCGGCGGCGTAAAACGGGATGCGCGAGGCCGTGAGCGCGCCGCCGAGCATATCCGACACAAGGCAGTACAGCATGTACACCGGCAGCATGAATGATATGTTTTGCAGTGCGCACAGCAGGCTGCCCTTTATCGTGTCCACAGCGCCCTTGCGCGAGAGCGCAAAGCGCCTTTGAAGTTTTTCTACCATGTCTTACGCCTCCTTTGCAACTTTCCACTGCACCGACTTCTGATAATCGCTCCACATGTCGGCAAACAGTCCGTTTTGGGTCTTCAGCTCGTCAAACCTTCCGTCTTCGATCACCTTGCCGTCGCGCAGGACGAAGATGCGGTCGGCGTTTGCGACGGTTGACAGGCGGTGGGCTATCATAATGACGGTTTTGCCGCGCGCAAGCTCGCCGAGCGCCTGCTGCACTTTGACCTCGTTATCCGGGTCTGCAAAGGCGGTTGCCTCGTCAAGGATGAGCACCGGCGCATTTTTGAGCATAGCGCGAGCAATGGCAATGCGCTGCATCTCACCGCCGGAGAGATAAATTCCCTTGCTTCCGATGACTGTGTTCACGCCCTGCGGAAATTTTTCGATTATATCCATGCACTGTGCGGCCCTGAGCGCCGCCATGACCTCGGCCTCGCTCGCCTCGGGCTTACTGAGGCGGACATTGTCAAGTATGCTGCCCTTGATGAGCCTGCTGTTCTGGAACACGAAGGATACCGTGTTCATAAGCTCGTCTTTGGGGATCTGCCTGACGTCGGCTCCGCCTATCCTGACGCTGCCCGATTGCGGATCGAAAAATCGGGCGATAATGCTCGCAAGGGTCGATTTTCCGCCGCCTGACGGGCCGACAAACGCAACTGTCTGTCCATCGGCGATTTTCAGCGAAACATTATCCACGGCATTTTTGCTGCCGTCATAGGAAAAGCTCACGTTTTCAAGCTCAACAGAGCCGTCCGCCGGATGCTGCAAATTATCCGATGTGCTAAGCTCAGAGAGATCGAGAACACTGTCAACGCGGTCGATCGCGTCGGCAACGATCATGTTGTTCTCGCTCATATACATAAGGCTTGTCATCGTAAGCGTTATAACGGGCGTTATGATGATATAAAACAGCACGTCAAGCAGCAGCTTCGGAGTCACCGTGCCGTGCGAGAACCAGAAAGCACCGACTATCAGGAAAGCGAAAACGCTGTTTATCGCCAGCGTATACAGCATCATCGGTCCGCGCATATCGAGCGTATACGACGTCGTCCACTTCTCGTAATTGTCGATCGTTCCCTTGAATTTTTTAAACGAGAACACGGTCTGGCCGAAGGTTTTCACGACCGGGATGCCGCGGACATACTCAACTGCCTCGTTTGACATATCCGCCAGCGCATTCTGATACTCGGTCATCTTGCGCTGCATGTTTTTGCCCGTCATGCCGCTCATGCAGATAAACGCAAGCAGCACCGGCGCAAGGCTCAAAAGTCCGAGACGCCAGTCGAACACGGCAAGCAAAGCGAGCATGCCGACTATGTTTGCTATTGCCTTGGCCTTATCCGGCAGCTGATGGGCAAGATACGCCTCGGTCGCGCCGGTCGTTTCGGATATCGTGCGGCGCAGCTTGCCGCTTCCGAACTGCTCAATAACGCCGAGCGGAAGCTTCGAGATATGCTCGGTCATTTCTATGCGCATGTTCGTTGCTATGCGGAACGCCGCCATGTGCGAGCACATAAGCCCCGTTATATACACCAAAACGGCGGCGACGGCAAACAGCACGGCCATCCAGCCGTAGTGCGTTATGTTAACCGCTTCGCCGAAATTCGGCGCGACCTCTATCACTTCTTTAAGTATCCGCCATATGTACCAGAACGGCACGAGCGCTATGAGCGCGCTCACGGCGGCAAAGAACCACGAAAGATACGAGAGTATCTTTCTGCTGCCGGCATAGCTCAGCAGCCGGCCGAGATTTGATTGTTTTTTCAAATGGACTGCCTCCCTGTTTAAAATTTAGCTCCGGAAAGCAATGCTTCCCGATATTTGATCCGCCTCGAGTTAGCCTTTGCTAACTCGAGGCCAAAAAATTAAACGATTTACTGACCCATAATTTTCAGCCAGCCTGCCGTGTAAAATTCGGCAAGCTCGTCAAGATATCTGCCTGCATCGGCCTGCGGCATATCGTGAACTATCATCTCGAAAACGGCATTCATCATGCCGGTCACAAGGATATGCTCAAGGTGCTCGTCGATATGCGGCACGGTGTTTCCGAGTTGACGGAGCACTTCGTAGTAATTGTGCGTACCCTCGACCTCAAGCTCAACAAGCTCGTCGATCATGCCGGAATACTTTGTGCCCTCCGAGCGGCGGAGAATGAGAAACAGCGCGTCGTGATGGTCGAAGGAATACTCAAGCATTTTCACCATGCACGCATGCCCGGCCTTGCCCATATGCTCGGGCTTCTGCTCTATTGGAAGCTGCTCAAATTCGGTGAGAGCATCCTTATATGCGCCGATTATGTACCTATACTCCTCGTCCACAAGCGAGGCAAACAGCTCCTGCTTGCCGGCATAATAGCCGTAGAACGCACCGGTCGTTACTCCGGCGGCTTTAACTATGCTGCGAAGAGAGGACGATCGATAGCCCTTTTCCATAAACTCGGCCTTCGCAGCCTTATGAATACGTTCAAGCGTTGAAGCATCGTCAGTGGACACAGCACATTCCCCTTTTATATAGCAGTGTTATATAACGTTGTTATATTAATATTCATTTCCTATTTTGTCAATAGGAAAATAGCCATGTTAAAAAAATTCTCCCGGCCAAAGGCCGGGAGAGAGAGTTGATTTACATTATTACGGGAACCTTGAGGACAAACTGGTTGCAGTAGCGCGAAAGTATCGCGGCTATCTGGGCGCGGGTCGCAGTTCCCTGCGGAGTGAGCGTTGTGCTGCTCGTTCCGGTTATTATTCCTGCGCCGATCGCCCACTGGAAGGGCTGCGTCATGCCTTTGGATATCTTCAGCACATCGGAGTAGCCGAGGATATTGGTCGTGTCATACTTGGACACATCGTCGCCGGCATAATTCTTTGCGTAGCGGAACAGCATCGTAACAAGCTGCTCGCGCGTAAGCTTTCCGTTCGGAACGAAGCTCGTTTCGGAAAATCCGTTAATTATGCCGTTTGCAACGCCCCAGCGGACGGCCTCGTAATAATAATTGCTCTTGCTGATATCCGTGAACTTGCATCCGTCTCCGGGTACGGTCGGACTGCCGGACATGCGCCACAAAACGGTTATAAACTGCGACCTGACGGTTGGGTCATCGGGAGAGAACGTTGTTGCCGTCGTGCCCTGCATAAGCCCCATCGTGTAGGCAAACCGAATATTGTTATAGCACCAATCGCTTGGCTTAACGTCGGTAAAGCAGTTTACATAACTATTATAGTCCGTGTTTGTGTATCTGGCAAACATGGCCGTTATGCTGTGATCCTCGCCGACGCTTATGAACTGATATTCGCCGTTATCGTCAAGAGTCGCGCTCACGCCGTCAACAAGCACATTTTTGATGTAGTAGCCCTCGGAGGCTTCGACCTTGAATTTGAGCGTTTCGCCGCGCGCGACATTCATTGTTTCGGGGCTTATCTTTCCTCCCTCGGCCTGAATGACGTGGATCTTGAACTCATACACAAGCTCGCCGTCATCGGTGTAGCTGTCGTCGCCGGGATAGGGATCGAGCCTGTCGCCGATCGCCCAGCTTGCGGTGAATGTGGTCGCCGTCGAAACCTCAACGCTGCTTCCGGCAGCATACAGCTCGTCGTTAGCAGACCAGCCGCGCAGATGATATCCTTCGTAGTAGATAAACGGCAGAGTCACGGTTCCGCTCTTGTCTTCAAGAACGCCGACTATGCGGCTTCCCTTGTTGCGGTCAAGCGTCGCGTTACCGATCTTTATGGTGCCGTAGTCAAATATCTGAGCACCGCCGGTCGTGCGTATGCGGGCGTTGCGCTCGACATTAAGCGTGGCCCTTTCCTTGATCGTAAGCTTGCTGCCGCCGGGTATCTTATGAGGATTGCCGGAATCGAGAGCCGCGTTTACGATAAATTCGCCGCTGTAGAAGGTAAGGTCATATGCGGTGGGCTCCTCGGTCGCGACGGTCTGGATGGTCAGGCTTTCCTTTGAATAGAACGCGCTGTTGCACGAATCGTCGGCCTTCGGCTGCGAGTAAATGAACTTATCCCCATTGAGGTTTATAAGTCCGCCCCTTTTTATTATGAACGTGCCGAGGAGCTGGTTCATGCTCTTTACGGAGACATTGGACATAATTATGAGCGAAAAGTCGGCGGTGTTGAGCGTAACATCATCGTCAAAGACTATATCCTCGCGGTTTTTTAGCTGAGCGTTTATAAGCAGCGTCACGACGCCGCCGCCCTCGGCAGCGTTTGCGTCCTTGAGAGCCGCCAAAACGGAGAAATACTTTTTGTCCTTGAACTCGGCCTGATACCGCTTGTAGTCATGATCACCCTTTGTGTCGGACGCGGAGATGAGCACCGGGAAGCCGGTGACGCCCTGGAGGTAATACTCCTCGGAGTCGCCTATGCCCCAGTAGCAGTAGTTAGTCTCGGGATGGGCATCGACGTACATTTTGAGCGCCGAGGACACGTTCCTGGTGCGCGTTCCCTCAACAGTCACATACTCTGCGAGTATGCATGCAGCGCCGGTGCCGTTGAAGCTCTGCACCGTGGGATACAAAACGCCCTTATCCGAAGGATAGCCCTGCTGGCAGGTACCGTAGAGATAATAGCAGTATTTGAGCACCGTGCCGACCGGAGCGCCGGCAATTGCGCCGTAGGTCGATGCGCCGTTTACTGCGCCGTAGCTTGTGCAGTTAATGACGGTGCCCATATTGCCGCCGCCGATAATGCCGCCGGAGTTTGCCGCGCCTGCAACATTGCAGCTCGACCAGCAGTTTGCTATCGTGCCGAAATTGAAATCTGCGCATATGGCCGCGGAGTTTACGCCCTTGGACGTTACCGAGCCGCTGATGCCGAGGTTTTTGATAACGGCGCTGTTGCCCGTCACCTGGCCGAAGAAGCCCTGATCGTCGGCCGTGCTGTTTATGTACAGATACTTGAGCGTATAGCCCTGACCGTCGAATATTCCCTTGAACGGCTCCTTCACCGTGCCGACCGGAGTCCACGAGGTTCCGCTTGCGGCCGAGTAGCTTAAGGACATGTCGATATCATGCGTCATGAAGAAGATTATGCCCTTGGTCTTGTAGCCTTCGTTGACATATTTTCTGAACGCAACGAGATCGTCCATATTGCTTATGCTGTAGCAGCCGCCCTCGACGCCGTCGGAGCGTGTGCTGTACAGTGCGCGCATGGTGTTTGTCGCCTCATAGTCGCCGCAGTAGCCGTCGTCCGCGCCGGTGCCGCTCAGCTTGGGGTTTACGAGAACCGGGAAATAGCCGTTTGCGCCGGGTATCTCGTTTATGGACGAGGCGGTGTGCCACGAGCAGTAAAGCTCGCTGTCCTGCTTATAGACCCATGCATTGAGCGCCTCGAGCATATCGTCGCCGGTGTAGCTGTCGATGGTGACGGCCCGCTTGAGGGTGCATTTCTGCGTTCCGTCAACATCGTACTTGAAGTACATGCAGTCGTTAAAAACGCTGTCCTTATCGGTCTTATTGTAGAAATCGTCGATAAGGCCGTAGAGATAGTAGCAGTTATTGAAGGTCGAGCCGTTTGACCGCCCGACAAAGCCGGACTTCTCGCCCTCGTCGCTGGTGGTGTAAAGCGGTCCGTAGGCAGCGCAGTTATTTATGGTGGAATTGTGCGCATAGCCAACTATGCCGCCGACCTCGGTGGAGGCCTGAATGATAACGGACGACCAGCAGTTTTCGATAGTGCAGCTGTTTGCTCTGCCGACTATGCCGCCGACCTCGTCATCGGCGAGCATCTCGCCGGCAACGCCGAGGTTTCTTATGGTGCTGCCCCAGCACTGGCCGAAAAGTCCGGCCATGTCGATGAAGTCTGATACCAGATACAGTCCCGATACGGTGTATCCGCAGCCGTCAAAATTTCCGCGGAAATATGTAATGGTGGATATGCCCTGGTGGTTATTGAGCGTCGTGCCTATGGGGACCCAGCCTGCGCCCTCGACGTCGATGCCCTGAGTCGTGATATTGACGTTATCGGTCAGATAGAAGTTTGCATCCCTTGTGGAGTAGCCCTCCTGAACATACTTCGACAAAAGTCCGAGCTCGTCGCCGGTGGATATACTGTAGTTTCCTCCGGCCAGAGCATCCGTTTTACTGTCGTACAGCTCCGTCATTGTCGCAGTGCATTTATAGATCACGTTATACGGATTATCGGTGCGATCGACCTCCTCCGGCTGCTCGCTTATATATTCTAGGCTCGAGGGATCGTTAAAATATATATGCGCCGGGAAGCTTCCGCGCAGACGGGCAATGCTGGCAGGAGACATGTCCTGCTTCCAGTGGCGCATGTTCTGATTTGCGCCGAGCGTATCAACCCAATAGTTGAGCGCGTTGAGAACCTTGAGCGTTTTCTGCCCGTTTATGTTCACGCTGTGCGTGAGAGTATAGTCTCCGTTTGTTACCTTAAAGGGAACGTTTATGCTGTAGTTTCCGACGCTCGGCGTTCCGGAGACGTCGGAGTTATCATTGCTGTAATAGCAATACTGGACGGTGCTGTTTACGGTCGATTCGCCGACTATTGCACCGTACTTATGGTTATCCGTAGCCGTACCGTAGGCCGCGCAGTTATATATGCGCGCATTGTCCATATATCCGACGATCTCGCCTGTTGCCTTATCGCCGTTTACGTTCATGCCCACCCAGCAGTTTGACACCGTGCCGGCACGCAGGAAGCCGACAATGCCGCCGGCATAGTCGTTTGCGGTTATGCCGCCGCCGACGCCGACGTTTTTGATGACGGCATTGGTGCTGTTGACATAGCCGAACAGGCCGGCAGGATCGTTGCACTTATTTATAATAAGCTCGTTTATGACAAAGCCCTGGCCGTCGAAAACGCCCTTAAAGCTGTTGGTCTCGCTGTTGCCGATCGGCACCCAGCTCTCGCCCTTATAAAACGAGCCGTTTATTACTATGCTGAGGTCGCCTGTGAGGAAGAAGGTCGCGCCCTCGGTATTGTGACCCTCGTTTACGAATTTTGCGAGCATCTCAAGCTCTTTTACGTCGCCTATGCTGTAGCATATGCCGGGCTGCGCATCCGACTGCGACTCATAGAGCGTTTCCATGGGGACACTGTCTTTATAAACAGGCGTTTCTGCCGAATAGCCGGGGTAAGCCTGAGAGGGATTGGGGTACTTTCCGCCCGTGCGCTCTATGCCTTCGGCGGTCGTATTCAAAACCCACTTGCGCCATTTCGCGCCGCCGTCGGCCGATGTCCATGCGTTGAGAAGTTCAACAAGATCGTCGCTCGTTACGCTGCCGACGGTTTTTTCCTTCTCCGTCAGGCAGACGGTGGGGCTGGATGAGAAGCGGAGCGTGTCAATGCTGCTGGCGGCATCCCTGCTGCCGACGCTGCCATTGTTATCCGCGCTGTTATAGGCATAGTATGTGCACTCGATCCGCGCATTGGCAACCCTTCCGGCGATAGCGCCGACATTGCCGGTGCCGCTTACGCTGCCGTAGTTTGCGCTGTTTATGATCTTGCCGCCCGTGACGATCGCGGCAAGGCCGCCGTTATTGCCGGTTCCGCCGACCTTGACGGCGCTCCAGCAGTTTACGATCTTGCCGGACAGCGTTGATGCTATGCCAGCCGCGTTTGCGCCGTTTGAAACGCCGTTAACGCCGAGGTTCATGATGACGGCATTGGCGCCCGCGTTCTTGAAAAGATATGTTATCAGACCCACGACCGCGTATCCGCAGCCGTCGAGCGTGCCTTCAAATGCGCACTTATCCGTGCCGATACCGTTCCATGTATTGCGGCGCATATCGACATCGGCCTTCAAATAGAATGTAACACCCTTGGTGTTTCTGCCGGCTGCAACATAGTCGGCAAGCGCAATTATATCGTCGTTATTGACTATCCTGTAGCACTGACCGGCAACCGCATCGCTGCTTGCCCTCAGAAGCTGCTCGACAGAGCCTGTGCATTCATAGCCGCTGCTGTCTACTGCCGCAGAAGCATCCGGAGCATAGCAAAACAGCCCCAGTACCATGGTGAGGCACAAAAGCATGCTCAGCGCCCGTTTGAATCCGTTCTTCATCTTCCGTCCTCCTTGAGGATGTTATTGTATAGATATAAATATCCATAATTATTTTACACTTGAAAAATGAGAAAATAATGAGAAAATTATTAGAGAAGGATTAGAGGGCATTGACAATATAATTAATCGCAAATAGAATAAGGAAAAAACGGGAGGATGAGAGATATGAGAACGCTTGTTGTTGAAGACGAAAGGCACCTTAACAGGATGATTTCCGAGGCAATACTCGACGAGGGGTACAGCGTTGACTCCTGCTTCAACGGTCTTGAGGCGCTGGAGCTTTGCGAATGCGCGGAATACGACGTTATCGTGCTCGATATAATGATGCCGAAGATGGACGGCTTCGAGCTTGTGCGCAGACTGCGCGCTGACGGCTGCAAAACGCCGGTGGTGTACCTTACATCGCGCGACAGCGTTTCCGACAAGGTGCGCGGACTTGAATCCGGCGGCGATTACTACATGGTAAAGCCCTTTGACTTTCGCGAGCTTATAGCCGTTATACATGTTATGGCGCGCAAAAGCGGCGACAATCACTCAAACATATACAAGCTTGCAGATCTCACTCTCGACATTGCGGCAAAGCAGGTCACGCGCGGCGGAAAAGTTATTGACCTGACCGCGAAGGAGTATGCGCTTCTTGAATTTATGATGCGCAACAAGGGCATGGTCCTCTCTCGTGAACAGATCGAGAACAATCTCTGGAACTACAAATACGAGGGCGGCTCGAACGTCGTCAACGTATACATCGGCTACCTGCGTAAAAAAATCGACGAGGGCTTTGACAAGAAGCTTATACACACCGTTTGGGGCATCGGCTGGGTGCTCAGGGAGGACTGAGGATGTCTGCAAAGCTCAGGCTGACGGTTTGGATAGCGGCAATGATGCTGATCCTGTGTGCCATCATGCTGTTTTTCATCATCTGGGTCGATCGCACAGGGCTTGTAAATGATTCGCCCGAGCGGCTTGTTGAAACGGTCTCTCACAACGAGAAAAAATTTGAGGCCGAGCACAGCGATATTGCCTGGGACGACGTTGATTTTTATATCCGCGGAGTTTACTGCGCGTTTTACGACGAAACGGGAAAGCTTCTTCGCGGCGTCACGGTCGATGGGCTTAATCCCACGGATATTCCGTTTGACGAATACGTAGTCCAAAGCATTCCGCTTGACGGCGACGAGTTTTTTGTGTACGATGCGCAGCTTGTGACCCGTGACGGGCAGCCGATCTGGATACGCGGCATTGCACCCGGAACCGACGACTACGGCGCGGCGCACACCGTCATTATAATGACCGCCATGCTGCTGCCGGTGATACTTATAATCAGCATAATCGGCGGCTGGATAATCTCAAAGCAGGCCTTTGCGCCGGTCGTGAAAATAACTCAGACGGCAAACTCGATAAGCGACGGCAACGACCTCACCGAGCGCATAGCGCTGCACAGCGGCCCATCGGAGCTTATCGCGCTTTCAAACACCTTTGACGGCATGTTTGACAGGCTCGAGCGCTCGTTTTCCGCGGAAAAGCAGTTTACCTCCGATGCGTCTCACGAGCTGAGAACTCCGATAACCGTCATAAGAGCAAGCTGCGACCGTGCAAAGCGCAAGGACGTAACGCGCGAGGATTTCCTGCGCACGCTTGATGTTATCGACGAGCAGGCCGACAACATGTCCTTGCTCGTAAACCATCTGCTGAGCCTTACACGGCTCCAGCAGGGCACGGAGCGCTATCCCCTTGCCGAGGGCGACGTGTCGGAGCTTGTGCGCGAGGTATGCGAAGACTATATGCCCGAGGACAGGCGCGGCATAAGCGTGCACACGGATATCGCGGACGGAATATGCGCGTGCTACAATGCGCAGCTGTTTGCAAGCCTTGTGCAGAACCTTTTGCAGAACGCATACCGCTACGGCAACGAGGGCGGCAACATATGGCTTACGCTTCGGCGCGCAGACGGCAGGATGAAGCTCACCGTGCGCGACGACGGCATAGGCATTGCTCCCGATGAGCAGGATAAGATATGGCAGCGCTTCTGGCAGGCCGACGCTTCGCGGAGTGAAAACTCCGGCAGTGGTCTCGGACTTCCGCTCGTAAAGGAAATTGCCGAGCTGCACGGCGGCTCGGTTAGCGTTGAATCCGCTCCAGGCTCGGGCAGCTGCTTCACGGTAATAATTTGATAAAATACAAAGACAGAGAATAGCCAATTTGGACTATTCTCTGTCTTCGTTTTCCTTGTTCTTCTGGTTCCTGATCTCATTCACGATTACCTGCGCCGCACCAACGATAACTCCGGTCAGCACGATTATCGCGCCATAGATAGGATAAATGTAGCTCTGTTCAACACCGCCGCCAAGCGCATGGGTGAACAGCATGCTCACGAGTCCACCGCCGCCTATAAGAAATATTGCCATCAGCAGCATTGCTATCAGCGCCTTTTTCATGTTGCCCTCCTTATAATGCATATATATTTCCTGCACTTTGCATTAATATTTTATCACTCATACGTTCAACAAGAAATTATGAGATATTTAAAACTTTAGCTCTCAGATTTGTGGATAATATACGATTTTTTAAATATACCACGCTTTGCTGTTGTACGGGCAGAAGCGATACGCAAGGCCGGGGGCGAGCTTATCGCCGTTGCGGCACAAAAGCTCGTCAACGCGGACAAACTCAAAGCCCTGCTCTGTGAGCGTGTCGATCGCGCGCAAAACTGCCGGAACAGTAGCGTCCTTTGTGTCGTGCAGGAGGATTATATCCCCGTCGCGCGCATGGTCGAGAAACCAGTTGTAGATATACTCCTCGTCGATATGCACCCAGTCGCGCGGCGAGGCAGACCATAGAATGGCAATACTGTCGATCTTATTGAGCATGGCACCTGTGTAATAGCCGTATGGCGGACGAAGGAACTTGGGATACTCACCCGTTATGCTCTCTATAAGCTTATTCGTGCGGTCGATCTCCTCGGCTATCTCTTCGTCCGTATGCTCGAAAAAGCTTATGTGCGACCATGTGTGGCAGCCGATGAGGTGGCCGTCGTCATGCATGGTCTTGACTATCTCCGGGCGCTTTTCGACCTTGCTGCCCATAAGAAAGAAGCTGGCTTTCACATTGCGCTCGCGCAGTCCGTCAAGAAGCTGCTGCGTGTGCTTGCCGGGGCCGTCGTCAAAAGTGAGCGCTATCTGCTTTTTTGACTGCGAAACGTGCTCTGCCGAATAGGTCTTTGCGTAGGGCGTCAGCAGAAACGACACAAGGCCGAAAACAAGAATAACGGCTATTATGCCTGCCGACGCGCCGAAAAGACGCTTTTTCATATTCTTGCGACTCCGCTTTTTATCGCGGCGGCCTTGACGGCGGCGGCAACGGTCTCGCCCACGCCCTCGTCAAATGCCTGCGGCAGGATATTATCGCAGGAGAGCTTATCCTCGCCTACCATACCTGCAAGAGCATGCGCAGCGGCGATCTTCATCTCGTCGTTTATATCAGATGCACGGGCATCCAGCGCACCGCGGAATATGCCGGGGAACGCAAGGACGTTGTTGATCTGGTTGGGATAATCGCTGCGGCCCGTGCTGACGATCGCAGCGCCGGCGCGCTTTGCTTCATCGGGGAATATCTCCGGCGTGGGGTTTGCGCAGGCAAACACTATCGCGTCGTGTGCCATAGTCCGCACCATGTCGGAGGTCAAGACTCCGGGGGCGGATACTCCGATGAACACGTCCGCGCCCTTGATAACGTCGGCAAGACTTCCCTTTTCACAGGCATGATTTGTCGTTTCCGCTATCTCCTGCTTCGCAGGGTTAAGGCCGGGGCGGCCGTTATATATGGCGCCGGTTCTGTCGGTCATGACTACATTTCCCGCACCGACGGAAACAAGCAGCTTTATGATAGCTATTCCGGCAGCTCCTGCGCCGGAGGTTACGATCTTCACGTCCTCAAGACGCTTGCCGACGACCTTCAGCGCGTTCATAAGTCCGGCCAGCATTATGACCGCCGTTCCGTGCTGGTCATCGTGGAAAACGGGGATATCGCAGCGCTCCCTGAGCTTGCGCTCTATCTCAAAGCAGCGCGGAGCGGAGATATCCTCAAGGTTCACGCCGCCAAACGAGCCTGCAAGCAGCGCGACGGTGTTTACGATTTCGTCAACATCCTTGCTGCGAATGCACAATGGAATGGCATCGACGCCGCCGAATTCCTTAAACAGCAGGCACTTTCCCTCCATGACCGGCATTCCGGCCTCGGGGCCTATATCACCGAGGCCGAGAACGGCCGTTCCGTCGGTGACAACGGCGACGGTATTCCAGCGTCGCGTAAGCTCATAGCTTTTGTTTACATCCTTTTGTATCTCAAGGCAGGGTGCGGCAACGCCGGGTGTGTAGGCAAGGCTGAGCGACTGGCGATCATTTGCCTTCGTACGCGAGGCGACCTCGATCTTGCCCTTGAGTTCATAGTGCAATTCAAGCGATTTCTTTGCGTAATCCATTATTTTTCTACCTCTTTTAAATACTGCTCTCTTCCGAGCTTATACAAATCATTGCCCTGACTGTCGATGGCGACGGTAAGCGGCATATCCTTAACCGTGAGTCTGCGCACGGCCTCGCACCCGAGATCTTCCCAGCACACAAGCTCGGCCTGCTCGATGGACGCTGCCATAAGCGCCCCGGCTCCGCCGATCGCCGCAAGGTACACTGCTCCGTTTTTAATCATTGATTCGACAACCGCATCGCTGCGATTGCCCTTGCCTATCATTATCTTAAGCCCCGCATCCAAAAGGCGCGGCGAGTATGCGTCCATTCTTCCGGATGTGGTCGGTCCTGCCGAGCCGATGCAGCAGCCGTCATGCTCCGGGGTCGGTCCGACATAATATATCGCGCTGCCGTTTAACTCAAACGGCGCAGGCTCTCCGTTATCAAAGCACTCGCATATGCGCTTGTGGGCCGCGTCGCGCGCGGTGTACACCGTGCCTGACAGCAGAACGCTGTCGCCGGCGCGAAGCTTTTTCAGTTCCTCCTCTGAGGCCGGAACGCTTATTCTGTATTCCATCATGCACCTCACAGACTTGCGCTTGCACGCCGCGTCGCGTGGCAGCTTATATTCACCGCCACCGGAAGTCCGGCAACGTGGGTAGGCATTGCTTCTATGAGCACCGCAAGCGCCGTTGTTTTTCCTCCAAAGCCCTGCGGTCCTATGCCGAGGGCATTAATTTTGTCCAAAAGCTCACTCTCGAGCGCAGCATAGTATTCATCGGGGTTCGGCTCGTCAACCGGGCGCAGCAGCGCATGCTTTGCAAGGTAGGCCGCCTTATCAAAGCTTCCGCCGATGCCGACGCCGACGATTATCGGCGGACAGGGGTTTGCTCCGGCCTTCTCAACCGTTTCAAGCACAAAATTTTTCACACCCTCAACGCCGTCGGCAGGCTTTAGCATTTTAAGCGCGCTCATATTCTCGCTTCCGAAGCCCTTGGGCATGACGGTTATGCGCATTTTATCGCCGCGCGTGAGCTTAACTGTCACAAGCGCAGGGGTGTTATCGCCGGTATTTACCCTGCACAGCGGATCGCACACGACGCTTTTGCGCAGATAGCCCTCACCGTAACCGCGGCGCACACCGTTATTGACGGCCTGTTCAAAATCGCCCTCAATGTGTACGTCCTGCCCCAGCTCAACGAACACGCAGGCCATGCCGGTATCCTGGCAGACCGGCAGCGTTTTTTCAGATGCTATTCGTACATTGTCGCCAAGCAGCGAGAGGATGCGCTTGGCTCCGTCCCACGGCTCTGCCTTTTCGGCCCTTTCTATTGCGTTTATAACGTCGGGCGGAAGCCGGAGGTTTGCCTCGATGCACAGCCTCGCGACGGTGTCTTCGATCACTTTTGAGTCTATATTTCTCATGTCGTTCTCCATATTTTTATCTCACGGCAATTATAAGCAAAAATAAAGCGAGCGTCAACCGACTCTCGCTTTATTTTCCTCTTGCGCCGAAAGTATTTTGCCGGGCGGAGTGCTCAATTCCTCCCTGCTCAGTGCCTTCGGTGCTCGCTATTGAGTTTCGCAGATGACGCCGCGGACAGTCTGCGTCAGTCCCCCCGCATCAATTCCGAAACTGACTTTGCCAGGCATATTTTGCGGTTTCCCCGGGATCGGGAAGCAGATACTCCGATGTGGGCTTCGTCGTATCACGATCCGAAGAGCGCCGCAAGCGTGCATGGCGGCTATCTCAATAACAGGTCAGGCTCGCACCCTCCCAATAAATGAAATACAGTATCAGTGCTCGGCGCACCATTTGACGATATCGTCAACGCACCAGCAGGGCGGCTCGCCGACGCCGGTGGACGCCATTTTGTAAGTAGCCTTCTGCGCATCGCTGAGGTTTTCCTTGCCCTCAAAGCGCGCCGCTATCTCTTTGTTCTTTATCTTCATTATAAATCTGAAGTGCGGCGGAAGCTTATTGATATTGAATGCACCCTGGCGCGTAAATACGGGAACATCCGCGCATACCGCGTTTTTCTCGCGGCAAACTTCCTCGCTCTTTGCGGAAACGGGGCTCATGCCGACCTGGACGACGGCGCCGATATCATACTTCTTTGCAGCCTTGTCATAGCCCATGATCTTGCCTGCAAACAGCCAGCCGACATAAATTATCTTCGTATCGGCAGGAATATACTCTTTGCCGAGAGGGAATGCCGGAATATGCAGGCGTGCCGAGAGAAGGTCTGCGTATTTTTTGCAGGAACCGGTCGTCGATTTGTAAACTATTGCGCTGAACATAAAACTATACCCCCTGTATTGTTTTTTTAATTTGTATATAGAATAGCACAAGTGTTTGTCAATTTCAAGACTCACAGGGCCGCGAAAGTGTCAATTCGGTAAAATTTTTTCTTTTAGAATAAGTACGCTCACTTCGCAGATAATAATAACGAACATTTTTATTTGGAGGTTCAATAAATGACACCTAAAGAATTATTGTATATTGAAGACGCGCTCGGTCACACGAAATTTCTTATGACGCAGTGCAGTCTCGCGGCAAACCAGCTGACCGATCCTCAGCTGAAACGTCAGGCTCAGCAGCTTATAAACGAAAACCAAAAGCTTTTCACGAAGTTTTTCAATCTAGTCTGAGGAGGACAAAATATGAACGATCGAGATATAATGGAGAACCTGCTTCTAACCACTAAGGGCGTGTGTGACCTTTTCATGCACGGTGCGATAGAATCAAGCACCGACAATGTTCATCAGACCTTCTGCACCGCACTTGGCAACAGTCTGAGCATGCAGGACAGCATTTATAAAGAGATGTCAAGTCATGGCTGGTATTCCTCCGAGCAGGCCCAGCAGCAGCGTATAGATCAGGTAAAGCAGAAGTTTTCCGCACCGCAGGCATAAGCTGACCGCAGGCATTTGCCTGCGGTTTACATAACATTGTCGTATCACTGTTTTTTGATCCTGCCGGGGCTTACGCGAAACGTCTTGGTGAAGGCTCTGTGGAACGCCGAGTAATCAACAAAACCGCATTCGGCAGCGGCCACCGAGGCGCTCATCCCCTCGCGGATGAGCCGCGCAGCCAGCACAAGTCGCTTTTGCCGTATGTAATTGTGCACCGTGCAGCCTGTCTGAGCCTTGAAAAGGCGCATGAAGTGATAGCGGCTCAAATAGCACAGCGCCGCCATATCGTCAATATTAAGCTCGTTTGTCAGGTTCTCGTTTATATAAGACAGCGCCGGGGCTATCTTACCTCCCGAATCCGCCGAAACATCCTCATAGCTTTTATCACTGAGCATAATGCGGTTTAGCAAAACCAGAAGCTGCACGAGCATGGTGCCGCGCAGAAGCTGCGCGCCGAAAAGCTCATCGTTCTGAGTATCCTCAAGCCGCTTGAGTGCATCCTTCAGCATGCCGACGCTTCCTTCATCCGGGCGCATGAGGCAATAGCCGCGCTTTTCGGCCGAGGCAAAGCAGTCCATCAGTCCTGCGTTCGGCGCAAATCGCTCAACATAAGCAGAATCGAGATATATTATTATCCTCTCATACGGTACCGAAAGGTCGATCGCCGCCTTATGGATCATATGATGGCGCACGAGCAGGATATCCCACGGCTCAAGCTTATATGCTGTGCCCTCAACGGTGTAATCGACCTTGCCGGATATGAGGATGACGATCTTATCAAACTCGTGAAAATGGAAATCCTTTTCCTGCCCGGAGCTGTCCTTTAAGTGAAAAAGTCTGAAATTCTCGTTCAGATAGCCGTCATTGCTGTATTTATACCGTTTTGTCATCACAATGCTCCCAAAATGTTCTCACAAAGGATTATATAGCATTATTTGCAATGTTTCAAGCACTATCGTCAATTTACTTTGCAAATACATGCGAATATAATTTTCACAGAAAAACTTTTAAGGAGTGCAATCATGGCAAAGAAGAAATCTTTCTTTAAAACCTACGGTTTTATAGTATTCATGCTCGCCGGTATCGTCGGCGGCTGTATCGTCGGTGCGCTCAACCCCGTCGTCAAGGACGCATCGGGCGAGATCATCGACAAGGGCGCGACCGTTCTCGAACCTATCGGCACGGTTTTCATAAACCTCATGTTCTGCGTCGTCGTCCCCATGGTGTTTTGTTCGATAGCATCGGCTATCGCAAACATGTCCAGCGCAAAGCGCGCAGGCAAGGTCATGGGTCTGACTGTCGGCACATTCTTCGTCACCGCTGCAATTGCGGCCGTTATCATGTACGTCATCGTACGTCTGTGCCCCGTTGTCACCGGCGACTATACCATAGTCGAGGGTGAAGTCAGCTCAACGCTGAGCGTGACCGACATGATCATAAACTTCTTCACCAAGCCCGACTTCGGCGAGCTGTGGAGCCGCAAGGCTATCCTTCCTCTCATCATTGCCGCGACCTTCTTCGGCTTCGGCATTCAGATGACCGGCGGCAAGGAGAGCATGGTAGCAAAATTCCTTGATAACCTCACGGCCATTCTCATGAATGTCGTGAAGATCATCACCTATTATGCACCCATCGGCTTCTTTGGCTTCTTTGCCTATCTTGTTGCTACTTACGGTCCCGACCTCATCGGAGACTACAGCCGCACGCTTATCATCTACTACGTTCTGTGCTTTGCATACATGTTCATCTTCTTCCCGATCTATGCTCGCTTCGGCGGCGGCAAGGGCGGCGTGAAGGCCATGTGGAAGCATCTGTTCCGCCCTGCAGCCGTCGCCTTCGGCACCTGCTCTTCCGTTGCAACCATTCCCACGAACCTTGAGGTCTCCGAAGAGACCGGTATCTCGAAGGAGGTTTCGAACATCGTCGTTCCTCTCGGCGCAACTATGCACATGGACGGCTCGGCAATGAGCGCGATTATAAAGGTCGCATTCCTGTTCGGCATATTCGGCATGGACTTCGGCACCGGCCAGGCGATATTGGCAATTATCGTTGCGGTGTTCTCCTCCGTTGCAATGAGCGGCATTCCCGGCGGCGGCGGCACAGGCGAGCTTGTTCTGTGCACCCTGTTCTTCCCCGATCAGCTTGCGGTCGCCTTCCCCATCGCGCTGGCTATCGGCAACCTCGTCGATCCCCCTGCAACAATGGTAAACGCAGCCGGCGACTATGTTGCATCCTTTATCGTTGAGCGCTTTGTAAACGGTAAGGATTGGCTCCAGAAGAAGCTTGCAAAAGACAGCGAAAAGAAAATAGGCGCATAACGCATCTCTCTGAATACCAAAAGCCACGCAGAAATTCTGCGTGGCTTTTCCTTATCACATTGCCGAATCAACGTCGGCTTTGAACTGCTCCCATGCATCCTCGTGACGGACAAAGTACAGTGGGCATTCCTTGCCGCAGGTGTCATAATGGCGTATCACATGCTCTGCGGACAATCCGTATGTATCGCACAGCCACGCCGTCAGTCTGACAAGCGACCGATATGTTGAATCGTTAAATTTGCCGCTCTCGTCCGGGTGGCAGACCTCTATGGATATCGTATCGCGGTTGCGCTCGCTCGTTGCCGATGATTTCTCGTCGAGCGGGACGCACTGTATCACCTCGCCGTCGAGCCCTATGACAAAATGCGAGCTGACCTCGCTGTCGGGGTTATTGAAATAGTTTCGGTTCTGCTGCGCGGTAGTGCCGGGATTTCCGACATAGTGGACAACGATGTCGTTTATCTCTTCAAGCTTCACGCCGCGGCGCGAGGCTCCGTCAATATCAATGAGCTGAACATCCACCCAATCCGGCACAGGTTCATCGCGCACGGTGTTTTTTCGCTCGAACAGGCCTAGCTTCATTGCCGCCGCAGCAATTGCGGCAAGAACGACTAAGACGGCAATCGCCGTCAGCGCGCGGCTCTTTCTTTTCTTCATAATATTCCTCCGTCGTTGAATGTGTACGCCATGCTGTTTACGCGCAGCGTAAGCGAGTTGACCGCATTCTGCTCAGCCTCGGAGTTTTCTGCAAACGCCGTAGTATCCAGTCCTCCGGGAAACATCAGATCTATGCCGAATTCGTTGAAGTTTGACTCGTTGTCATTTGTGTTCTCCCAAATTTCGAGTACTTCGGCACCGTACATTTGCGCAAATTGACTCACGATGTCCGACAGCTTGTTCGCATCGATCTCCGTTTTTGTACCTGTCTCCCAGCCCGTGCGGTCGCGGTCAATATACAAAAGCGACAGCAGCGCCCCCGTTTCGTCGTCTATTAGGAAATTCATGCTCCCTGCCCTGTCACTTACGCAAACGCTCCATGCAATCAGCGACGGAGCGCGGCTGTTAGCTTCGGACATCATAAGCTGCGGCGTCTGATAGGCAATATAGTACTCGCCGTCGTTCATCGTTCCGACGCGGTTTACATCGTATTTATTCAAAATTTCAATATATTCGAGCGCCTTTTCGCCGGCCTGCTCAGATGTCATGTACCTGCCATCCGAAAGCTCCGTAACGCTGAGCCGCTGAGTGCTCATGAGCCAATACTTCTGCGCAAGGCTCACGCTGCCGCGAGTGTTCAGCCCCAAAGTTGCATCGGCATCGGGAATACTCTCGCTTTTATTCAAAATCACCCTGTCCTGAACGGCCGATGCACCGAGCGGAATCCCGAGTCCTATGCACACGGCAAGCAATAAAAGAGCCGCCACGGCTGCATTTTTCCTCATTTTGCACCTCCGTTTAAGTGCACCGTCACGCATGTTCCGGTCTCCCTGCTGCTTTCAAACTCAATGCTTCCGTTGTGGAGCCGGGCAATATCGCTGCAAAGCGCAAGCCCGAGTCCCGCTCCGCCCTGAGCACGCGAGCGCGACTTATCGACCCTGTAAAAGGCCTCTGTCAGGTGCGCTATGGCTTCTGGCGGTATACCGGGGCCGTTATCGCGCACGCGGATGATGCAGCCCGTGTCGGTCAGCTGCGACGATATGCGTATAAGTCCGCCGTGACCGAGCGCCTTACGGGCGTTGTCAATAAGATTCATCAGCAGTGATTTGACAAGCTCCGGCTCAAGCAGACACTCTCCCTCGTCGCCGCTGCACTCGATGCCGATATCGTTCTTTGCATACACCGGCCGCAGATAATCGGCCGTCTGCGAAATGAGCTGAGCGGGTGAAGCGCTTTTAAGCTCGATCTCGGTATTTTTCAAAACGATTATCTCCAGAAGCTTGAGCGACAGGCTCTCGAGCCGCTTGCCCTCGGAAAAAATATAGTTTACGGCAGCCGTCTGCTCCTCTGGGTTGAGTGTCTGCGTGCGCATGAGGTCTGCGTATCCGATTATCGAGGTCATGGGCGTTTTCATCTCGTGTGCAAAGCTGCCCATAAACTCCTCCTGGCGGTGCATTGCGTCCTGAAGCTGTTCGACATTCTCCTCAAGCTTCTGTGCCATAGTGTCAAAGCTTTCCGATAGCTGGCCTATCTCATCGCCGGTGCGGATATCGGCTCTGTACGACAGCTCGCCCTCGGCGAGCTTTTTTGTCGCCTTTGTGAGCTTATCCAGCGGCTTTGTCAGCCACAGCGAGATGAAATACGACAGCACGGCGCACACGGCAATGGTCGCCGCAAACACGACGGCATACGTTTTAAATTGCCCGTCGCGCATCGCGAAAACCGATGAAATGTCGTAAAAGGCGATGAACGCGAGCGTGTCGGCCTCGGTGCCGACAGTGCCGCTGAGCTTATAATAATGTGCTCCGTCCGGCGCCGTTTCGATCACGATGCCGCTTTCGGTATAGTCCGACGAAAGCTCGATGTTTCCCGACGTGTATTCAGTCACGCCGCCGGATAGAAGCCTTATCGCCGAAAAGTTTGTTATGCCCATGCCGTCCATCTTCTTTAAAACTCCGGCAATATCCGAGGTGTTGGGCAGCGTGTTTATGCTGTTTACCATCTCGATCGTACGCACAAGGAAGCGATACGAGTCCTCGGCGGTCTGCTTTTCCTGCGCAAGAGCCGAGCTGAACGAGCCCCATATCATAACGCTTCCGCCGATGCCGAAGGCAAGCGACAGCAGCCATATCATGCACAGCATGATCTTGAGCCGAAATTTCATTCTAAACCTCCAGACGGTAGCCGACCTTGTTTACGGCCACAAGCTTGTGCTCCCAGCCGACCTTTTTGCGCATACGCTGAACGTGGATATCAACTGTTTTTGATCCGCATATATAGTCTCCGCCCCACACGCGCTCGTATATGGTCTCGCGATACATCGCCGTGCCGGGATTGCGCGCAAAAAGCAGCAGAAGATCATACTCCTTGCGCGTGAGCGGCACTGCTTCGCCCGAGCGGATCACCTGCATTGCGTCGGTATCTATCGTAAGGTCTCCGATGCTGATAACGCTTTCTGTTTTGTTATACCGGCGAAGGACAACATCAACGCGCGCCTGAAGCTCAAGCACCTCAAACGGCTTTACGATATAGTCCTCCGCACCCATGCGCAGTCCGCGCACACGATCGTTAACAGAGCCCTTGGCCGTTATGAATATGACCGGTATGCACAGCGGCTTTATATATTCCAAAAGCTCAAAGCCGTCCACCTCGGGCAGCATGATATCAAGCAGCACAAGGTCGTAAATATTTTCATCGAGCATATCAGCCGCGCTCATGCCGTCATAGGCGCAGTCGCAGTCATAGCCCGATTTGCCGAGGCTCAGCCTGATAAGGTCGGATATCGGTTTTTCGTCTTCAACAATGAGAATTTTTATCATTATCATCACCTACCGTGTGCAGGATAATTTAATATTGCATCAAAACGGCAAAAAGCGCAAGCTCATCTGAGCCTGCGCTTTAAAAATGTTATTAATTTTTGTCACGAGTGCGGCTTTTGAAGGAATTTGAGCTTTGTTTCACTCGTGATTATTGCAATAAATATCAGGCAGAAGCCGAGAGCGATATTGAATGTGAGCACCTCTTCGCCGAGGATGACGGATATTGCCGTTCCGAACACGGACTCAAGCGTCAGTATAACGGCGGCCTGCGCCGGCGGCGTGTACTTCTGGCCGATGGTCTGAAGGAAAAAGCACAGTCCCGTGCAGATAAAGGTCATATAGGCAATGCTCAGCCATGTTCCCGATGACAGATCATGCGGTGCAGGCTCGAAAATCGCAGCTCCGACAAGGCAGATAACAGCGCCCGTTGCAAACTGGAGCATCGTCAGAATAAGCGGGTCGCGATCTTCGACAGAGCGCGCCGTTACGATAATATGCAGGCCGTAAAACAGGCCGCAGCAGATCGTGAGAATATCGCCGATATTAACGCTCAGGTCATCGTTAAGGCACACAAAGCCCATGCCGACAAGGCACACGAAGGCTGCGATCACATTATATCTGTCCGGCTTTTTATGCACTATCGCCCAATAAAGGAACGGAACAAGGATGCAATATGTTGCAGTGAGAAAGGCGTTTTTTCCCGGAGTCGTATACACAAGGCCGTAGGTCTGCACGATATATGCCGCCGAAAGGCATATACCCATTAAAGCTCCGCCCTTGATGTACTGCTTATCTATCTTTTTTATGCGCGGCAGGCAGGCGATAAACATCATTATTGCTGCGCCGCCGAAGCGGATAGCAAGCACCCACATCGGCGTGATACTGTCAAGCGCATTCTTTAAAATAACAAATGAGCTGCCCCATATAAGCGTCGTGCATATGAGGCAGATGCGCCCGATAGCTGCTTTGTTCTGGTTTTTCATTATTTATATTTTCACCATATGCAATGCGGCAGCGCGGAGCATGAGTTTTTTCACCGTGCCGCTGTCAAATTCAATTTCTATCAGATAATCATTTCCCATAGGCGTCATTTTCACGAGCTTGCCATCACCGAAGGCTTTATGGCGCACCCTGTCGCCGACGGAAAACTGCGGTTTTTCGGCCGCCTTGGGCTTTGGCGCGGACGGCGGCGCAACGGGCTTTTTGAGGCTCTGCTGCGACGGAGCGCGGAAAGCAAACTCCTTTTGCACCTGCGATTTTTCAGAATATCCGTAGCCTCTGGGGATATTGCGCTTTTCAAGATGCTCCTCGGGTATCTCGTCGATAAAGCGAGAAACGCGGTTTGCCGTTGTGCGGCCAAAGAGCATTCGCTGCCGTGCGCAGGACCGTGTGCGCGGACTGCGCATGGGTGCGGAGGACTATAT
>ENA-OUQC01000403-OUQC01000403.1-human-gut-metagenome-genome-assembly--contig:-NODE-403-length-33050-cov-12.755872_pt1 | contig 33050 bp, 28 predicted proteins | sample MGYA00237942_ERZ548815 | MGnify/ENA primary metagenome ERZ548815 (study PRJEB26490, sample SAMN05194722) | human gut metagenome | biome: terrestrial biome; feature: human-associated habitat; material...
GGTCGGTGGCGTGGCCGATGATCTTGATGGAGTTCTTGTTGGCGCCCACGGTGCCGTCGGAGCCCATGCCCCAGAACTCGGCGCTGGTCTGACCGACGGGAGAGGTGTCGATCTCACAAGTCACATCCAGCGAGGTATGGGTCACATCGTCCACGATGCCCACGGTGAAATTGTTTTTGGGCTTGTCCTGCTTCAGGTTATCCAGCACGGCGATGATCTGGCCGGGGGTGGTGTCCTTGCTGGACAGACCGTAGCGGCCGCCCACGATGACCATATCGCTGTCCAGTTCCTTGTATACGGCGCAGATGTCCTGATACAGCGGCTCACCCATGGCGCCGGGCTCCTTGGTGCGGTCCAGCACCGCCAACTTCTTACAGGCGGCGGGGATGGCAGCCACAAACTTATCGGCGGCGAAGGGACGGTACAGATGAACGTTCAGCAGGCCAACCTTCTCGCCCTTGGCGGTCAGATAGTCGATAGCCTCCTTTGCGGTCTCTGCGGCGCTGCCCATCAGCACCACCACGCGCTCGGCATCGGGCGCACCATAATAATTAAACAGCTTGTATTCGCGGCCCGTCAGCTTGCTGATCTCGGCCATGTAATGCTCCACCGCTTCGGGGATGGAGGCTACCTTCTCGTTGCAGGCCTCGCGGCACTGGAAGAAGATGTCGGGGTTCACGGTGGTGCCGCGGGTGGCGGGATGCTCCGGGTTCAGGGAGTTGCGGCGGAAGGCACGCAGGGCGTCCATATCCACCAGAGGACGCAGCTCCTCATAGTCCAGCGCCTCGATCTTCTGGATCTCATGGCTGGTGCGGAAGCCGTCAAAGAAGTGCAGGAACGGCATCCGGCAGTGGATGGCGCTCAGATGCGCCACCGCGCCCAGATCCATGACCTCCTGGGGCGAGGAGGACGCCAGCATGGCGAAGCCGGTGCTGCGTACGCCCATCACGTCGCTGTGGTCACCGAAGATGGACAGGGCGTGCGCCGACAGGGTGCGGGCGGAGACGTGGAACACGCCCGGAAGCATCTCGCCGGCGATCTTATACATATTGGGGATCATCAGCAGCAGGCCCTGGGACGCGGTGTAGGTTGTGGTCAGCGCGCCGGACTGCAGGGAGCCGTGCACCGTACCGGCCGCGCCGCCCTCGGACTGCATCTCCACCACCTGTACCGGCTGGCCGAACAGGTTCTTCTTGCCGTTAGCGGCCCACTCGTCCACATGCTCCGCCATGGGGCTGGAGGGCGTGATGGGGAAAATACCCGCCACTTCCGTAAATGCGTAGGATACATACGCGGCGGCTTCGTTGCCGTCCATAATGACCGCTTTCTTCTTGTCCATAATGAAAGACCTCCTCGTGTAGGTTTTTTACAAGATTAGGGCATATTTGCGAATTTACAATTTCTATTTTACTGACTGGCTTATAAAAATGATTTGCTTCGTTTCGCTTTTTCTTTGCCGTTTCTCTTGCCTTAATGTGGAGCGTTCGTTTTGACGTCAGACGGCACGGAGGGGGGTGGACATTATATAAAATCAGTGCAGCATAGCCCGGAGAAAAAAGAAAGCTGAGTATCCGATAAGCGGCAAAGAAAAAGAAAGATTGAGCAAAGCGAACGGCGGAGACATTCGATACAATGACCTCAGATGGTGGGTCGCGGCAATGAATTGCAAGTTGGAACACGACCCCAATTTACGGATTATTATTTTAAGGAGGATATCACAATGGATATGAGTTATTTGAAGGATATGCCTATCGCGATCCTGGGCGCCGGCGCTGTGGGCAAGACCATGGCTGCTGACTGCGCTCTGGCCGGCAAGGAAGTCCGCCTGTGGGATCAGCCCCGCTTCGCCAAGACCAATTTCACCAACATCGAGAAGACCGGCATCACTCTGGCCGGTGCACAGTTCAGCTACTTCGGCTATCAGCGCAAGGGTACTGTGAAGATCGCTCTGGCTACCGACGACATGGCTAAGGCCGTGAAGGGCGCTGGCATCATCATCGTGGCCGCTGTGGCCGTGGCCCATGAGACCATCTTCCGTGAGCTGATCCCCCTGCTGGAGGACGGTCAGGTCATCCACATCCTGCCTGATAACTGCGGCACCTTCATCTTCCGCAAGCTGATGCGTGAGATGAACTGCACCAAGAAGGTCATCGTTGGTGCTTGGTACACCGCTCCCTATGGCATCCGTATCGTGCGCCGCGGCGGCGTTGTCACCAACGAGTGCAAGGTTGAGGACCGTATCACCACCATCCGTGGCTGCGCTCTGCCCGACACCGACACCGACGCCTTCATGGCTTCCGCCTGGTACATTCCCGCTTTCGGCGCTATCATGGATGCTGACGGCGAGGTCACCATCTCCAAGAAGGGCGAGGAGTTCCATCATGGCTTCGTGCGCGGCAACACCGTGCTGGATATCAATCTGTCCAACGTCAACCCCGTTATCCACGTTCCCGGTGCCGTTCTGGGTGCTGCCGTGATGCAGAACTTCGATACCGTCCTGGGCCAGGATAAGAAGAACTACTCCCTGTATGGCTTCGCTCTGTGCCCGGCTATCGCTGAGGTTCAGGCCAAGTTCTGGGAGGAAGAGAAGGCTCTGGCTGCCAAGATGGAAGTGGGCCTGTGCACCGTGAACTATGAGGACTTCTTCTCCCGTACCACCATGTACGGCAAGGAGTACATGGGCCCCGACTTCGCAGTGCCCTTCACCGAGAAGTACGAGAACTTCTACGGCGACGGTCCCTTCGATCTGGAGAACCGCTACATCACCGAGGATGTGCCCGTGGGCTGCTACCTGATGAGCCAGCTGGGCAAGAAGTACGGCGTAGCTACCCCCATCATCGACTCCATGATCCTGCTGGCCAGCACCATGCTGAAGCGCGATCTGGCTGCCGAGAGCAAGTACACTCTGGATTATCTGGACATCGGCCACATGAACCACGAGCAGCTGCAGGCTTACCTGCGTGAGGGCGTGTACACCGCGAAATAAGCGGACACCCAGCGACCAACGTTTTGTTTTCATCCTAGATGAAAGTACGGCAGAGATTTGACAATCTGCCGTCTCCTACCTCCTCATACAAAGAAATGCGCAGACGGTGTCTGCGCATTTCTTGCCTTGAAATATATTAAGTGCTACAATACGCAGCGGCTTTGCCGCAATGGCGTATGTAGCAAGCTGTGTATTATGAAAAGGACAGAAGCCTATGAAAACAGAGACTACAGAACTATTCAGATCAGAAAAAGTCAGCAGAATACTGTTTAAGCTTGCGCCGCCTGTTATGCTGGCGCAGATGATACAAGCCCTGTATAACATCGTGGACAGCGTGTTTGTAGGCCGGTATTCCGATTCTGGACTGACAGCGCTGTCGATCATCTACCCGATGCAGCTGTTGATGATCGCCTTCGCCGTGGGCGCGGGGGTAGGCATGAATACCATCATGGCGGCGAGATTCGGCGTCGGACAGGACGGCGAAGCGGAAGAATACGCCGGTGTTGGCACACTGCTGGCGGGCGCTATGTGGCTGCTGTTTGCCACAGTCTGCTGGCTGATCCTGCCGGCCTATGCACGGATGTCAACCAACTCCGAGACTGTGATCGCGGACATTGTGCAATATGGCCGGATCGTCTGTGTTTTCAGCTTCGGATTGTTTTTTGAAAGCACCTGGACAAAGGTGCTGCAAGCCAACGGCGACATGAAAACGCCGATGATCGCGCAGATCCTGGGCGCTGTGACCAACATCGTTCTGGACCTACTGCTGATTTTCGGGTATCTGGGGCTTCCTGAGATGGGGATTCGCGGCGCTGCAATCGCGACAGTCGCCGGACAGGCGGTGGCCGCCCTGTTCGTATTTCGCGGCGGCTTTCGTCGCATTCCGGGTAAAGAGGTGTATCTCCATCATATCGCAAAAATCTTTCAGGTGGGAATCCCGAACATCCTGATGCAGTCGGCCTATACATTTTACATTCTGGGCCTGAACCTGATCCTGTCCGGATTTTCAGATCAGGCTGTAACAGCATTGGGCCTGTACTACAAATGGCAGACCTTCTTCTTTATCCCCTTGTGCTCAATGCAGACCTGTATCGTTCCGGTCATAAGCTTCAATTATGCGGCGAAGGACATCGGACGCTGCCAAAAGGTGCTGTTGACATCAATTTGGATGGGGACTGCGCTTATGGCTGTCGGGACGATCTGCTTTGTTACGTTTCCCACTGCGCTGCTGCGGGTATTTACGCAGGATGCGCAGGTCATTGCGATTGGAAGCTATGGATTCCGTTTTATTGGCGTCAGCTTTATCCCGATGGTAATGGCTCTGATATTCCCGGTATTCTTCCAAGCGGTAGGCGCTGGCCTGAAAAGCTCTCTGCTGACGGTGATCCGGACGGTAGTGCTGTTTGTCCCGCTGGGCTATCTGTTCTCTCGCTGGGGCCTTCGCTTTTTCTGGTGGACGTTCCCGGTCACAGAAATGATAACCGCGTCGGTCGGCATTCTCTTTTACAAGCAGTTCCTCAAAAGCGGCCGTATCAGGCTGTTGGGAACTGGCACTCCAGCGGGAACGTCACAATCATCGTGACCGGTAACCCCCGCTGATGCAAGGTGCAAACACCTGCCACGGAGCCTTTTGCACGAGTTTCATATTACCGGAATGACGCCAAAGGTGTACCGTGAAGAGATCTGTCTCAAACGGGCTATATAAAAAAGTGAGCCGGACGGGAGTCCGGCTCACTTTTTTCAGCATAAATAAGGTAAAAACGTCATGCCTGTATTACCACAGTCCCATCACGTGCTGCATCAGCAGGCTGACGGCGGTGATGCCCGCCCAGCAGCAGGCGCCCAGCAGCAGGGGCTTGCCGCCGCTTTTCACCAGCTTAACCACGTTGCTGTTCAGGCCGATGGCAGCCATGGCCATGATGATGAAGAACTTACTCAGCTCCTTCAGCGGCTGGAACACCGCCGACGGTACGCCAAGATACGTACAGATGGTGGTGACCACCGATGCGCAGACGAACCACAGGATAAACATAGGAAAGGCGTTCTTCAGCCGGAAGCCGCCCTGCCCTTTCCCAGCCTTCTTCGCCTGGATCAGCGATAGCACCAGCGTAATGGGGATGATGGCCAGGGTGCGGGTCAGCTTGACGGTCACGGCCTTATCCAGCGTCTGGCTGCCCAGCTCCCACATGCTGTCCCATGTGGAGGCCGCCGCCGTGACGGAGGAGGTGTCGTTCACCGCCGTACCGGCGAAGATGCCGAAGGACTCGCCGGAGGTAGTGTCAAAGCCGATGGCCTGTCCCAGCAGCGGAAACAGCAGTGCTGCCAGCACGTTGAAAAAGAAGATGACCGAGATAGCCTGCGCCACCTCTTCGTCGTCAGCGTGGATCACCGGCGCGGTGGCGGCGATGGCGCTGCCGCCGCAGATGGAGGAGCCTACGCCGATAAGGGTGCTGATATTGCCGTCGATATGCAGCAGCTTGTGGAGGACGAAGGCCACCAGCAGCGACGTGGCGATGGTGCAGACGATGATGGGCAAAGACTGCTTTCCGGTTTCCAGCACTACACTCAGGTTCAGGCCGAAGCCCAGCAGCACCACGGCGGTCTGGAGAATTTTCTTGGAGGTGAAACCCACCCCCGGTTTGCAGGCCGCGCCCGGTGTCCAGAACAGGGCGATGACCATACCGATGACGATGGAGAACACCGGGCCGCCGATGACCGGCACCAGCTTGCCCAGCAGCCACGAGGGCACGGCGATGGCAAGGCACACCGCCATGCCGGAAAGATATTTCTTGATGGTTTGCATATTACGGTATCATTCCTTTCTACTTAAGGCACAAAGCTTTCCCTATTATAGCGAGTGGTACGGTTTTAGGCAAGTGGTATAAAGTGATTGAGAAGTACATCCCGTGCATGCTTTGACAGGCGCGAGATATCTGAGTGGCTTAATCGTGTGGGAATGGAAGCGCCGGGGATACGTTTTGTATCCCCGGCGTTTCCTGCCTAAAAGAGGTGAATGGTAAGGAGTAGAGAAAATGGATTGATAGAATTACAGCGCCATACGGTAGATCTCAGCAGCGATCTCCGGAGTCAGCTTGACGAAGTTGCCGTGGTTGGGAGCGCCATGGAACATGTTCTCCACCATGACGGGGATGTCTTCTTCCTTGCCGCCCAGCTCGCTGATGGTGGCAGGCATGTTCAGCTCGTTCATGAACTCGCGGACACGATGGATACCTTCCATAGCGGTGACTTCAGGATGCTCGAAATCGTTCTGGCAGCCGAAGACGCGGGTAGCAAACTTCACAAACAACTCGGGGCCGTTTACCTTCATGGCGTATTCCATCCAGTAGGGGAACAGCAGAGCCAGGCCAGCGCCGTGGGAAGCGCCGTAAAGGATGCCGATCTCGTTATCCATATGGTGGGTGCCCCAGTCCTGTGCACGGCCAACGCCGGTGCTGTTGTTCTGCGCGACCATGGCGGCCCACATGATATTGGCGCGAGCCTCATAATCGTTGGGGTTCTTCATGACGCGGCGGCCTTCCTTGATGATGGTCAGCATGACGGCTTCCAGCATACGGTCGGTCAGCTCGCAGTCCTTGGTATGGGAGAAATAGCGCTCCAGGCAGTGGGCGAAGATATCGGCCAGGCCGCTGGCGGTCTGATAAGGAGGCAGCGTCATCATCAGTTCGGGGTTCATGATGGCGAACAGGGGGCGCAGGATATCGCCGTCAGCGCAGCGCTTATACTGGTGGCCGTCCTCGGTGACGAGCGTCACCACGGAGTCTGTGGAACCTTCAGAACCGGAAGCGGCGATCGTAACGACGCAGCCAACGGGGAGTGCCTCGGTGACGGGGCCCTTCTTGCCGCAGTAGAAATCCCAGAAATCGCCGTCATACTTCACGCCCAGTGCGATGCCCTTGGCAGAGTCCATAACGGAGCCGCCGCCGATGGGCAGGATGAAATCAACGCCCTCGCGCTTGGCCAGTTCGATGCCCTCGTAAACCAGATCGGCGTGGGGGCTGGCTTTGACGCCGCCCAGCTCTACATAGGCGATGCCCTCTGCGTCCAGAGAAGCCTTGACGCGATCCAGCAGGCCGCTGCGCTTGACACTGCCGCCGCCGTAATGGATCAGAACCTTATGACCGCCGTAACGCTTTACATACTTACCGGTCTCATTTTCGGTACCCTTGCCAAAGACGAAATAGGTGGGGCTATAAAAAGTAAAATTATCCATAGTGACCTCCTGAAAATCATTTGTCCGGACGGCGAATGAGCACCTGCCGGTTATCTTTATTCTATCGTGTTCAGACCATACAGAATGTGCCTGTCTTCACCTGTTTTTTGCCGAATCTCATCTTTCTGTCCATCGCGTGAGACAGTATGTGCCGAAAGCGGCAAAGTTCACACGAGAAGCAGCAAACCATCCCGACACTGCTAATGGTATAATTCTTACAAAATAATGGAAGGAGGGGATCGTTACGCAAAGTAGACTCGATCAATTCTATGAGCAGCTCAATGACTGCCGCTGCTGCGGTGATCCCGTTGAAGTGGAGACCTTCCTGCTGGATTGTATCAAACAGAATCGCCCTCAGGACGATGTGGAATATATTGTGGCCGTCTGTGATGAACTGGGCAGCTTCTATCGCGAGTGTGAGCAGTATGACCATTCGCTGGCGGCCTTTGAGCGGGCGAAAACCGTAGCGGAAAACGCGGGTGCGACGAAAAGCACACTGTATGCCGCCACGCTCAACAATATGGCGGGAACATACCGGCAGATGCGGGATCATGACAGAGCGATCGAACTGTTTCAGACGGCGAGAAAGCTGTATCACGAACTCTGCGGAAAGGCGAGTACCGCCTATATCGGTTTGCTGAATAATCTTTCTCAGACCTATCAGGAGGCAGGACAGCCCACCATGGCGCTTGCCTGTCTGGAAGAGGCTGTGACGCTGATAGAAAGCACGCCCGCGCTCCGCTTTACACTGGGGATCACGTACAGCAATCTGACGACGCTGCACTATGCCGCCGGCGACCACGAACAGGCGATACGCTGCATGAACCGTGCCCTACAGGAGTACGAGCGCTGCCCGGACGAGGATCGGTGGCACTACGTGGATGCGCTCAACAGCATGGGCGGCTTTCTGTATGCGGAGGGAAACTATTGGCAGGCGATCGCGCTGTACCGGAAGTCGGCGTCCTATACGCTGCGCTGTGAAGGGGAAACGCTGGAATACGCGGCGATATGCCAGAATATGCGCTGGTGCTATGAGGGCCTGGGACAGCTGGAGCGTGGACTCTTTGCGTTGAAGGAAGCGGTTCGGATCTATACCAGACTTCTCGGCGCTGACCATGAACGAACCCGCACGGCGGCGGATGATCTGATTTGCCTGAAGCAGCGGATCGAAGGAAACGGTATGAAAGTACAGAAAGGAGCGACCGGTGATGGAAGAGCGTGAAATGATAGAGATCACAGGCGCTGCGGAGAATAACCTGAAAAATATCCGGCTTCGTATTCCCAAGGAACGGCTGGTCGTGCTGACCGGCGTCTCCGGTTCCGGTAAAAGCTCCCTGGCCTTTGATACGATCGCGGAGGAAAGCCGCCGTCAGTGGCAGGAGACGCTGCCGCTTTACCTGCGGAGCCGTATGCCGCATCACAAGCGGCCCAACGTGGAGAAAATTCAGGGCCTGACCCCCTGTGTTGTCGTTGACCAGAAGCCGATGGGCGCCAACGCCCGCTCTACGGTCGGCACCGCCGCAGATATCGCGCCTTTGATCCGTATGCTGTTCTCACGTGTCGGCGCACCCAGTGCGGGCGGCTCCATGGCATACTCTTTTAATCACCCTCACGGGATGTGTCCGGTCTGTACCGGTCTGGGGCAGGAAACGTCCTTGAACGAGGAGGCAATGTTCGACCGAGATAAAAGCATCAATGAAGGTGCCATCCGCTTTTCACAGTTTTCCAGCGGCAGCTGGCAGAGCATTTACTTCACCAATAACCCTTATCTTGATCCCGACAAGAAGCTGCGGGACTATACGCCGGAGGAGTGGGAGGTACTGCGGATCGGCACAAAGGAGCCGTTGATCATCGACCACATCTATAAAAATACAGGGCAGGTCTCGCACCTGCCCTATGAGGGTGTCGTTATGCGGTTTAACCGCCTGTATCGGAATAGAGACATTGCGGGCCTGAAAAAGAGTGTGCAGGAAGAAGCGCTGTCCCTTATGTGCCGCCATACCTGTACCGCCTGCGGCGGCAGCGGCCTGAATCCGGCGGCACTGGCTTCGCGCATCAACGGATACAATATCGTGGATTATAACGATATGCAGGTGTCCCGTCTGATCCCTGTATTGGAAGCGATAGAGGATCCGCTGGGTGCTTCTTTGGCGCAGCAGATCTGTGTCGGTCTGCAAGCAATGGTTCGGGTCGGCCTGGGCTATCTGACGCTCTCCCGCCGCACGGACACACTGTCCGGCGGCGAGCTTCAGCGGCTGAAGATGGTCCGCCATCTGGGCAGCAGCTTGAGCAATATCACCTATATCTTCGATGAACCGACTGCGGGACTGCACCCATCCGATGTGAAGCGGATCTGTGACCTTCTGCTGCAGCTGCGATATCAGCACAATACGGTGCTGGTGGTGGAGCATGACAAGCGGGTCATTGCACTGGCGGATCATATTATCGAGCTTGGCCCTCGTGCCGGCAGCGGAGGCGGCGAAGTCGTATTTCAGGGGACGCCCAAGGAGCTGCGCAGCGCGGGGACATTAACGGCTGAGGTGTTACGCGAACGTGTGGCGCTGAATGACGCACCGCTGTCATGGACGGAAAGCTTTCCGGTTTCTGATGCCAGCATCCACAACCTGAAGAACGTGTCTGTGGATTTCCCCAAGGGAGTGCTGACGGCTGTTACAGGTGTGGCGGGCTCAGGAAAAAGCAGTCTCACCTGCTGCGCGTTCCTTGACCGCTATCCCGAAGCCACTCTGATCAGTCAAGCAGCGGTTGGTACGACCAGTCGATCTACGCCCGCCACGTATACAGGTGTAATGGATGAGATCCGTAAGGTTTTCGCCCGTGAAAACGGCGTCAGCGCACAGTGGTTCAGCTTCAACTCGAAGGGCGGCTGCCCGGTGTGCAAGGGCAAGGGCGAGATCATGCCGGATGTGGCGTTCGCAGACCCGGTGGCCATCACCTGTGAGGAGTGCGGCGGACGGCGGTATAATCCCACAGCGTTGAGCTATACCTATCAGGATAAGACGATCGAGCAGGTTCTGGCGCTGACGGTAACAGAGGCACTCTCCTTCTTTACTCAGCGGCAGATCCGTGAGCCGCTGCAGCTGCTGCAGGCTGTCGGTTTGGGCTACATGACCTTGGGCCAGCCCCTCAGTACTCTTTCGGGTGGCGAGGTGCAGCGCCTGAAATTGGCCAGCGAATTGACAAAAAGCGGCAATATCTACATTTTCGACGAACCGACGACCGGCCTGCACCGTAATGATGTTCAGTTGCTGCTCAAGCTCCTGCGCCAGCTTGTGGATCAGGGCAATACGGTGATCGTCGTAGAGCATCGTCTGGAAGTGATTGCGCAGGCGGACTGGATCATCGACATGGGGCCGGGTGCCGGAGACCGCGGCGGCAGCGTCGTGTTTACGGGAACACCCCGGCAGCTGCTGGACTGCCGCGAGTCGGAGACGGCCCGATTCCTTCGGGAAGCGGTTGACCCCGCAAAATAGATACGTGTAAGGAGCGGTGTATGTCATACGCTGATTTGCCCCAGTTATCTCTTGCAGGATTCAAAGTTTCATGCTATAATAACAATTGAAAGTTTCGTAATTGCTTCCGAGCAATTAAAGTAGACGTGTTACTAAGTGGCTGAAGATAGTTTTATCTTCAGCCACTTTTTTTTGTTTCTGCTGCTTCTCCTGAAGAGAGGCACAGACTGGCATGATGGGGGGATCTCTCCTCTGGCATGCATAGATCTTCATATCGTGGATCTGTGGATCCAAAAGCACTCAAAGGACTGCGATTCTTTGAGTGCTTTTTTTATATAAATCGGAGCCGGACGGCTCCCTAACTCTTTGCTCCGGATATGCCTTACGGCATATCCGCTTATATAGATACTACGCGCAGAAATGCAGAAAGGAATTTAAATGGAAGACGATTATTTACCCGTGATCAACCGGTGTATTGCGGAAATTATCATGGCAGCGATCCCTGACCAAACCAAGAATCTGCGTTTCCTCACAGTTCTGAAATTACAGGGCTATTTGCATCAGTATGAACAACGCGGCTATATGCCGAAGTTGATTCATGCGATCGCAGAGAAGAAGTGCAGGATGATCGGGACGATCACGACCGAGTCGGAGATGGAGAAGCTGCTCAAACCCAGTTGCCCGCATTATTACGGCGGGAGGTTCACTCCGGGCGAGTACCACATTCCGGAGGAGGAACTCATTGGCTGGAGTGAAGCGTCTTTAAGAACGCCATTGAACAGCGCAGGGTACCAACGGTATATGGAACTGTTCAAACAGGTGCTTCCTGAGGAAAGCCGCAGGCTTTCGCTGGGGGGAACCGCGGATGGATAAGCTCAAAAAGGCTGAGGAGGACTTGACCCTTGAGGATATTCGTATCCACTATTTTACAGGCCAATCCATATTCATTTCCGGTGAAGGCAGAAATAAAGTATTTCGCTACCGCCACGGTGTAGAGACCAATGTCGGAAATATCCAATTGGACGAGTGGATTCGCATTGCCCGTCAACTGATCGACCGATACGGCGAACAGAAGATGTTTCACCAGCTCGTTGAGTGGGAAAAGGAGCACTGTCCGTGGGTACGCAGCGATTCAGAAAGCGAGCAAAAAGCGCTGGTATATCATGTCTCACGGGTGCAGGACAACCCCCTGTGGTGTGACTATATCCCGTTTAACCGAAAGTATCGTCCGGAAGTCCTGCTGCAAGCGGAGATCCTTCAGGTACAATGCGTTGGCTGCGGAAACACATTCGAACTGACCGCAGAACGATACAAGAATATCTGCTTATGCAGCAACGGAAAGCTGTATTGTGATTATTGCCACGGTCTCATGCCGATTCAGCATGTGTCTCACTGCGAAGAATGACATGAAAATCGCGGCGAATCGCTGTAAAAACTGTAACAGAAAGGAGCTGCGCCATGTGTGCAGAATATAACACCAAACTGGAGCGAATGCGGGCGTTGATCGAGCGCCTGACTGAGGCGGATGTCGCCTACTTCAAAAATGATGAGCCGATCATGTCAGACTGGGAATACGACCAGTTGACAGACGAGCTGGCCTCATTGGAACGTGATACCGGTCTTGTGCTCTCCGGCTCCCCGACTCAGAAGGTATCAGGAGAGATCCTGGAAACATTGACAGAAGTACGGCATACGAAGCCGATGCTGTCTGCAGGTAAAACCAAATCTGTGGAGGACCTTGTCAAATTTGCCGCTGAGCGCCCGGTATTGCTGAGCTGGAAAATGGATGGTCTTACGCTGGTTCTGCGATATGAGTCTGGAGAACTGAAGCAAGCCATTACCCGTGGGCGAGAAGGAATCGTTGGTGAGGACGTAACGCATACCGTTCGAACCTTCCTGAACGTGCCGCTGACGGTTCCGACAAAAGGATCGTTCGAGGTCCGTGGTGAAGGCGTTATCTCTTGGGCCAATTTCCATAAGATCAATTCCGGTCTTGAGGAACCCTATACACATCCGCGCAACTTGGCATCCGGCAGTGTGCGCAAGCTCGATGCCGGTGAGTCGAAGAAGCGCCGTTTGGAGTTTTGGGCATTCGAGTTGGTCAGCGATTATCTGGAACCGGAAAGCAAGCTGGGGCAACAGACCTTCCTGCAGGACAACGGTTTTTCCGTTGTGCCGTACATCTATCTGGATGTGCTGCACAGCGAACAGATGATCCGTGATGCGATCAAAAGCATGGATCCCAAGAAGTTTGCATATCCGGTGGATGGCCTCATCATGGAGTATGAAGAGATCCGTTACGGCAAAAGCCTTGGCGCAACCGGCCATCACGAGAACCGGCTGATTGCACTCAAGTGGGAGGATGAACTGTATGATACGCATTTCCGCGGTGTGGAGCTGGCTACGACCAGAACCGGTATGGTGAGCATTACCGGTTTGTTCGACCCAGTCAACATCGATGGGACGCTTGTTAGCCGTGCGTATCTGCACAACCTGGATGTCTTTGATGAATTCCAGTTTGGTATCGGAGATAAGATCCGCGTATATAAAGCGAACATGATCATCCCGCAGATCGCAGATAACAGGACACAGAGCAATACATATGTGCTGCCTATGACCTGTCCCTGCTGTGGTGAACCTCTGACCGTCAAACGCACAAGCGGTGGAACGCGGCAGTTATACTGCGTTAATCCCCACTGCGCTGCCAAGCTGGTGCAGAAGTTCGCTCATTTCTGCGAGAAGACCCGCATGAATATCGAGGGACTTTCGGCAACAACACTGGAAAAGCTCATTGGCCATGGCTGGGTTCACAATTTTGGTGATCTGTATGAACTGGAACGGCATCGTGAGGAGATCATCAAGACGGAGGGTTTCGGCGAGAAGTCCTTCGAACGCCTGCAGGCCGCGATTGAGAAAAGCCGCTGCTGTACGTTGGCAAAGTTCATCGCCGGTCTGGGCATCCCCATGGTTGGGCGTCATGCCGGCCGAGATCTGGACAAGTTCTTCCATGGATTCTGGTCCGAATTTGAGTCAGCCATCCTCAATGGCTTTGATTTCACGCAGTTGCCGGACTTCGGACAAATCATGCACAACAACATTTACACTTGGTACGCGGACGCAGACGAGGCACTCCTCTGGCGTCCGCTGCTGTCTAAAATTCAATTTATCGAAAAGGAGAACCAGACAATGGAAATCACCATGAATAACCCGTTCGCAGGCAAGAGCGTCGTCGCTACCGGCAAGTTGGCGCATTATACCAGAGAAGGCATTCAGGAGAAACTGCTTTCTCTGGGCGCACATCCGTCCAACGCCGTGAGCAAAAAAACTGATTATCTGATCGTCGGTGAAAAGGCTGGCAGCAAGCTGACCAAAGCGCACCAGCTGGGCGTAAAGACACTGACTGAGCAGGAATTCGAGGATATGCTGTCCTGATTTGTGCAGCAGCCATAGTAAGGCACGGAGCAGATCACCTGCTCCGTGCCTGTTTTCCAAGGAGGCCACAAAATGAAAGGCTGGATATACCGGTGCCCGGCTTGTGAAAGCAAGCGTTTCGTGGTCACGGCACATGTCACACAAGACTGGGAAATTGACTGCAATGGCACATTCCAGAGCGTCCTTGATGCGTGTGTGGAGATCACACATCATCCGGATGAATCTGACATATGGAATTGCGCCAACTGCGCTTATTCCGGAACAGGCGAGCAGTTTCGTGCAGAATCTTACATGCAATAGAAGGAGGCAGCATAATGCGAAGAAAACAGATCGGGGTCATGGACTTTCACGGCAGCGTGGACATTACGGATCCCTGTTATGAAAAGGAAGTCTGGTGCAGGATGAACGGCGTGAAGATCAGAACGGGAGCATATACCTGCATGGTCTGGCATCATACCGAAAAAGGAACGTACAGCGACGGGCATCCGTACTCCTGTGAGGTGGTTGGGATCATTGGCATCTATCTGGATGGCAATATCCCGCGTCAGCGAGCCATGAAGGAGATCGGTACGATCGGTGTGGATTCCGGAATGGCCGGCTTCTTCCATGAGAAACCGGATTACAGCGACGAGGCATGGAGCCAGTTCTGTGACCGTGTCCGTCACGGTGATGCATGGCTGACAGATGATGGATTCTATAGCTGTTCCGGGTATGGTGACGGCGGCTATGGCGTCTACGCCCATGAAAAGGACGGCGAGATCACCGCACTGGAGATCCGATTCGTGTAGGATAAATACCTGAACCTGTATCTGACCCAGCAAAAGTAACTTTCCGCATGTCCCGCCTTATGCGTTTATTGCCATGCAAATACGCATTTCGCGCGGAATACGTAGAAAAAGGAGACAGCAATATGAAAGAAACCAAGAGTGAGCGCTTCCGCCGCGTTGCTGAAGCTCGCGTTAATAAGACCATCCGAATGCTCAGACTGTTAGGCAACTGTGCTGCAACGAGCGTATATGCCTATGACGATAGTGCCGTCGAGCAGATATTTTCGGCGCTGCAGATCGAGTTGGACAAAGCGCGTGTGCGGTATACAACAGAAGGCGGCCGGTCAAAAAAGCGCTTTTCTCTTTCGGAAAATTATGCGCTGGATACCATCTCGTACCCGCATATAACGATGCCACTGCCCGATGGTACAAGCCTTAGAGCTGTGGCCTATGCGGAGGACACCTATCCGGCCATCAACCTGTATCTCTTGCAGAATGGGCAGCCGGAGGAACTGATCTGTTTTGCGGAGTACAATATCGGTCAGGAACCAAATCGAGAACTCTGTATCGGGGTTTATTCATCCGACGAGGACGACACAAAATATTATGAGCCATATCAGGCAGAAAGGAATAAAGACTATGAACGAAACTCCGCAGAAACCGCAGATGATTGAGACGTACCGCATCTCGTGGAGCGACATTGCGGCACTTATTTCGGAACAGATCAAGTCGATTTTGGGATACAGGTGCTCTTTGCGTGTCTGGCCTGAGGACTTGGATTTCTGGGGCGTTCGGGCGCAGCACAGGACCTTCTCCGTTCGTGAATTGAATCAGCTTCTGGATGCTGTTGATGCCAGCGAAAAGGAACGTGAAATGACCTTGCCGGAGGACTCGGAGGATACGCACAGTTTTGGAATGACGCTCGGGGCGCTCTTGCTGAAATCCGCATTACAGGCGGACTGGGAGCGTGAATTGGTCGATGAAGACGCGCTTTGGCTGATCGGATTCACCAGTTCCGAAACGAATCCATACTCGGCTACCGGCATCTTACGGAACCTCGATGCTTCAGCGCTCTTATCCAAGGAGGACGTCCTGACACATCTGGCCAATAATGGCGGCACTGACGTAGCACTCGGCGATATACGGATGCGCTATTACACGGCACACAAGAATGAGCTGTGCTGGCGGTATCCGATCTCTGACGGTGTGCATGCCGGCGCTTTCATTCTGGTTGTGAAAGAGGGGTATCTGAGTCTTCCGTACAACAGCGTGGATGAAGAGGACTATGAGCTCCTTGTGTTGACGGATGCTGCACTTCACGACGCGGAATCCATTTCAACATTTCTTTCGGACTGGGAGTGCTTTTCGGCAGATCTCACCGACGCTATGCGTGAGATGTATTCGATTCTGAAGGAGGAAAACGACCATGCATGATTCTCAAAAACGAGCCATTACAGTGCAGGGGCAGTTCATGGCTCCTGTCTGCATAGGTGCGCCTGCGTTTATCCGGGAATCCAATGGGTATCGCAAGACATCTACCGTCTGCGCGGTACTCCTTGACATACCGCAAATAACCGTGATCGAGACGCAAAACAGTGTCTACTCTATTCAGAAAATGTGAGGTTTGTGATGAACAATAAAATTGACTGGGTGATCCACCTCGTAGCAAACGGAACGTGTAATGAATGCGGAAGAACTGAAGAAGGATTCTTGCCCTATACCTGCAATGCCCATACCCATGGCCTTGCAGCGTATGGACACATGGATCTTCAACTGGTTCTGTTCTATTCGTCTCATGAAATAGCCAGGATCCTTAATACTCTGGGCCTTCGCATTCAGGCAGGCGAACACTTTGAGCCCGGTGCATTGGTGTCGGGCATCTACGAAGATTGTGATGTCCGGCTTGATGTGTTTGAAGAATCCGGGCGCAATGTGCTGCGTGTAATTATCCCCGATCGGCGTGGCCGGTTTCCGGAGAACCCGCAGTGTGCAGCGCCATATCGCTTGCAGAGCATGAAAACGGTGGAACTCATTGTAAAGGAGGGGACGCCATCATGAAAATCGCAATCTACCAGATCGATGTGGAGCGAGATTCGGCTCGCGTTGCGTTTCAGGATCTGAACCGCATCACATCGGCCTATAACGGACGAATTCCCACAGAACTCTATGACTGTGTTTTTTCTGGGGAGGTTGCGGCAAAGACCTTGGAAGATGTGTTTTATATCTTCAATATGGCACGTCCCAAGGGCTATAAAGGTCGATCCTTGTCCGTTTCTGATGTGGTGGCCATTTATCACTCCGCGGAGGAGAAAACGTATTATTACTGCGAGCCGCTTGGCTTCAAACAAATCACGTTCGAGGTGAGTTGATCGCCCTTGCCGGTAGGCAGGTGCAGCTACATATACGAGCACTAAACAAAGAGGCATCGGATTTCCGATGCCTCTTTTTAAGGAGAATCTTGCTATGGACAGTAATAAAAAATATCAGATTTACTTCGACTACCTCGAAAGCTTGCGCCAGTCTGGTGAGACCAACATGTACGGCGCTACGCCCTATCTCCAGCGGAAGTTCCCCGAACTGCGTCGGGTCGAGGACGCAAAAGCCGTCCTACTGGCTTGGTTTCGTAGCTTTGAGGAGGATGATCCGCACACGCAATGTGCTTCGGGCAGTGTATAGGAGTAAACAAAATGCAAACAGAAAATGCTTTTTTGAACACACACAGGATATCACCGAAGGAACATGTCCCGTTTCGCTGTACCGGGTGTGGCGAGTGCTGCCGGCATGTTCACCAGAGTATCCCGCTGGAGAGTCTGGATGTCTATCACATAGCGCAGTATTTGCGTGGGCACGATACGGAGATCTTCTGTACAGATGACTTTATCGGGCAATATGCAGAACTGGTTTTACTTGATGCATGCGGTTTTTTTATTCTCATGCTTAAAACGACCGGCCCGGATGATGCCTGCATTTTTCTGAAAGGCAATCGCTGCATGATACATGCGGCGAAGCCCCGTGCATGTAGGATCTACCCGTTCGTTGCAGGCATAACGCCAAACGGACAATATGAGTTTCTACTCAGCAAAGAAAAGTCGCATCATTTTAAGGGCAAGACCATCTGCACAAAAACGTGGATGAAGCGTTATTTCACTGCGGAGGATCGCGCCTTTCTGAAACTGGATTTTGGCTCCGTCGCGGAGATTGCACGACTCATGCGCATGGTACCGGAATCCGAGCAAAAGACTGCGATGCTGCTGTTCTGGCGGTATCGGTATTCTGATTTCAACTTGGATCAGCCATTTTTGCCGCAGTATGAGAAGAACCTCCATTTGCTCAAGGCTGCATTGAACTCACTTATTGACCGAGCGTGAGCCACAAATTAACCGACAAATGACAATGGAGAAATACCAATGGATGAAAGATTAAAATATATCGCGGACAACTTCGATAAAATGCATATCGGCCTCGACGATACCTTCCGGTTCCACTGCGACCAGTGCGGCAAATGCTGTATTGAGCGGGAGGATATCCTGTTGAACCCAAAAGATGTATTCAACATCGCCAGAGAACTGGAGCTTACCCCGTTGGAAGCTTTTAACAAATATTGCGAGAGTTATATCGGGAGAGACTCTCGGATCCCCATCGTCCGGCTCAAGCCACGAGGATCCATCAAGCGCTGCCCGCTGCTCAAGGATCGCAAGTGTTCAGTCCACCGCGCTAAACCCACGGTTTGCGCACTGTTCCCGTTGGGACGCTGTGTCAGGTTTAATGCCAAAAAAATGACCGAGGAATCCTTCGACAAGGCTGATATCCAGTATATTTTGAACCCTATCATGTGTGGAGATGCCTCAGAAACCCATACGGTGCGGGACTGGCTGGAAAGCTTCGGACTGCCCGTTCGGGATGAAAGCTTCCTTGCATGGCAGAAGGTGATGTTCCGTGTCAGAAAAAAACTCGTGAAACTGGAGAAAAAGCTGACCACCAAGGCTATGGAATACGTCTGGTCAATCACTTGGCAGGCTCTGTATATTGATTACGACATCCATAAAGAGTTTGATGAACAGTTTCGGAACAATACTGAGCGGCTCGTTATGGTGCTGGATGAAGTACCTAGGCTGTGGGAGGAGGCTCGCAATGCCGGAAGAGCGTAATCAAAACCAAATCATCCGTATTGACGCACGCAACTGCTTTGTGGAGAGTCTGAGCGATTCATTTGGCTTTGGCAAAGCTCATTTCACGTTTGCGTCCTATGATCTCAGTAAACCGAGTGGCCAGCGTCAGACGAACAGCATTCAGATCTATATTGATATCGCTGAGCTGCTGGAGCTATGTCGGAAACTGGTCGGCGGTGAACTACGGTACATGATGCAGGGTAGGAAAAAGGCCGGTGATCCAACGCCGCTCTTTCAACATCTCGGTGGGACTTCCGCGGAGAAGCTTGCCAGATATGGCCGCCCAAGGGCGGACGGTAAAAGTCTGTCAAGAACCGCACAGCTTGTCTGCGGCAGCAAAACGGACTTCCTTTTTGTGGCCGACAGCGGCCCCGGTGAAACCAATGAAAAGGGACTGATCGTGCCGCGTTTTGGAAAGAACCCGGAGAACCATGTCTCTGTCAGTATGACATTTGAATCCTTCAGTGCGCTGATGCTTATGACCAAAACCCATTACGCTGCTTGGCTGACAGCATTTTATATGACGGGCCGGCAGCGTCCCGCATCGCCTTCGTCTCTTCGTGAGGAGGCCGCGGATACGCAGGAGCGACTCTTCTGAAGCGGAGGTAGCCATACATGGATATGCTTGCCATGCAGTCAGAAAAGGGAACTTCTGCACAGGAGTTCCCTTTTCCACGAAAAAGGAGGGTGCAAAATAGTGCTGGCTGATGCAAAAAGTGCCCTGGTTGGGAAAGTGGAATCTCCTAAAAAAGCACATGATACAAGGAAAAACATGTACAGGTAAGACATGGACTTGTGCACATTGAGAATGCAGAGGCTACTTGTTTTTTGACCTCAACTGTGGTAAACTACTTATGAAATGAGGAATGGTGATGTTGAATCTATTTGTTTTGGAGTATGCGACCAATGCAAAAATTCCGGCAGTCGTAAAGGATGCGACGGAACAGGATTTGATGACAACAAAGAATTGGCAAACTGCGTGGACAACTCCTTATGCGAAACAATTACCCAATAAGGTAGCCTTGCACCGCATGGACAATGATGAATTGTTGGGCCTGATGTCATATGAGTTGGATGAGGATAGCTTAGCCGTTGAAATCTTATATCTCGAAAATGCCCGTCATAGTAATGCAAATTTTCTTCATATGGAAGGTGGATCGAAAAAGTACATCGGCATTGCAAAAGCGCTGTTTGCTTATGCAATACAGATTTCACTGGACGAGGGATTTGATGGCATTTTGATATTCAAAGCGAAAACCAGTGAGCTACTGGACTACTACATGAAGAACTTTGGTGCGCGGCAGGTTGCATCATATGATCCGTTTCGCTTGGTAATATGGGAGGATGCCGCAGCAAATATTCTATCAGATTTTATTACGGAGGTGCGTGACAATGGATCAGAAAGAGCTTGAATATCTCCGGCGCATAGAAGATCACGCCGCCCAAACAGGGTGGGTCGCGCCGCTTACACAGGAAGATAAGGCGTATTTTGCCTATCTGCGACAGGTTAGCAAGCGTTACAATATCAATATGTCCAAGGCGAACAGACTGGAGTATGATTTTGTGATTCGTGTTGCAGAGAGTGAATTTTATCTTCAGAGAGCTCATGCGTAACAAACAAAAATAATTCTATGAAAAAGCGTAGGCAAATGCCTGCGCTTTTCTCATGTCCGTAAGGAGGTGATGTTCTATGTCGTTTATTCCACCGGAGCAATTAGCCCGTGCCCGCGAGATGGATCTGCTGATGTATCTGCGGTGCTGTGAGCCGGAGGAACTGGTCAGCGCAGGCGGCAACACTTACGTCACCAGAAGCCACAACAGCCTGAAAATTTTCAGCGGGAAATGGTACTGGTGGTCGCGGAGCACCGTTGGCAGAAGCGCCCCTTAGATTATCTGAAGGGCGCTTCCCGCTTTTTTAGGGCGAAGACAATTGCGGAGTGAGTCTGGGGGCTCCTTATAAGCGCTTACCGCAAACAAAACCTCAACAGACTCTGTGAGTGGTACTGCATAAGATGGCCTGCGCGGCTGTGCCTTTGCCATTACTCAGGAATTGCCTTTGCTACTCGGCTCATGCAGCTTGGCTCAGCCGTTGCCGTTCCTTCCTTCCTTCCTTCCTTCCTTCCTTCCTTCCGCGAAGTGTTGATTGCTCTTTCAAGCTCATCTATCTCTGCTGGAGACAACTTCTTGCGGGAGGTAAAGGCTGCGATATCAGGGTGTGTGACAGTATACAGGAAGCGCCCTTCAGATCATCTGAGGGGCGCTTCCTGCTTTTTAAGAGTTTGAATCACGCCTGACACGCAAGGACGGATATGTGCGCGATGGCACTTCGCATCATCTGCTTCCTCATGAGAGATTAAATGCTCTCGGTATTGGGTATTCTGCTGCGAAAGCCGGTCTATCCGTTCATCTCATCGTGTCCATGAGTGCAGTCAAAGCTACTTGCTGTGCCGATGTCAGGCAGTTCCATTTATCTAACATCTCACGTTGCGCGGGAGTCAGAGCCACACGAATGTCGTCCTGCGCAAAGAATTGCGACAATGTAACACCGAAAGCATCGCAGATCTTCTCAAGCGATGCAAACGATGGCGTCATAGATTTTTTATACCACGAGGAGATGGTAGACTGTGGCAGGCCAGAGCGTTCAGCAAGCTGATATTCCGACCATCCCCGTGCCTCACGATTTCGTTTGATGATTTCCAGAATATCTGTCACAACTTCACCACCTAAGTTTTTTCGTTTATTATACTTTGAAAAATCGTTGCATTTTAATAATTATTATCGTATTATTTATTACGACAATACTTGCGCTGGAGGTGTGATGTTTTTGAAGAAAAGCCGTCACATATACCGCTGTGCGATTATAGGACAAGTCCCCATGCGCTTCCCGTGGGGCTTTGATGAAGAGGATAGTCGCTGCCGAAAACTGAAAATAGAACTGGCGCAGCAGACCATGGTACTGCATCATAGCGGTGTATCCCAATTTCTGACCGCCTGTGACTGCGGCGTAGGGCTATATGCGGGCGAGATCATCAACGGCCTGCGGTTAGCTAACAGCGACCTAATGCTTATTTGCTATACACCCCATGAAGAACAGACTACAAAATGGCCTCCGTACTTGCGGGAACGTTATTTTGATATGTTGGAAAAATGCACCTGCCTGTCCGCTGTCTGCCCCGTGGGAACGTTGGGCGCACAGCTCCGAACCTACAAGACGATTATAGACCTGTCAGATGTGGTGCTGTGCGTATATGATCTGAATGGCCCTGCCATGGGCGATGCCGAAGATAGGGCGTTGACTTATGCTGTGAAGACAGCACATAAGCCTGTGATGATTTTGGATCCCATAAAGCTGACTACAGCACAAATCGACGAGCATTTTCGGCCTATACAGCCTTAACCCCGATACATATTCGTGCTATCATGGTATGAGATGCCGAGTCTTGTTTCTGCCGCCAAAAACAAAAACGCCGCAGGCACAGATGCCCACGGCTGCATAACAGTAACTCCTATGTGTCGTAAAGCATCACTACATTTACGACACTTATGCAAAAAAGAAGGAGTTTTCCGATGCCGCCGTGCTTGGCTGACGGGGAAATTGACGGTTAAAAAGCTTCACGCGATGGCGGGAAGAAAGCTGATCTTCTGAACCGCTCTCTGCTTGTGTTCCATCGAGGAATGGACATAAAGCCGCAGCGTCGTTTGAATGTCCGCATGGCCCAGCATTTCCGAAAGGCTCTTAATGTCTACGCCACGCTCAATGCAGCGGGAAGCGTAGGTGTGCCGGATCGTGTGAAAATTGCGATCCTTTACGCCGCAGCTCCGCAGGAGCTTGTGAAACCCGCGCTGACAGGTACGCGGCTCCATAGGCTTATCTGCACAGCCTGTCAGAATATACGCATCCGGTACGGCGCTGGCTGCTCTTTTCTTCAAAAGCGCCAGCATATCGGCAGGAACAGGCACAGAGCGCACCGAGCTTTCGCTTTTGGGGGATTGGATCAAAAGGCGCGTGCTCCCACCACAATTGACGCGTTGCACGGTACGTTCTACCCGGACAGTGCCGGATAGAAAGTCTACATCTGACCATCGCAGTGCGCACAGTTCGCCCAGCCGCAGGCCGGTATTCAATCCTAACAGGATTCCCATGCTTCCCAGCGCAGGCGCTGCGACTGCATACGCGGCGATCCGCTGGACGTCGCCCTCTGAGAACACCTGAATCTTACGCTGCCGGTATGGCGGCAGCTTTACAGAGGGTATTGCTTCGGGAGAATCAAAAATCTCCGATGCCAGCCGCAGCGCAGATTTGATCAGAACACAGATATCCCGGACACTTTTTGCTGACAGTCCACCGCCGCGCAACCCACCGCTGATCCGTTTCTCATTCAAAAAGATTTGAAGCCTTTCCGCCGTCAGCTTATTGACAGTCAGCTCACCCAAGGACGGAAGAATATGCCGATTGATTAGAAACCGGTATCGGGCAAGGGTCGATTCCTTCACATCACCGGCCCGCTTCTGGAGCAGCAGAGAAAAAAGCTCTTTGACCGTCAGCATACATTTACATTTCGGCGGCGATTTTTTCTGTACCTCCGCCGCTTTCAACTTTTCACGGCACTCTGTATAGCTGTGTCCGTACACATATCCATACTTCGCTCGTCCAGAAGCTTTCCGGCCCTGAACATACCGGCCTTCCCAGCGTCCATCCTTTCGCTTATAAATGTTGATCCCTCTTTTTGCCATGCTGTTCCTCCTGTCCCTGACGGGATTTTTGACGGTTATAAAGCTTTTTCCATAAGAGCCACTACGATCAGGCCGATTATGATAAGGCACAAACCTTATCATAATCGGTGATTTTGCGCTTTTGCGGAAAATCTGTTTACAATTTCGTCATAACTATTGACTTCTTTTCGCGGAGGCTGTACAATAAAGTCGAGAAAAAAGGAATGAGCGTATGTCGTAAATGTAGTGATGCTTTACGACACGCACATCGGGTTATGACAGGGTTAGCTTTCCCGGTTGGGCGAAAGTCATTCCTCGGCACAGAGTAACATCTGGGCCATTTACATTTGAATACTTCGATACCGTAATACATACCGATTCCGCAAAGCCTGACATTCAGGCAGGATAGGTACAGGAAGAAGGCCGGAAGGCCGACACGAAACGGTGCTGTGCGCGTGAGGCCACACCAAAGCGATTTTTCGCCGGGGCGAAAGCCAGCCATTGCGGGGAAGACCCGTGAGAAGGTAGGATGTGGACGCAGGAGTTATATCACTCCCTAACGCAAGTCAGAAGAACTGTATTACTCGCGGTGAAAACCGCGATTGTGTATTTGCAGCGGCGAGCGATTTCCTGTTGCATGGGGCTAAAGAAGCCCATGAACGCTGCTGATTTCATCTTGAAATCGGCGCATTTTGTTTTTTAGGACATCGTGCGTCGGTTCAGGAAGAGATCAGCTTTTTTACCCCCTTTTGCGGTGATCTGGCCTGCGTCTTGGGAACGCGCAGGCCAGAGAATCGCTCTTTATGGTGCTGTTTGCTTTCCAGTTGCGTTTTCCTTTTCACTCCCGGGTCGTGCGGCAAGGCGCGGTTCGGGAGGAAAGGAAACGCAGAAAGCGCGATACTCGGCGAAAGCCGTGAACATATTCCCCGCGCCTGTCAAATAGGCGCGCCATGATAAACCAACATACGGCGAAGCAAGACGAAAAAGAGGAAAGATAGGTGATGCCGCCCAAACAGAATGCAGCCAGTCTCCCGGCTGCAAAAGAATAGGGATATTGATTTTGTTGTTCCTAAAAAATACAAAAATAAGAAAGGATGAAAAAGAATGAAAACCAACAAGAAACTGCTTTCGTTGGTGCTTGCGGTTGTCATGACGCTCTCCCTGAGTGTCACGGCTTTCGCCTCCTGGGGCCAGTTCCAGGGCAACAGCAGCAACAACGGCTTGATCAGCTCCAGCGATGTTCCGGTCGAAACTCCGGCCCTGACAGAGGCTGTCGAACTGACTCACGCAGATGACTGGGAGCCGAACAGCGGCCTGGCCGGTATGGACAGCACTCCCATCGTCGTGGGCGACACCGCTTACGTGCTCTACTACGGCGGCTCCTCTGACGATGACAACGGCGGCGTCCGCGTTTCCGCGGTATCGCTGAGCGATACTCCCGAGGAAGTCTGGAGCACCAAGGTCAGCGGGGATCTGGATGTTGACAACATCTCTCAGCTGGGTACTCCGTACTATGACGAGACCAAGCAGACGATCTACGCGCCTGTCACCTACAGCCAGAACGTTTTTGCCGGCAAGACCGTGACCGCTGACAGCAATAGCGGCAGCATCGACAGCAACGGCAGAATCACCCTGCCTGCCGGCACCACCACCTGCACCTTCACGATCAATAATGTCGTGATCGACGGCAGCAGCAAAATGACCTATGTCCCCACGGGCATCACGGTACAGGCCGGCCAGAACATCAGCGGTGAGGTCAGCTTTACCAATGTCAGCAGCAGTAGCAGCAGCTACGCCTTCGGTACCTCCTTCGGCTATGAGGGCTATGAATTCTGCCTGTACAATCAGACCGGTGACACGGTCCCGGCTGGCACCTACACCGTAAAAGTTACGCTGCGTTCCGACATAGGCTGCACCGGTACCGGCTCTCTGCGCTCCGTGACTCCCTACTGGCGGCTGTATATGATGAGAGCCTTCAGCAACGCTTCTTCCATCGCGCTGCCCGCGCAGATCTCCGACGCCAGCTATGTTGAGGGTGCCGGTCAGTTCAACACCCCCATCACCGGCACGACCTATAACGGCCACAAGTACCTCTACTTCGGCATCTACGACGGTGACCGTGCGTACTATCAGTACGACTACACCACGGCCGCACAGAGCAGCCTGAAGTCCTTCTACTACTTCAGAAACGGCGAGGGCTTCTATTGGGCCGGTGCTGCTGTTGTGGGTGACAGCGTGTACTTCGGCGGCGAGGGCGGCTACGTCTTCAAGCGCCCCATCGGTGATAACTTTACCTCCGCGTCCAATACCTACGCCTATCTGTCCGGTGGTAATGCGATCCGCTCCAGCATCTGCTATGACGGCAGCAGCCTGTATCTGACGACGAAGGATGCTACCCTCTGGAAGCTGAGCACGGATCTGCAGACCACATCCTCTGTCTCCCTGAGAAACAGCACTAATGATCCGCAGGTGCAGAATGCCTCTTCCACGCCCGTGGTTTCCCCGAGCGGCCGCATTTATGTGGGCGGCTACAACATCACCTGGAACAACGACGGTACCAGCGCTTACAAGGGCGCTCTGAAAGCTGTAGACTGGAGCGGAAGCACCGCTACGGTCACCACGCTTTGGTCTGCGGACAGTAACGGCGCGATCCAGTCCTCGCCTGTGGTATACAGCGATGAGGGCGTCGACTACATTTACTTCACGACCAACGGTGAAAATGGTAAAGCTGTTTGCGTGAGCTATGATACCGATTCGCGGGATATCGCCACTGAGTGGTCGGTCAACTCCGGTACCTATACCCTGCAGGGTCTTGCCGTTTCTGACAATGGATATATGACCTTCGGTAACGATAACAATATGGTGTTTGTCCTCAAGTAACTTATACGGAACCCATCGGGAGATGGGGCTTCATGCCCCATCTCCCAGCGCAACTGTTTCGCGCCCCTGACCGTTGCGTTCTGCAACGGCCAGGGGCGCGAAATACAATGGCCAAGGGGGAGGATCCTTGATGAAAAGGTGTTCCCGTATAATATCATTTTTCCTTGCACTCATACTGCTTTTCTCGCTGTTTCCTTCTGCTCTGTTCAACACCGCATTTGCTGCAGAAGAATCTGCAAAATACGTTATTACTTCCAATGTTGAATGGGCCAGTGATAAAACGGATACCACGAAACCATATTTAAGGCTAAAGAACGGGAAAAAGTGGATCGAAGGCGGAGATGGAACGCCCATTGATGCGACACAAACCCAACTTATACAAATAGCCAACTATACATCGATCTCCGAGACATTACCATTGTCTTATGCCGAGGTCGACGGACTAAAGATATATTATTCTGAATTTGAAAAAGACATAACAATTGATACCAGCACTTGCCCCAACTTAAACGGGCGTGAGGTAGCAGTTCGGGTGAATAACGGAAACCCGCAGGTTCAATTTAACAAGAACACCGGCAACCCGATCACGCAGGATATCAAGATCAATTTCGTTTTCCAAACGCAGGCGGCGGAGACCGAGTATAAGCTCAACGCGACTGCCGGAGAGAACGGGACAATTTTGGAGACCAAGTATCTTCATTCCACTGATGACGGAAACAGCATTTACGGTCTCTGGGTCCGCCCGGATAACCAGTATCAGCTGCTCTCCTATACCATGGATGGCAAGACGATCCCCATTGAGCTGAAAAACGAGAACTACAAGGAATGGCAGTTCTCTGAACCGGATGATTTTGGGCGGACTTATTCCGCCTGCAATTATTTTGAGCTGGAGATTTCAAAGGACTCCGACATTACATTGAACTTCGGCCCGGCTACGGTGGAGCTGAAGCTGGTGGGGTATATGCCGGACGATTGGGGCCTTACCTACTATACCCTTTTTGCAATCACACCAGAGCCGGATGCCACGATGGAATACTTAGGGTATCAGACCATCCCGCTGGTGGAAGGCTCCGGTGCCAAATTCTGCTACACGCTGCAGGTCAACGGTTTCCTCGATTTTGATATTGACTCAACCGACGAGGATACTGACGCGGAATCCGTAAAGAAATACAGGCTCGAATCCTTCAAGATCTATAATGGCACAGGAAAGGACGAGGACGATCTTCTCTTTTCTATGGAAGATCCCAAAGCGATCCAGGAATCATATGGCCTTATAGATCCGCATGAGCAGTGGCGGGGTGCCAAGTGGCGGCCCCACGAATATATTGTATTCACCGGTTACCTGACAAATGTTGGACACGCGGCCATTGCACGCTGCCCGGACTTGAAGCAGATCACCACCGAGGTGGTCGCATTCGGGCGGACGACCACGCTGACGTCGGACGTCAAAATGGTCAGCGACGTCAAAGAGGCCAAAGAATTCCTTCAGTACTATACAGACACCTACGGCCTGGACAAAATGGGCCAGGAGGCGTATACCGAGGAAGAAAAGCAGACCGACGCCTACAAGCTGTACTGCCAGTACAGCACCTTCCGCTATGAAATGCGCAAGGTCTATCAGGCAAAGGCGCTGGAGGTTGCCTTTGCGGACGATCCCGCCGCCGCGCTGGTAGAAGCCAAGGCCGCGCTGGACGCCGCCGCCCGCGGCGAGGGCTGCAACGCCGTGTCCTGGAGCTTCAACAACAACCCCAGTTACGGCACACACAACAAGCCTACTCTGACCGCGCTCCCCAACGACGGCGATAACGTCAACAAGACCGGCACCTCCGCCAGCGATGCCATGTGCGCCGCGCTGGAGGCGGAATATCCCGGCAACTGGACGTATAACTGCACCTCCACGCAGTTTGGCATGTTTGTGAACAGTGTCACCGCCGGGGGAGAGGACGATACCGGACGGATGAACATTCGCAACGGTACCAACGGCCCCGGCTCATCCTACGGCTTTTGGTACTACAACGGCAAGTTCTCCGAATGGGGCGTCAGCAACTATTACCCCTATGACGGCGACGTCATGTCCTGGGGCAACCCGGACGTGACTCAAAGCTGGAATCAGGCCATCCTGCGCTTCCACTACAAGAACAACGGCGGCGACGATGCCCTGGCAAAGGATATGGAAGCCAAGGGCGTGACCTTTGAATCCAGCACCGAGGCGCTGCAGGCGGCGTTCCCGGACATCAACTTCGACCGTCACGGCCAGTTCCGTGAGGTCACGGAAGCAGAACTGGTCATCCAGCTCATCAACGCCATCGGCACGGTATCGCCTGACAGCGGCGAGGCCATCACCGCTGCCCGCAATGCCTATGATGCGCTCGATGATGCCGACAAGGATAAGGTCTATAACTACTCGTCGCTCACCGACGCGGAAGCGGCTTTCGCCAAGCTGTCACAGGCCGCGGATGTCAAGTATGATGATGCGCTGGCCAGCACTCTGGCCAACCTGAATCAGACAAAGAACGTTGGCATCGGCAGCACCAAGGGCGAATGGCTCGTTCTGGCGCTGGCCCGCGGCGGCATTATCAGCGGCACGGATACCAGCGGCATTGGTGCAAGCTATCTCAATACGCTGTTTACCACGCTGCGGGATTCTCAGGACACCAAGCTGACGCTGTCCACAGACTATGCCCGCATCACGCTGGCCATGTCCGCGCTGGGCGTGGAAGCGCCGGAAAGCGTTCTGGATGTGGTGCGCGACTATGACCGTGTCACGACCCAGGGCATCAACGCGGTGGCCTACGCGCTGCTGGCGCTGGATTCCAAGCCTTACAATGATGAGGGCGACGCAGCGCTGCGCAACAACTATGTGGCGTTCCTGCTGAACAACGCCTGCGACAAGGGCGGCTGGGTCTATGGCGGCGATAAAACTTCGACCGCCGACGTGGATATGACCGCCATGGTCATTCAGGCGCTGGCTCCCTATTACGGCGATGCGCAGGTGAAAACGGCTGTAGACAACGCACTGAAGGTGTTGAAGTCCATGCAGAAGAGCACCGGTGGCTTCTCCACCTACGGCACCTACAACGCCGAAAGCACGGCGCAGGTCATCGTGGCGCTGACAGCGCTGGGCATCGATCCCACGAAGTGGACGAATGCGGATCCCATTGACGCGCTGCTGCACTTCTATGACGCTTCCGCCAGCATGTTCCGCCACACCACCAACGGCAAGGCGGATCAGATGGCGACCGAGCAGGCGGCTTACGCGCTGGTGGCGTATAACCGGTTCGTGAGCAGCCAGAACCGTCTCTATGACATGAGCGACGCCTTCAGCGAGAGCGGCGAGGTCAAGGATCCCAAGCAAACAGTAGCTTCCGCCAAGCTGGAGATCGGCTCCATGGGACGGCAGACTGTTTCCATGGCCGTGGCCAACACCGAGGATGAGGTCAAGAGCTATATCGACACCCGTCTGAAGCTGCTGACCACCAAGGGCCCGACCTATGAGGTCAGTGTACAGAAGCTCGTTCCCGCAGTGGCTGGCACCGAGACGGATCCCAACGGCACGGGCGGCAACTTTATCGCCACGGTGACCATCACCATGGACGGCGTGACGGATACCGCCGATATTTACGGCACGATCACCGCCACCAAGTACGAAGCGCCGAAGGAGGACGTCACCGTAACCTTCCAGCTTCTGGGCGATACGCACCACGAGATCAAGAACGACGCAGATGTCCACACTTATCGCTTCAACGCGGACGAGATGCCCGTGTGGATCGATACGGTGACGGTCACTGTTCCCGGCGGTTCTACCGTGGGCGATGTGTTCAAGAAGGTGATGGACGAAAAGGGTTACACCTATGTGGGTCTGGAGGGCGGATATATTTCCTCCATTACCACCCCGGATAAGGTCGAGTTGACCCATAAGGATGATGGCAGAGGAAATTCCGGCTGGATGTATCTGGTGAACGGCAAACACGCCGATGTGGGTCTGAACAGCTATGAACTCAAGAAGGGTGATGTTATCACCTGGCACTGGTGCGACGACTACACGATCGAGGAAGGCTCCGAAAAGTGGAGCGGCAGTCGTGTAATAGAATACATCGAAAACCTGATCAAGCTCATTGGCGAGGTGGACGCTTCCGATGATTGCAAGGCACGGATCGACAAAGCCAGAGCGGCGTATGACAAGCTGACCGACGCTGAAAAGGGCAAGGTCAAAACCGCCCAGACGCTGGTGGATGCCGAGACGAAATATAAGAGCCTGACGGGCATGGATGCACTGGTATCTCTGATCGAGGAGCAGACGTGGACAGTCTCCATGAGCGACGCCAACGACGCTGCTGCGGTGAAGACATGGCTGGAAACCAAGCTGAACGCACTGGGACTCAACGGCGCCAAGGCGACAGCGATTGTTACAGATCTGACCGCCGCGACTGTCGGTACTGCCGACAACAAGAGCGGTACGGATGGCAGCTTCACCTTTGATGTGACGCTGACGGTCGGTGAGGGCAATGCGCAGGCATCCCGCAGTCTGACGGGACTGACTGGCACGATTACCGCAACTAAGCTCATTTCCAGTGATGCGGGCGTTGCATCTGTGTCTGTTGGCGGCAAGGCCGGTAAGGTCGATGGCACTACCATCACCGTGGTGCTGGATTATGCCGATGACGCAGTGATTCCGTCTGATGCCAATTCTGTTTCTATCGTGACCGTCGATCCTGACGCGCAGGTAAGTGATCTCGCGACCTCCGACGAGGGCGTGACTTGGACGTTTACTGTTACCGCGCAGGATGGTACGAAGGTCGAGTACACGATCCATGTCAGCATTGCCGAGAATCCCGCTGCCGGCAATATTGCAGCGGTGGCAGCGGCTAAGTCTATGCTGGAAAACGCCAGCTTCACTTACGCATCCAAGGATGTCAATAGCGAAGCTGCGGCAAAGGCTGCTGTGGAAGATCAGATCAAGTCTCTGCTCCAGAATACCGACGTTTCCTTCGATGTCACCATGACCGGCTTCACCGCCGCGCAGGATGGCACCGCTGAGAACGAATCCGGTACGAACGGCAGCTTCAACTTCACGGTCAAGCTGACCAAGGGCGAAGCTGAGACCAGCGCAGAGGACAGTGTGAGCCTGACCGGCACGATCACCGCCGCGGAGTATGTGAAGTCCACCAACGCCGGTGTGTCTGAACTCACGGTCGCCGATGAGACCGCCACGATCTCCGGTAATAGCTTCACGGTTACGGTTCCCTACGGCACAACGATCACGGCAGAGAGCTTCAAGATCACGCTGGCAGACAGCAAGGCATCCGTTACCACGCTTCCCCATGAGGAAAACGGCGTATGGAGCTTTACCGTTACGGCTGAGAATGGTACTGCTGTCACCTACACTGTCGCTGTTACCGTCGGCAAGAGCCCTGACCAGATTAAGGCTGATGAAGTAATTGACCTGATCAATAGCATCGGTACTGTCACAAAGGACAGCAAGGATAAGATCGATGCTGCCCGTAAGGCCTATGATGGTCTGGACGATGCACAGAAGGATCTGGTCACGAACTACCCGATGCTGACAGAGGCCGAAAAGGCGTACGCCGATCTGGTCAAGGCAGATCAGGATAAGGCACAGGAAGTCATCGACCTGATCAACGGCATTGGTACTGTCACAAAGGACAGCGGAGATAAGATCGACGCGGCCCGCGAGGCTTACGATAAGCTGACCGAGGATCAGAAGGAGCTGGTGCCTGAAGGTGTGCGCAAGACGCTGACGGACGCCGAGGAAGCCTATAAGGATCTGACGAATCCCAATCCTCCCACGCCGCCTGCCCGTGAGACCTACACGCTGACGTTCAACACCAACGGCGGCTCCGAGCTGCCTGCCGTGGAGTTCAAGGCAGGGACGAAGGTCAACCTGAAGGATTACATTACCATCCGGACGGGCTTCAAGTTCCTGGGCTGGTACAGCGATCCTGACTTCCGCCACAAGGTCACTACCGTCAAGCTCGATCAGGATATCACCGTGTACGCCAAGTGGAGCGAACTGCCGAAGGATACCAACGGCAATACGTCTACTGGCGCAGGTGTTACTTCCCAGAACACCGGCGACGCGGGCATCACCCTGTATGTGGGTATGAGCCTGATCGCTGTTTTGGGCGGCGCACTGGTCGTTACCCGCAAGCGGAAAGAGAACTGAGTTAGCCTTTCTTTGATTTTCTCTATATGGCAGGAGGGAGAGACGCACGATGCGTCTCTCCCTTCTGTCGCTTTTCGAGAATAACCGATCGATATTTCTTTATTTGCCATCCTTTGCGGCTACAAACCAGCGTCCTTTTTCAAACCATAGATAACTCTCTTGTCCCCGTATCCGACAGGTATACCGGTCTCCCACGCCGCCCACGCTTTGGCAGGCAG
>ENA-OUQC01000404-OUQC01000404.1-human-gut-metagenome-genome-assembly--contig:-NODE-404-length-33008-cov-12.235881_pt1 | contig 33008 bp, 29 predicted proteins | sample MGYA00237942_ERZ548815 | MGnify/ENA primary metagenome ERZ548815 (study PRJEB26490, sample SAMN05194722) | human gut metagenome | biome: terrestrial biome; feature: human-associated habitat; material...
GCTGGCTCTCGATATCGCCCACCGTGCCGCCGATCTCGCAGATCAGCACGTCCACATCCTCCTGCTCCATGGCGTAGACATGGCTTTTGATCTCGTCGGTGACGTGGGGGATGATCTGCACCGTGCCGCCCAGGAAAGCGCCCTGACGTTCCCGGTTGAGAAGATCCCAGTACACCCGGCCGGAGGACACAGAGCAGCGGCCCGTCAGGCTCTCGTCCACGAACCGCTCGTAGTGACCCAGATCAAGGTCGGTCTCCGCGCCGTCGTCGGTGACAAACACCTCGCCGTGCTGATAGGGGCTCATAGTTCCGGGGTCGACGTTCAGATAGGGGTCGAATTTCTGGTTCCGCACCCGCAGACCCCGCTGCTTCAAAAGACGGCCCAGCGACGCCGCACAGATGCCCTTTCCCAGTCCGGACACCACGCCGCCGGTGACAAATACATACTTCATACGCTGTTCCCTGTTCCCTTCCGCGCCGCTTTCCCCCAGCGGAAAGTCCGGCGCTCACAAAAATATGCTACATTGTAGTCGTATGATTTTCCGTCGTCAAGACGTAAATATCCCAAAATACGGCGGGGAAAAGTACCGGTTTTCCCGCCATCCGCCGAAATTGAAAAAGTAGGGGAAAAGGCCTTGCATTCCGCGCGACACGGTGCTAAACTATACAATACGCCACTCTGTTTTTCGGGGTGGCTTTTTCGTGCCTGTCCCGCGGCGGACACACGAGCGGATAGACGTTGTAGGGGCCGACGACTCTGTCGGCCCGCACGTCAAGCGTGGGGGTGCGGTATTCGTGCGTAGGGGCGGGGTTCTACCCCGCCCGTTCGGTTTATGATGGCATTACCGTTAAACAACGTAGGGGCGGACAGAGTCGTCCGCCCCTACAAATATTTACCGCCTCCGCCCCACAGATAAAACCCCGGCTGCGTACCACGGTACGCAGCCGGGGTTGTTATGTATCGAGAAATGTTTATCGCGTTACTTGCGATTGTTGTAGGCCTCGATGCCCAGCCGCAGCAGATCCATGGCCCGCTCCAGCGCCTCCTGCTTCAGCACGTAGGCAATGCGGATCTCGTTCTTGCCCTTGCCGGGAGTGGCGTAGAAGGGCTCGCCGGGAGCGAACATGACAGTGTCGCCGTGGTCGTCGAACTCCTCCAGCAGGAACATCTGGAACTTGTCGGCGTCGTCCACCGGCAGGGCCGCCATCACGTAGAAGGCGCCGCGGGGACACTCGCACACCACGCCGGGGATCTCCTTCAGCTTGCGCATGACGGTATCGCGGCGCAGCTTGTACTCGTCGCGGACGGCGGCGAAGTACTCGGGGCCGACGGTGTACAGGGCGGCAGACGCGATCTGATCCAGCGTGGGGACGGACAGACGGCACTGGGCGTACTTCATGGCCTGGGCCATCAGCTCCTTGTTGCGGGAGATCATGCAGCCGATACGTGCGCCGCAGGCGGAGAACCGCTTGGACACGGTGTCGATGACGATCACGTTGTCCGCAGCGTCGTCAAACTGACCCATGGACTGCAAAGGCTCACCGGCATAGACGAACTCACGGTAGGCCTCGTCGCCGATGATGAACAGGTCGTGCTCCTTGGCGATGTCCACCATCATGCGCATCTCCTCAGGGGTCAGCACAGCGCCGGTGGGGTTGCCGGGGTTCGTGACCATGATGGCGCGGGTGTGCTCGTTGATCTCCGCCTCCACCTTGGCCCGATCGGCATAGTGATAGCCGTCATGGGGAGAGGTGGGGATGGGGTGAATGGTCGCGCCGCAGGTATAGGCCATGGTGTAGTAGTTGGGATAGAAGGGCTCCGGGATCAGGATCTCGTCGCCGTCGTCCAGAATGCAGTTCATGGTGATCTGCAAAGCCTCGCTGCCGCCGTTGGTGATGAGAATATCGCCCTTTTCAAAGTGCATGCCCAGATCGTCATAGTACTTCTGGATGGCGTCGATCAGCACGGGAATGCCGGGAGACGGCGCGTACTCCAACACAGGCAGGTCAAAGTGGCGCACGGCCTCGAAGTAAGCCTTGGGGGTCTCGATATCCGGCTGGCCGATGTTCAGATGGTAGATCTTCTTGCCTTTTTCTTCTGCCGCCACGGCATAAGGATGAAACTTACGCATGGGGGACAGGCCGCATTTCAGAACCTTGCTGGAAAACTTCATGATACTTCCTCCTCTTATGATTTGACGGCAGAACCTACGGTTTTCTGCGCTCATAGCATCGATCGATATGGGTTCCCTGTCAATCGATGCTATCACCATACTAGCCTATTTTTCCCGAAACGTCAAGAAAAAATGAACGGGCCGCGGCGTGGGAAACAGCCATTCTCAGGAGCTGGATACGCGGCGTCAGCGCTCATGCCGGCGGGTCTCACCCTTCCATAGTTTCCCGCACAAAGGCCAGAAACCGTTTGGCGGCGGGCGACAAGCTTTCCTCCGGCGGTGTGGCGATGCCGATCTCCACATACTGGGGCGGATCCAGCGGCCGGAACACCACGTTCCCCGTCAGCATTCCGGCGATCAGGTCGTTTACCATCGCCACGCCAAGTCCCGCCTCCACCATGGCCATGGCGGAGAAATCGTCCTCCACCCCGGCGAAGCGGTTGCCCGGCTGCACGCCGTTTTCCTCCAGCATACGGGAGTTGTCCGTCTCCCGGCCGGGAAATATCTCGATATAGCTCTCCGTTTCCAACCGGTGGAGCGGCACGGCTTTTTCCTTTGCCAGCGGGTGCTCCGGCGACAGCATCATCACCAGCTGATCCCGCCGCAGGGGAAACCACTGGTGCGGGCCGGGACGGTGGCTGATGATGCACAGGTCGGCCCGGTGCTCCCGCAGAGCGCTGGCCAGCGTAGTGCTGGTGCCCTCGATGGTCTGGAACTGGATGCCGGGGTGCCGCTGGCGGAACCGGGCCATCAGATGGGCCAGCTGTCGGGAATAGAAGTGGTAGTTGGCCCCCACGGTGACGCGGCCCTGCTCCATACCCCGCAGGGCCGCCGCCGTCTGGCGGCAGCACTCCGCCTGATAGACCATCTGCCGCATGGCACCCAGCAGCGCTTCACATTCGCCGGTGGCGGTCACGCCGCCCCGGCTGCGGTACAGCAGCGGAAAACCCAGCTCCTCCTCCAATGCCGCCACCATGCGGCTGATGCCGGAGGGCGTGTAGCCCAGCTTTTCCGCAGCTCTGGCCAGCGTCCCCTCTTCCAAAGCGCACAGCAGCGCCGCGCATTTCTCCGTATCCATTCGATCACCTCATTACCGGCACATAATCGGTACATTCGCCCTCGTTATGGGGTACATAAAGCCCGTTATTGGGACAGTCATAATTGCAGTTTTGTCAATGAATCCATGATATACTATCGCTTTACACAAGTATAAAACCGTGCTATGATAAAGTCAACCGAAAGGAAACGAAAAAAAGTGAATCTATGAAATTTGAAAAGGAGGACATGACCATGAAAAAGAATGTGGGAAACGTCTGTGTGACCATCGCGCTGGTGTGCCTGGCTCTGGTGGTGCTGTTCGCCTGGCTGGGCTGCGTGGAAGGCAGCACGGTGCTGCTGGCGCTGTCCATGGCGGCAGGCACCGGGTTCGTGGCGGCGGTCAACTGTGTGACCAACGGCCATCCTGAGCGGATGGAACTGAAAGCAGCCACCGCCAAGTAACGAGTTTTCTCTCCCCACCCATGCCGTCAGGGGCAAGGCCACGCCTTGCCCCAGCGGCGCGTTTCGCGGGGAGAGCTTATCGTGGGAGGGATACCAAATGAGCAAGAGAGCTGCGGAATGGCTGCTGGCGGGGGTGATCTTCGCCAGAAGTACGTCGCTGCTGTTCGCCAAGGTGGGACTGGAGAGCATGAGTCCCCTGAACCTGTTGGCGGTGCGGTTTTGTCTGGCCTTTGCGGTGCTGTGCGTCATCTTCTGGAAGAAGCTGCGGCATGTGACAAAGACCGATCTGCTGCACGGCATGATCTTAGGCGGCGCGCTCTTCGCCGTGATGACCTGCGAGGTATTCAGTCTGACCATGACCACCGCCTCCAACGTGTCGTTCCTGACGAACACAGCCATTGTCATCGTGCCGCTGTTTGAGGCGGTGCTGCACCGGACGGCCCCGGATCACCGGACGCTGCTGTGCGCGGCGGTGACGCTGGTGGGCGTGGGGTTTCTGACGCTGAAAAACGGCCTGTCCGGGTTCGGACTGGGCGAGGGGCTTAGTCTGGTGGAGGCCTGCCTGTACGCCATCGCCATTATCCTGACGGCAAAATTCTCCCACGAGGGGGACACCGTTTTGCTGGGCATGTTCCAGATCGGCTTTCTGGGTGTGTTTGCCGCCATCGGCTCGCTGCTGGTGGAGACGCCCCGCCTGCCCCAGAACGGTACGGAGTGGGGCGTAATACTGGCGCTGGCGCTGGTGTGTTCCTGCTTCGGCTTTACGTTCCAGCCGGTGGCCCAGCGGTACACCACCGCCGACCGAGCCGCCCAGATGTGCGCCATCAACCCTTTGTCCACGGCGGTGCTGAGCGCGGTTTTCCTGAAAGAGCGCATGGGGGTGCAGGGCATCATCGGCGCGGGGCTGATATTGCTGGGTATCGTGATGCACAATTACCATAAATCCGGCGCGAAAGCGGCAGAAACCATGGCCGGGAATGAAACGGACACCGACGCGGCGTAGCTGCCGCAGCATCCGTCTTGATTTTGAAGGAATCTTTCTTGCGTCTTAGGGGCGGGGTAGAACCCCGCCCCTAAGACAATCCCTCCGTCATGACCGTCGGTCATGACGCCTCCCTTTGCACAAGGGAGGCGGTGGTTTCTGTATAAAAAATGACCGGCTTACCAGCCGGTCATTTTTGTGTTATCTTTCTAGAAGTCGATGATGCCGTTCAGCACCTTCAAATCATACGGCTCGTACACCACCTTGCGGTAGGCGTCCACATCCATCTTCACGCCTGTCCAGTCGCTGTGGATCTCGCCGTTCTGCTTGATGAGCACATCGTACAGAATGTCGTAGGTCACGCCGTCGTCGCCCTTCTCCACAATGGTGGAATAGGGCAGCGTCTTGTGGTACGTCAGGTGCAGACCCTTATACTCGAAGTGAAAGCCGTTGCGCATGCGGCAGCCGTCCAGTCCCTTATAGGTGAATAGCCGCCGCAGATCGTGCAAAATCTGGTCATGCTCCTCGTCGTACAGGTTCTCCGGCGTGGTCTCGGTGTAGTCGTACCGGAACTGCACGGGGATGCCGTAGGGCAGGAAGCGCTCCACATAGGCGGGCAGCTTGTCGGCGGGATAGCGCTTGTACAGCACGCAGTTGATGCGGGTGCGGCAGGCAATGCGGCCCAGCACCTCGTCAGGACTCTCCTCCACGTACTTCTGCAAATGGCGGGAGATGTTCATGCAGGTAATCTTGTCCTTATTCCGCTCCGTAAAGGCCACCATCTCGTCCAGCGTGGTGTGCTCCTGCACCGGGAAGGTGGTGTTGATATACACCTTGTGGGTGGTGGGGATGGCATCCAGCATTTGCTGCAGCGCGTCCAGATCCGCCAGCGGCTCGCCGCCGGTGAACACAAAATCACACCGGGGCGTGATGGCGTCCAGTGTGCGGATGGAGTCGATGATCTTTTCCAGCGAAAAGCCGGTGCAGTCGGCATATTCCTGCTTATTGATACAGAAGGGGCAGTGGTTCTGGCAGTCATAGGGGACGAACACGGTGACTGTGGCGCCGCCTTCACGGGTCTTGTAAGGGTGAGTCATGTATGAGCAAAACCTTTCCGTGTGAATATTCTTCAATATTTTATACCGATGCGACAAGAAATGCAAGAAAAAAAGCAAAAAATCGGTTGTTTAGTTATTCACAAACCCGATTGCGCCTTTTTCGTTGACAGAAATGGCCCTTTGCGGTAAATTGTTGATAAAGGACAGGCGAAAGGAGCGGTCAGACATGAAGATCCGAAACGAATTGCTCTCGCAGGTGCGCAGCTACGCCGGCCATACGCCCCACGCGGCGGAGGACACGCTGGATTGCTCGCTGGGCGTGAATCCCTACGGCTTTCCGCCTGTGGTGAAGGAGGCCTTTGCCGCCTTTGACCCGGAGCGCTTCTATCACTATCCCCACTCCGACGCGCCCCAGAGGGCCATCGTGGACTACTGGGCGGACTATGCCTTCATCGAGCCGGAGAACATCGTCCTCACCGACGGCAGCGTGTCGGCCCTGTATCTTCTGTGCAACATTCTGGCCAAAAAGGGTGCGGAGGTGGTGGGCTTCCTGCCCACCTTTACCGATATGGTGGAGTATTCCCGCATGATGGCCATGCGATACGTGGGCATTCCCGCCCGCCGTGAGGAAAACTGGCGCATGGAGGTGTTCGATCTGGTGGATGCCATCAGCGGCGATACCAGTCTGGTCTACATCGACCGACCCAACAACCCCACCGGCCAGACCCTGACGCTGGCGGATATCAGCCGCGTGCTGGATAAGTGCGAGGAGCTGGGCGTCTACGCCATCGTGGACGAGGCCTACGGCGATTTCCTGCCCCGTGAGGAATCGGCGGTGACGCTGGGGCCGAAGTATAAGAATATCATCATCGTCCGCACGTTTTCCAAGGGCTTCGGCCTTGCGGGACTGCGGGCGGGGTATATCATCACCGGGCAGGAGCTGATCCGCTATATCAGCAAGGTCTCCAACCCCTACATGATGAGCGAGCTGTCCCGTGAGCTGGCGGCCGCCGCCCTCAGCGACCGCACCTATGCTGACAGTCACGGCCCGGATTTCGCCGCCATGAAGCGCTCGCTGCGCGGCGTCTGCGGCAAGGAGCTGACCATGGCCGTCACCGATGACCGGGTGCCCATCTGTCTTCTCCAGCACCGGAACCCCCGCGCCGATTTGCAGGAGCTGCTGATGGCGGAGGGCGTTCTCACCTGCTCCGGCGGCGAGTTCGAGCCGCTGGATCGCAGCAGCGTCCGGCTTCGCGTCCCCCGCGCCGAGGAGCTGGACAAGCTGCTTCGCGCCGTGGAAAAAGTCAATAACGGATAATCAAGCCACAACGGAAAGGGGCGGCTGACAAAGTCCTATAGGACATGTCCTCCTTTAATAGTTTTAATGGCCTGAACATCCATCAGTCTATCACTGTTGGCTAGTGCCCCGCTTAAGCTTGAATCCCACCAACCAGTAGGTGTTTTTTATTCCGCGCTATTGCGCGGAACTAATTCAAGGTGAATAAAATGATACCGCAGGGCTGACGCCCTGCGGTATCATTTTATAGGTGCGGAGTTCCGGGGAAAACACAGGCTCCCTAAAAAGGAGGTAGGGAAAGCGTGTGTGGTTGACTTACAATGTTTCCAGAAGCTGCTCTACCGGCGTGTGGACACGGTTTTGTTTCAGGGCGGTCTCTTTCAGCGTCAGGTGTCCATCATAGCAGGTCAGACCGTCGCAGAGATGACGGTTGTCTTTTAAGGCTTGCACAACACCTTTGTCTGCGATTTGAAGCAGGAAAGGCAGCGTGGCGGTAGACAGCAGAATGGAGGCGGAACGAGCAAAGGCGGAGGGAACGTTATCCACGCAGTAGTGCTTGATGCCCTCTTCGTAGTATACAGGATCGTCGTGAGAGGTGCTGCGGCAGGTTTCAATAGCGCCGTTGTCATCGCAGGAAACATCTACGATCATGGAATTGGGCTTCATCAGCTTCAGATCCTCCCGATAGACCAGATGATCCGTTCGGTCTTTGGGCCACAGGATGCAGTTGAACAGAACGTCGCTTTCTTTCAGGCACTTCAGCAGATTGGCGCGGTTGGAGATCAAAAAAGAAACATTGGGCGGGAAGCGCAGTTGCGCTGCCTGCATAGCCTTCATGTTGACATCCAGAATACGTACCTCATTGCCGAAAGCGGCGGCCATTTCGGCGCAGGCGATACCGGAGTTGCCACAGCCGATGATGGTAATGACAGGGGTATCCACGCCGCACAGATTGGCCAGCAGCACCCCCTTGCCGCCGAAAACGGACTGCATATGGTGCAGCGCCGCCAGGAAGCCGCCCTTACCAGCCAGAACGCTCATAGGACTCAGCAGAGGAAAGTGGCCGGCGTCGTCGGTGATGTCCTCATAGGCAAAACCGGTAACATGACTGTTCAGTAGCGCGTCCGTCTCCGCAGGGTGTGCATTGGAATGAAGATAGGTAAAAACGATTTTGTCACGGTTCAGATAAGAAAACTCCTGGGGAAACAGCTCTTTAACCTTATAAAAAAGGTCGGCACGGTGGTAGACCTCATCAGCTTCAACAACGATCTCTGCACCAGCAGCAGTATATTCCTCATCACTGAATCCGCTGCCCACGCCGGCGCCTTGCTGCACCAGAACGGTGTGACCATGGCGCACGATTTCTGTGACCGCTGCGGGCGTAGCCGCCACGCGGAATTCCTGCTCTTTGATTTCCTTTAACACACCAATAATCATGACAATACCCTTCCTTTTGTGTAATTTACAAGCCTAGGTTTGTGGCACAAGAATGTGAAACATATTGTATTTTAATTTTATAGAAATATTGTATACAATATTTGCGAAAATGTCAAGCCCTCTTATAAGGAAAAGAAGGCAGCTGGATTTGGCAACATCACACACAGGTATTTTAACATTTAAAACGGGCAAGGCTGGTTATAGACATTTTTTGAAATAAATTTGTATACAGAGGTATTTACAAAACAACAGCTTCATGGTATTTTATCTATAAATAATACATGGAGGAACATCTATGAAAACAGCATCTCCAGCGGCTGCCGCATATGAGTATATACGTAATAAGATCATCACAAAAACCATGTTTCCGGGGAACCGCGTGATTGAGGAGGATGTTGTCCATGAGTTGGGCGTGAGCCGTACATCGATCCGCAGCGCCATGCAGCGGCTGCAGTACGAGGGCTTTCTGGAGATCATCCCCAATAAAGGTGCCTATGTCGCAAAGCCTACTGTGGAGGATATTCGACATGCTTATTATGCACGGACAGTGCTGGAAATCAATGCAGTGCAGCTGGCGGTAGACGGCGTAACGGCGGAGGGACTGGATCGCATGGAACAAAATTTAAAGGCGCAGAAGGAGCTGGAAAATCGGTTCAATATCGCAGAATATGCAGCGCTGAACCGTGCGTTCCACTGGGAGATCGCGGAGGCCACAGGAAACCCCTATGTCAAGAAATACTTAAACGAGCTGCTGAACAGAAGCAATATATACCTGATCTTTTACGACAACTCCACCAACAATGCGCGTGGCTTAACAAAGCACGGGGCTATTCTGGACGCCATACAGAGGAAGGATAAGGCTGCGGCCGTTGCGGCCATCCGGGATGATATGGATTATGCTTTGGAAGCTATTAACGATCCCAACTATCAGCTGACTCTGTAAAAAGCACATAATACAATGCACCGCCTCTGACCGATGGCCAGAGGCGGTGCTGCTTTTCAATAGAGCGAGTGCTGCCCCAGTGCTGTAGCCATCAGGCCCATCATGGAGCTGAAATCAAAAACCGGAAGTCCGGTAGCCTGCCGGATGCGGGCGGCATAGGGCGGCAGATCAGTACATTCCAACACAATGGCACCGATGTGCGGATTTTGTTCCACCGCAGTCACAGCCACACCCTCCACTTCGCGGCCCACGGCATCAATGTCAAAAGGCTGTTCTGGTTGGTCAAAGATTTTCCTCCATTCAACGGCGTTTTCAAGTCCGAAAACCTGCACATGCATGTCGTGGGTGATGCCGCAGGCTCGCAGATGGGTTTCCGACAGAGCCTGCCGATTAGCGGTAATAATGGCAACGGTTCGATCCGCGCCAATGATCTGCTGCACATAGGGTACTTGCAGTAATGCGGAGGTAAAGACAGGGACAGGCAGCGCGGCGGCCAACCGCTCCTGGAAAATGGCGTTGAAGCCACAGCTCGTGGAAATCGCACGGATTCCTTCCTGTTCCACCAGCTCACGGGAAATGCGGATCATATCCTGCAGTAAGGTCTGACTGGGGTGGGTGATGACCGTTTCCACATTGGCGCCCTTTACCTCCACCAGTTTTACCGGAAAGGGATAGGATCGGGGATTGGTGCTATTGCCGGGCATCTGCTCCAGCTGCATTAATCCAGCGGGCACGTGGCCGCTTTCCCAGCGCAGGATTGCAATAACAGGCTGTGTCATGGACAAGACCTCCGTAAAATTCAATTATGTTGATAATATTGTACACAATTATATAAAAAAAGTCAATCCCTCTGTGATTTAACTAAGCAAGAAAGTCAGGCCTGCCGGTGGACAGCACATGCGTACTTTTCTGTGCGGGAAATTATATTCGTACAATTTTACAAAATGACAAGGGGAGGATTGGTCGAATTATGTAAAAATGAAAAGGCGGTTGACATTATTGAAAAAATTGTATACAATAATGAAAACAGAATTAAAAGCATGTTAACACGTGCCGGGATAAAGTACGGCAATGCGTGCGCAAGAGATGGCCTTAAAGGGGGAACAGCAGATGGCGAAATACATCATCAAGCGGCTTTTGGTCTTAATACCGATCCTGCTGGGCGTAGCGCTTATCATTTTTACGATCATGGATCTTACGCCGGGCGACCCTGCGGTGCGTATTCTTGGCCCGGAATCTTCCATTGAGGCCCGAGAGCAGCTGCGCGAGGATCTTGGCTTGAACCAGCCGTTTTGGGTAAGGTTTTTTGACTATATCAAGAATGCGTTTCTCAAGCTGGATTTCGGTGCTTCCTATCGGACAGGAAAACCGGTGTTTGATGACATTTTCAAGCGATTGCCTGTCAGTATCAAGGTGGCGTTTCTGGGAATGCTGTTGGCTACAGTGATGGGGCTTCCACTTGGGGTATTTTCAGCAGTGAAGCAGTATTCACCGGCAGACAGCTTCCTGCGTGTAGCCTCTACGGTGCTGGTGGCAATGCCCACATTCTGGCTGGCGATGCTGCTGATATTGGTGTTTGCCCTATATCTGGGGTGGCTGCCGGCCGGCGGTGTTTTCTCGTGGCAGAGTTACATTCTCCCCACTATCACCGTTGGTGTTCCTTACGGGTCTAAGGTTCTTCGTATGACGCGCTCTACCATGCTGGAGGAAATTCGCCAGGATTACGTCCGTACAGCTCGATCCAAAGGCGTGCCGGAGAAAAAGGTTATTTACGGTCACGCCTTAAAAAATGCGCTGCTGCCGGTCATTACCACCATTGGCTCTGCTTTCGGCGCGATTCTGGGCGGTTCTGTCATTGCGGAGAGCGTGTTCAATCTGCCGGGTCTCGGTTCGTTGATCGTGTTATCCATCAAGGCGAAGGATACGCCCAGTGTGTTGGCCAGTGTTTTGCTGCTGGCGGTGTTCTTTGCGCTTATCATGCTGGTGGTGGATCTGGTCTACGCCTTTATTGATCCGCGCATCAAGGCAAAGTATGCCAAGTAACGGGAGAGGGAGGAGAGCCCTATGAAATCTTTTGCCACAGAAAAGAAAAAGCGTTTGGATGACATTGCCGTGTCCGGTACCCGGCGGCATAGCCGCACTGCGGATATCTGGCGCCGTCTGGTAAGAGACAAGAGTGCAGTGGTCAGTATGGTGCTGTTGGGTATCATTGTTCTACTGGCGATCTTCGCCAACGTCCTGTTTGACGAGACGGCGGTAACGGCTCAGAACTACGATATTCGCAACGATCCTCCCTCATGGGAGCATTGGTTCGGAACGGATCTTTACGGCCGTGATATTTTCATCCGCATGGTGTTCGGTTCCCGCGTTTCGTTAATTATCGGCATCGTGACCATGGCAGCCAGTATGATTATCGGCGGTTTGCTGGGTGCGGTGGCAGCCTATTTTGGAAAGGTGACAGACAGCATCATCATGCGCCTGACGGATATGTTTATGGCAATCCCTGAAACGCTGCTGGCGCTCTGCGTGGTGGCGGCCATGGGCGCCAGTGCTGTCAGTCTGATCGTGGCAATGACAGTGGCCTGCGTACCGGGAAACTGTCGTCTTGTGCGTTCCACGGTGCTGAGCATTGTGGATTCAGAATATGTGGAAGCGGCTCGCGCCTGCGGCATGAGTAATCTGGAGATCATTATCAAGGAGATTATTCCCAATTCTCTGGGTCCTATCATTGTGGTCTCTACTCAGGGCATTGCTGGCATCATGCTGACGGCTTCCAGTCTCAGCTATCTGGGCATGGGTATTCAGCCGCCTAATCCAGAGTGGGGAGCCATGATCTCCGAGGCCCGCGAGTTTCTGCGCAGCGCACCGTATACCTGTATCATTCCTGGTATTGTCATCGTGCTGACGGCCCTGTCGTTCAATCTGCTGGGTGACGGCCTGCGGGATGCGATGGATCCAAGATTGAAGGATTAACGAGGAGGACTGGATATGGCAGAGAAACTGCTTGAGATCAAAGATCTGGAAGTGCTGTACAAATCCGGAAAGAATCCGGTTCATGCGGTAAACGGCATCTCTCTGACGCTGAACAAGGGAGAGACGCTGGGTCTGGTGGGTGAGACCGGCGCGGGGAAAACGACAACGGCGCTGGCCATCCTGCGGTTGCTGCCGGAGCGCACCGGCTGCATCGATCGTGGGCAGATCCTGTTTGAGGATAGAGATCTGCTGACTTTGACAGAGGAGGAAATGCGTACCCAGATCCGCGGCGAAAAAATATCCATGATCTTTCAGGATCCTATGACTTCCTTAAATCCTGTTATCACAGTAGGTGAGCAAATCGCGGAAGCGATCCTGTACCACAGTGCCGGACAGGCGGTATCACAGGATCAGCTTGACCAGCGTGTGGGAGAGGTACTGGAGATGGTGGGTATCCCCGCCGCGCGAAAAAATGAGTACCCCCACCAGTTTTCCGGTGGTATGAAACAGCGTGTGGTGATCGCTATGGCGTTGTCCTGTCAGCCGGATCTTTTGATTGCAGACGAACCTACCACTGCGCTGGATGTGACAATCCAGGCACAGGTGCTGTCCATGATGAGCGATCTGCGGGATAAACTTGGAACGGCGATGATTATGATTACCCACGATCTGGGTATTGTGGCGCAGGTATGCGACAAGGTTGCGGTGATGTATGCCGGTCAAATCATTGAGAGCGGCACATTAGAGGATATTTTCACCTCTGAGGAGCACCATCCCTACACAACAGGCCTCTTCGGCGCAATCCCCAATCTGAAGGTGGAGGCTCGCCGCCTGTCGCCTATTGAGGGCTTGATGCCTGATCCGTCAAATCTTCCTTCCGGCTGCCACTTTCATGACAGGTGCCCCCATTGCATGGATATCTGTCGGGAACGGGAACCCGGCATTCACCGGGATGGAACGCACTGCATCGCCTGTCATTTGTATGACCGGTGGAAGGGAGAAAAGGAGGAGACAACGTGAATCATACGGAAAATGCCCCTCTGCTGGAAGTACGCCATCTGAAAAAGTACTTTGGGAAGAAAGACCATGTGCTCCATGCAGTGGACGATATCAGCGTATCCATCCAGCAAGGTAAAACACTGGGTGTTGTGGGTGAATCCGGTTGCGGAAAAAGCACACTGGGCCGCACGGTACTGAGGCTGCTGGAGCCTACCGGTGGTCAGATCTTGTTTGACGGGCGGGATATTACCCACGTCAGCGAAAAGGAGATGCGCAAGTACCGTCAGTCCATGCAGATCATTTTTCAGGATCCCTATTCCAGCTTGAATCCTCGAAAGTCCGTGGCGGAGATCATCGCCACGCCATTGAAGGTCAATCACATCTGTAAAGATCGTGCCTCGCTGCAAAAGCGTGTACGGGAGCTGATGGATACCGTTGGTCTGGCAGAGCGACTGTATGATGCCTATCCCCACGAACTGGACGGCGGTCGCCGCCAGCGTATCTGCATTGCGAGAGCGCTGGCGATCAACCCCCGGTTTATCGTGTGTGACGAGCCGGTTTCGGCACTGGATGTTTCTATTCAGGCGCAGATCCTGAACCTGCTGATGGATTTGCAGGACGACATGGGGCTGACCTATATGTTTATCACCCACGATCTGTCCGTGGTAAAGCATATCTCTTCAGAGATCATGGTCATGTATCTGGGCCATTGTGTGGAGTACGCTCCGGCGAATGAGCTGTTTAAAAACCCGGTGCATCCCTATACGAAGGCATTGCTGTCTGCCATTCCCATTCCAGATATTTCCATGCGCGGGAAGAAGATTCAGACCATTCGCGGTGAAGTCAGCAGCCCCATCAATCCCAAGCCCGGCTGCCGCTTCGCGCCCCGCTGTGACTTCGCCTGCGAGAGCTGCACGGGAGCCGATATCCCGCTGCACCAGTGTGGCCCCAACCACTATGTGGCATGCTGCCGCGCTGGCGAGTGAACCTGTTTTCCACGCAGAAGGCTGCGTAAAATATGAATTTAGGAGGAAGACAATGAAAAAGCTATTCTCTCTTGTGCTGGCGGCTCTGATGCTGCTGAGCCTGTTGGCAGGCTGCGGCGGACAACCCGCCGCAAGCGGCGATGACGATACGGTGGTGGTATACACCTCTGATATCTTCAACACCATGACTCCTTATCAGACCACGGCTAACTCTGACCAGTCCGTATTTGACCAGGTGTATGAGACGCTGACCGTGACCCAGGACGACGGTACGGTGGCTCCCTGTCTGGCAAAGACCTGGACCGTCAGTGAAGACTGTCTGGAGTATACTTTCCGGCTGGAGGAAGGCGTTAAGTTCCATAATGGTGAAGTCATGACTGCGGACGATGTGGTGTACTCTTTCGAGCAGTACATTGCAAACCCGGCCAAAAACAACTTTGTCAGTATGATCGAAAAGGTGGAGACGGTGGATGCCAATACCGTGAAGATTACCCTGAACAAGGTTACACCGCTGTTCCTGGTGTATACCAACGAGCTGCCCATTCTCAATAAGAAGTTTGTGGAAGAACATAACGGTGATATCAGCGAAGTCGCCTGCGGCACCGGCCCCTACAAGCTGACTAGTATTGATCTGGCTACCTCCGCTATGCTGGAACGCAACGATGACTACCGCCTGACTCCTGCCGCGATCGGCAAAGTCGAACTGCGCTACATTGGTGACAAGTCTACTGCTGCAGTACAGCTGGAAACCGGCGACATTGATATCATGCGCATGGATCCCTCTCAGCTGGCCGATATCGAAGGCAACGACAACTTTACCGTGGAAACGGTGCAGACACTCAAGACTGCCATTCTGGCCATCAATACCACAGTGGCCCCGCTGGACAACAAATTGGTGCGTCAGGCTATGACTTACGCTGTGGACAAGGAAAGCATCATCACCGTGGCCTATGAGGGCTACGCGGTGCCCGCTCGTCTGCAGGCCAGCGATGCCAACTGCTTCGGCGTGGATTTCTCAGATGCTACCGATTTCTCCTACAATCCTGAAAAGGCTAAGCAGCTGTTGGCCGAGGCTGGCTATCCCGATGGCCTGAACTTTGCGGATTACGGTATTCAGATGGATATTTTGGGTGGTACCTATATGGAAAAGGCTGCACAGGTCATGCAGCAGAACTTCGCGGATGTAGGCATTACCATTGAACTGCGCAACACCTCCACACCCGATGAGGATGCAGAGAGCGGCAACTTTGCGCTGATGACCCAGACGCTCTCCTACCGTGCAGACTTCTCTTATAATGTGTGCCATTGCGGCAGCGTCGGTATTGGCGGCAACAACTTCTGCCAGATGAAGGACGCGTGGGTGGACGAAATGTTTGCCAAAGCCGAAAGTGAGCAGGACAGCGAGGCACGCAAGGACATCTATCGTGAGCTGATCGCTTATCTGGTGGATTACTGCCCCTCTATCCCCCTGTTCCATCATGAACTGGTATACGTCTGGAACAGCCAGCTGAACGCTACCGTCCATGACTCCTCCGTGCATCCCTATTACTGCTACGAGTGGAGCTGGAAGAACTAAACCTTCGAATGATACCGTACACGACCGCACACGATCGGTGTGCGGTCGTGTACGGCAAAAAGGAGCTTTTTAACATGACGATTCTGAACGGCTATCAACCTGCCCACGTTGTACGTTATCTTGAGGAAATTTGCGCCATCCCGCATCCGTCTCACCATGAACAGGCTCTGTGTGCGTATATCCGCAGCTGTGCGGAACGATATGGACACCGCTGGGTGGAAGATGCAGCGGGTAATCTGATGGTATATTTGGATGCAACACCCGGTTATGAGAACAAGGCGTCCATGCTGCTGCAGGCTCATATGGATATGGTTCCCGCAAAAGAACCGGGATCTACGCATAATTTTCTAACAGATCCCATCTGCCTGCATATCGAAGAGGGTCACTATCTGTACGCTGATGGTACTACGCTGGGGGCGGACAACGCGGTAGGGCTGGTGAATATGCTGGCGTTGATGGAGGACAATACTGTGGTGCATCCGCCCATGGAACTGCTGTTCACCGTCTGCGAGGAGGATGGGATGGCGGGCATCCGCCAGATGGATATGAGTATGATTCGCTCCCGCCGGATGCTGAATATGGACTGTGGCGACCCGGACGTGATGTGCGTGTCCTGTGCAGGTTCCGTTCACTATGTGATGCGCTTGCCTGTGGCTGTCAGCCCTGCTGTCGGACAAGCCTATGCGCTGCGGGTGGACGGCCTGGCCGGCGGCCATGCCGGATTGCTGATCGGCAGCGGGCGGGCCAGCGCTGTGGTGCTGATGGGCCGCACGCTGAGCAGACTGTGCCGTGAAGTCTCGTGCCGCATCGTGTCGGTAAACTGCGAAAAGACACAGGGCATTGCGCCGCGCATGGAGGCGGAGATCGTTTTGAAGCCAGAGCAGGAGTCTCATGCACGACAGGTATTGGCGGGGCTGTCTGCGGCATTGTGTGAGGAATACGCCGCCACAGATCCAAACCTCTCTCTGACACTGGAGAAGTTAAACCGTAAGGCGGAACAGGCCATGGATGAAGCATCCAGCCGCCGCTGCACAGAGCTGATGTATCTGCTGCCTTATGGCGTTATGAAGTATGATAGCCGGGATCGGGATGTGATCCTGAATTCTGTCAACACGGTTCGCGTGACCACCGGGAACGGCGCGGTGGAGTATGAGCAAATGATTCGCTCGCCTATCGACGCCTACAAGTGGGAACTGGTGGATCGGCTGCGAATATTGGCGGAGCTGACCGGCGCGGTGCTGGTGGTGGAGGACAGCTATCCCGGCTGGCCTTGCCGGGAGGATTCGCCGCTGCAGCAGCTGTGCCGCCGGGTGTACCACCGCTTGACGGGGCAGAAACTGAAAACGGAAAAGGTGAACAGCTGCGCCGAAACCGGTGTGATCGCAGGCGCCATACCTGATATGGACATTGTGGCTCTGGCACCCTGGGGACGCGGCGCACACACGCCCCGCGAACATCTGGATCTGGACACGCTGCAGCCGTTCTGGAAATTTTTGACGGCGCTGCTGCGTGCCATGTGTGAAGAAGCGTAACGGCGCAGAAGGCGCTATGGGTAAAATGGGATAGCCGGACAGTGTAGCTCGGCTATCTCGTTTTTTGTGGAAAAAACTGCCTGTGCATAGAACGCCCGCCACAGCAGATACTACCAATGAAAAATCTGCTTTGACTGGAGGAAATTTATATATGAAAGCAACCGGTATCGTCCGGCGCATCGACGATCTGGGCCGCGTGGTGATCCCCAAGGAGATCCGCCGCACCATGCGTATCCGGGAAGGCGACCCGTCACAGACAGCATTGACATGGTGGGAGCGCTTCTGCTTTGCCATAGGCGATTTGGCGAAGCGGCAGGGGTGGGAGTAGTACATAGGGGAAGGAAGCGGCTGAGCATCGAAAGTGGACGTCTACGCCCTCCGGCTGCTGTACGAGAATGTATGCAGCGGCGCATATAATCAGCTTCCGGGTATAACAATAGCAGCGGAACGTTGTGAAACGTTCCGCTGCTGGCTACTGTGCCGACTTATTATCACAGTCCTATGACGTGCTGTATCAGCAGACTGACGGCGGTGATGCCCGCTCAGCAGCAGGCGCCCAGCAGCAAGGGCTTCCCGCCGCTCTTTATTGGCGTCCGCTTTGACGACTGACCAAGGCTGGCAGGTCGTTGACCTGCCAGCCTTGCGTTCTATACGCACTTAGATTTGACGCTTGCATAAAAGCGCTTTCACGCATATCTCAACCCAAAGCCGCGGCGCCTACAATGCCAGCCTCGCCGTGGAGTCCTGCCACATCAATTATCGGCACGGCTCCCTCTTTTCCGCCAAAGCAATTAGCGGTCACATACTCACGGATGGGGCGCAGGATCTTTTCTCCTTGGCAGCTGACACCGCCGCCTATCAGGATGCGCTCGGGAGCCAATGAATTGACCATATCCGTTAAGCCTGCGGCTATGTATTCACACCACCGGTCGATCACCTTTTTTGCCTGTATGTCGCCAGCATCCGCAGCGTCAAAAACGGTCTTTCCTGTCATCTCCGCTGCTGTGTGAAGTACACTTTCGGGATGCTCTGCGGCAGCAGCTTTCGCCTGTTGAATAAGAGCTGTCACAGAGGCGTATGCTTCCCAGCAGCCTTTTCGACCGCAGGTACAAGGTTTGCCATCCAGCATTAGCACGATATGACCCAATTCGCCGCCCATGGAACGCATACCGCCATAGATTTTACCGTCGATTACGATGCCGCCTCCTACGCCGGTGCCAAGTGTGATCAGAATCATATTCCGGCACCCAATGGCATTGCCTGCCACAGTCTCTGCCAGTGCGGCGCAATTGGCGTCGTTGCTCAGATAGACAGGGAGCCCCAGACGGTCTTGTATCGTTTTACAAACAGGGACATTGAACCACTGAAGATTATATGCCCGTACGACAACGCCTGCTTCACTATCACAGGTTCCGGGAGACCCCACGCCGATACTCTGACATTCCGCAAGAGGAATATTCGCTTTCTGCAAAACGCTTTCAACGGCATCGCACATATCCGCCACAACTTCTTGCCAAGGCCGATGAGCACCTGTGGGAACCGAGATTTGTGTTATCAGTCGATATTGCTCATCCACTACGCCTACGGCAATGTTGGTGCCGCCCAAATCGATTCCGATACGGTACATGCTAAATGCCTCCTCAAAGCTTCAACATTGAAATTTTCGATACAGCCGCACACGCCATAATAACTGCGGCCTTGCAGGGAGCGGTTACGGCAAAAATCTTTGCGCTGCAGATCGGTTTCTCAGTTGGCCTTCAACGCGGCGTCAAAGGCTACCGCCGACGGCGAGAAATTCATCTGCTTAATGTATGCAAGAGATTCTTTTGCACCAAATGTACGATCCATGCCGGAATCCTCCCATTCTACGGAGAGCGGGCCGTGATAGTTCATTTGATTTAATTCACGGATAATGCCGTCAAAATCCACATCGCCGTGACCAACAGAAACAAAATTCCAGCCGCGCCGGGCGTCCCCGAAATCCAAATATGACCCCAGCATTCCTGCGCGTTCATTACGATTGATTTTCACGTCCTTGATATGGACATGGTAGATTCGATCCGCAAAGTCGCGCAAAAAAGTAAGCTCATTGACGCCCTGCCAGACCAGATGGCTAGGATCGTAGTTCAGTCCCAATGTTGGACGATGATCAAAGCGATCCAACAGCATCTGTGTAGAATAGTAATCAAAAGCAATTTCCGTGGGGTGCACTTCCAGAGCAAACTTTACACCATACCGGTCAAATTCGTCAAAAATAGGCGACCACAATTCATAAATCTGGTCATAACCATGGCGAATCATTTCTTGTGTTGTTTGCGGATAAGAATACCACCAGGCCCATAACGGAGAACCGGTAAATCCGTTAACAACAGGAACTCCAAAATAAGAGGCAGCTTTTGCCGTCCGTTTCATTTCTTCAATTGCCCATTGGCGAATTTCCTCCGGCTTTCCCGAAATCTGCCTCGGCGCAAAATTATCCAACCGCGGATCCCACACGTCTCCTACACATTGCCCGGTTAAGTGGGCGCTGATTGCATAGCACTGCAAATGGTGATCTCCCAATGTTTTATGTACTGTGTCAATATAATTTTTCTCAGTAATTGCTTTCGACACATCAAAATGCGCATGGGTCGCAAGTTCTATTCCATCATAGCCAATTTCTTCAGCCAAACTGCTCAAGCTCTCCAAACTCATATCACCAAATTGCCCAGATGCAATAGTAATCGGTCGCATATATTCCCTCCTTTACATGACGTTTACTGTTTTATGCGTTTCTCCAGACTGAATGGCCGCAAATACCGCACGCATAGCGTGAAGCGCCTGCTCTCCGGAGAGCGAAGAAGGCTTTTTCTTTATTAGACTGTCGATCCAAAGGTCGATCACGCCGGAGGACGTCTGATTGTCATTTGTCTGAATCTGTTCCAGCGCATACCGCTCTACTTTGCCGTCTTTCTTCTCAATAATTACAGAATACTCCGGATCACAATAAATACGCATGACGCCGTCAGATCCATAAAGCACAGTGGAATTATCCTCTCCGCTGTAATATGTCCAGCTTGCCGTCATAGTACCGACAGCCCCGCCGGTCATACGGTAGATACAGATTGCGTTATCGTCTACCGAAATTAGATTGCCTTCTGCATCCCGCTTATCCAGCGTCCCAACAAATGCAGTTACTTCTTGAACCGTATCATCCAGCAAAAAATGCAGAAGATCCGTTTTGTGAATGCCTAAATCAGCCATAGCGCCCATGACTGCACGCGTCTTATCAAAGAACCACACATTTTTTCCAGGATCCATCGACCAGGTTTCCGGCCCGCTGTGACCAAAAGTAGTTCGGAAAGAAATCACTCTTCCGATAGCGCCCTCCTGAAGCTTTTGATGCGCAAATATATGCGCTTTTGTTAACCTCTGGTTATGGCCGATCATAAGGAACACTTGGTTGCGCTGAGACGCCTCCACCATAGCTTCGCAGTCGGCCAATGTTGTTGCCATCGGTTTTTCACATAAAACGTGCTTCCCGGCATCCATTGCTTCAATAGCGATCTGGGCATGAGCCTGATTTGCTGCGCATATACTGACCGCGTCAATATTTGAATCGGCCAACATCCCCTCATAGCTCTCATAGGCTTTCGCACCGTATTTCTCTGCAACATCTTCTGCGCGCTTTGTATTAATATCGTAAACGCCTACGATTCTACAGTGGGGATTTGCCGCATATTCCGGAAGATGACGAACCTGTGCAATTTTTCCGCATCCAATTACACCAACACGGATCTGATCCATCCCTGTTCTCCTTTCTCTTTGCATTAAAGCCACTTTTGCAAGTAAGCGGCTGTTACGCGGGCGTCTTCCGCGGGATCCATTTTCGTGCCGTCGTCTTCGACAGCAAGCTCAATTTCGGGATGCTCTTTCAATAGCTCCATGATGGGATCGAAGCAAATTGCGCCTCGCGTCAAATTGCAGAAAGTGCCGTCGCTTTCTACGCCCTTAAGATGAAAATACTTGATGCGATCGATATACTTTGCGGTAATTTCATAAGGATCCCCTCCGCCAAGGTAGATATGGCCGCAGTCTGGACACAGAGCGATTTTGCTGACAGCCATAACCTTGTCCAGCTGTTCAGGGGTTTCTACCAGAGACCCCATATGGGGATGGAAGCTGGCTGTCATTCCCATAGCCTCCGCCATGTCCATAGCGCGATCCAGTCCAATACCCAACTTTGCGTAGTCGCTTTCTTGGATCCCGTTATACCTGACTGCACCGCCCCCCAGGATCAGCTGTGTGGCCCCAAGCTTTTTGGCAATCGCCGCAGTTCTCTTTAAGCGGCTGAACTCCTCTTCCAGAATTTCATCATAGATGAAGCAGCAGGCGCTATAAACGCCTTTTAGTGTTAAGCGATACTTTTTAAGAAGCGCCTCCAGCTGCTCGAGATCGTTCTCATAAGGGAGAAGGTCTCCGTCGAGCATTTCGACACTTTCGTAGCCGGATGCGGCAATATCGCGAAACGCGGCGTCAACATCGCCGTCAGTGACATAGAATGCCATATTAACATTGTTGGTGGCGCCGCAGTGCGCATAGATCTTTCCCCATGCGTTAGTGCTGTATGTGACTCTCATTTGTTCCTCCTTATACTTTGCCGCAAACGATCTTCAGCATTTCTTTCGCCACTTTCACACAATCGCCCATAATGGCCTTGTGAGCAACGGTAAAAATTGGTGCCGCCGGATCCTGGTTGATGGCAATGATATTCTTTGCGTTGCGAATGCCAATGGTATGCTGCAATGCGCCGGATACACCAAATGCGATATACAGAGCCGGAGCCACCGTTTTACCGGTTTGGCCGATCTGCAATTCATAGGGCGCCCACCCTTCGTCTACCACTTTTCTGGTCACGCCCAGGGCGGCCCCCATTTCCACGGCCAATCTCTGGATCACGGCCAAATTCTCTTTGCTGCCAACGCCATAGCCTGCAACCAGAACCACCTCTGCCTCGGTTACACTTTTGAAAGGACTGGGATTTTCCACGAGATCAATAATCTCGGTGAGCGGACTGTCGTCCTGTATCATCGGCTCACATTTTGTCACGGCAACATGGCCGGGGGCGTCTACTTTAACCACCTGAAACACATTCGGGCGAACAGATGCCATCTGAGGGCGATGATCCGGCGTAATAATGGACGCCATGATACTGCCGCCGTAGGTAGGCCGGATCTGCACCAGATTTCCGTCTGCGTCGAGATCGAAGCCTGTACAATCTGCGGTCAATCCTGTCTCCAGCATTGCGGAAATTCGGGGCGCCAGATCGCGCCCGATTTCCGATGCGGCCACAAAAAGAATACTTGGCGTATGCTTGCGGACAAGCGCTGCGATCTCACGGGCTGCCTGCTCGGTACTGCATCTGCTGTACTTTGCATCTTCTTCCACAATGGCAAAATCGCATCCGGTACTGGCCACCGCGTCTTCAAATTGATCTGGTACCTTTTCACACAGAAGTACAACGCCCAGCTGCTCGTGAAGACCGTCAGCCAGAATACGCCCCTGACTCAACAGCTCCAGTGTAACTTTGTTTAACCTTCCGGTCATCGGATCTGTTTCTGCGATGACCCAGAGATTCCGATAGGCAGAAATATCCGTCTTTTTCTCAACGTTTTCTGTAGACAATGCACCCGGCGCACAGGCATTTACACATTGATTGCAGCCAACGCAGCTCTCTGAAATCACAGGATAACCATCAATCAGGCTAAGTGCGCCAAAAGAACAGGCGCTCTCACAGCTGCCGCACTGGATACATTTATCAAGCTCAAATTGAATCATAATCCCACTCATCTCCTCAATTAGATATATTTCTGTACTTCCGGCAGGCCCAGCAGCTTCTGTGCCAAGGCCTCTGCGGTACCACGAATCAGCGGGGGTCTTTCTTTTTGGGGAATGCCGCCTGAAATGATCATCTTAATACGCTGGCCAGCCGATAGAGAATCGTCGATAGCGATATAACAGCTCTGGTTTGATGCAGACATCTGAATACCGACCACTTTCGTGGGAGAGCCGGCGCTGCCAACGCGAGATGCATCTGCCTCTGGGAAAGCTTCAATGGTTACCACCTTGGGGCGCTTATCCGTTTCTTTCTGGGGACGGGGGACGACAAGTCCCTTTAAAAAGCAAACCACGGCTTTTTTGTCGGTTCTGCACATTTGCAGATACCGACCGATGTTTTTGGTGACTTTCAAAACGCCGTTTTCAATTGCTGCATCCATGACATATGTAAACTGGGCAAGCCCTAGCTTTTCAGCAATGATCGGCCCAACCTGACCGGTACAGCCGTCAATAGCCTCGCTGCCGCAGAACACGTAGTCGTAGGGAACCGTCTTGATGATTTCTGACAGCATATATCCTGTTGCCAGCGTATCAGCACCGGCTACCGCACGGTCAGAGAGAAGGATCGCTTCGTCAGCTCCCATATTCAAGCATTCCTGCAGCATCCCTTCTGCCTGAGGCGGCCCCATGGAGATCACAGTCACTTTTCCGCTGCCGCTTTGATCGCGCAGCCGCAGCGCCCACTCCAACGCCTCCAGATCAAATGGGTTTATGATGGACATTACTCCTTCTCGCACCAGATTATTGGTTTTAGGATCCACCTTCACATTGGTGGTATCTGGAACCTGTTTTACACATACGGCAATATTCATATCTGTCCTCCCATTTTCTTCATGCTCAAATGCGGCGCGCCATACGTTCCGCTTCCAGAACACACTGGCGAATCGTTCGCGGCGCTACACAGTCGCCAACAAAGTACACCTCTCGACCGCCTTTTTTCTTCAATTCGTAGTACAACACGTTATCCGATCTGCTCTGAGATGCAATGATTACAGTGTCAATGTTGGGAATTTCCGTTTTTACACCGCTGAGGCAATTGGTTATCTCCGCACCGTTTTCTGTCAATCCCGACAAGTAAGAATCAGAGATAATGGTCGCGCCCGCTTCATATAGCCGCTGCATCAAAAGGACACGGTTTGTACCCTCAATCACATCAGCGAAGCATCCGTCTTTTGCCACCGCGGTAAGCTTTGCGCCCAGCGCGGCCACATAATCGGCCACACCAGCCGCCTGCCAGTAACCGATATCGTCATAGAGCAGGACATTCTCGCCCACCAGTTCAGCAGATTCCAACACCTGACGAGGATCAAGAATGTGGCCCTCGAAGCGCTCGGCGCCCGAGATCGACATAGGAAGCGGGTAAGAGCCTGTAGCGACAACCACGACGTCAGGAGCAATCTTGTCCACCAGCTCTGCTGTGACTTCGGTATTCAAATGAATGGGGACGTTGGCCTTCTTTAATTCGTATTTGAGATAACGATAGACTTCTCCGATCTCAGCGCGATAGGGCATTTTCTCTGCCAGCAGAATCTGTCCGCCCACCTTATCGCTCTTTTCGTAGACCTCCACATGATGGCCGCGTTTGGCGGCAATTTCTGCCCACTTCAGACCGGATACACCAGCTCCCACCACCATGATGTTTCGCTTTACCTCTGCCGGCTTCAGTGTACCGATACCCAAACGCTTCTCGCGGCCAGACGCGGGATTCTGAATACAACAGATCTCCAGCTCGCCAATTCCCAGACAGCCTTCGTTGCAGGCGATGCAGTGGCGAATAGAATCAATATCGCCCGCCATCGTTTTGTTCGGTGTTTCGGCGTCACAGTTAAGCTGGCGGCACATGCCGATAAAATCAGCGCACTCTTCCTGCAAAATCATTTCCGCCTGCACGGGGTCATTGATACGACCAAAAGCAATAACCGGTATGTTCACTGCCTTTTTCAGCTGGGCGCTCATATAGACGGCAAAGCCCAGGGGGATCGTAGAGGGCGGGATCTCCATATAAAAACTGGTAAAGGATCCGGCGTCCGTACTAATATAGTCCACACCGGCCTCTTCAAAGCTCTTGGCAAATTTCAGTCCCTGCTCCAGAGAGTATCCATTCTCAATGAACTCATCCATACATAGACGGATACCTACCGTGAAATCATCCCCCACCGCATTGCGGACGGCCTGATAGACCTCCATCGGGTAACGGATCATGTTTTCATAGCTGCCGCCGTACTGATCCGTACGCTTATTAAAAAGCGGAGAAAGAAACGTACGCAGCAGACCGTCGTGACCGACCTTGATCTCCACAGCGTCCCAGCCGGCTTCTTTGTGCAAAACTGCGGCCTGTACAAAATAATCTTTGATGCTTTCGAGATCTTCAATTTCCAGTTCTTTAACATTATAGTGAGAGGATGTTTCCGGCATCTGGCTGGGCGCAAACAGCAACTGGGGCGGCTTAAGTAGGGTAGTATGGCCGCCGTTATTAAACTGACCAATTACTTTGCAGCCGTATTTGTGGCATTCCTCTGCCAGTCGTCGATAGCCCTCTTTATTGCGCGGATCACTTCCGACGGGGATCTTTGTTGCCATGATGCTTTCGGGGTCGGCATTAGAGCTGACGGTAACGGCGGCGGCGCCGCCTTTGGCGCGCTCAACATAATGCATGATGTTTCGCTCAGACAGCAGCCCGCACTCCTCGTAGCCATTGTTTGTTCCCAAGCCGCTGTAATGCGGCAAAAAGATAAAGCGGTTTTTCAGCTCTAATTTTCCCAGCTTGCAGGGAGACAACAGCTTTCTGAATTCTTGTTTTCTTTGATCCATTTTCACTTCTCCTTTACCGGTCATTTTTTTTGCGAAGTTTTCTAATTAGAATTACCGCGATCAGAATTCCGCCCCAGATCAGCTTCGTAAAATGGTTGTTGAGCGACGGAATCATGGTGATAGCGGAGGAGATCATTTGCACAATTACGATCGCTACTGCAACCGCCTCGATCTTTCCATAGCCGCCGTCCGGGCTTACGCCGCCTAAAATTGCAATCATAACGCACATCAGCGTATAAGCGTCACCATAGTCCGCCTTTGCCGAATTGTTCTTTGCAAGCATTACAATGCCGCCGATAGCGGATATCAGTCCGCAAAGCGCAAAAGTCTTTACCGTGATCAATTTGACCTTAATGCCGCTATAATACGCCGCGACCCGGTTCGTGCCGATCAAGCGCACCTGCTTGCCGAAGCCGGACTTATTAAATACCCAAATCAAAGCCAGCGTACAGGCTAAAAAGATAAGAAACGAAACGGGAATGAAATTGAATACCCTACTGGCGCCGATTTTAGAAAAAGTGCTGGGTAAACCGCTAATAGATGCCCCGCGGGTCAGTACGATAGCGATCCCCTTAAAGATCTGCCCGGTGCCAAGCGTTGCCAGCATAGCGGGCACTCGGAATTGAGCGATGGTAAGACCGTTGAGAATTCCTCCGGCAATGCCCACAAGCATTGCCGCGAAAAGACTGAACGCGATTACGACTACCACCTGCGGCGTGGTCATATCATCTGTAATCATTGTCAGCATAATTTTCGTAGATACTACTGCGGCAAGATTTGCCAATGATACCGCCGACAGGTCAAAACCGCCCAACAGCATGGAAATTGCTACGCACATGGTCAAAATGCCGTATTGGGGCAGCTGTGACAAAATGGTAGTAAGGTTGCTTAAGGCGTAGTATTTTGGCCCAAGAAGCAAACTCATCACGATAAAGACGCAGATGCCCACCAGCAGCATCTGGAACAGGTCTTCGTTCGATTCATAAGCCTTGCGCAGCATTGCGCGATGTTCTTTATCACGAATCAATGTTTTCATACACGCCTCCTGTTAAACATCCGCCACCTGCCCACTGGAGCGATAAGCCTGATATGACGTAATTGCGGTTCCCACCACAATTACCGTGCCGGTGAAAAAAGTCTGCCAGTAGCTTGGCACGCCCAGAAAATTCAGCGTACCATTTACCAGAGTGATGAGGCAAACGCCAAGGATCGTTCCAAACACACTGCCTTTGCCGCCCGAAAGACTCGTACCACCTAACACAACGGCGGCAATAACGTCCATTTCGCTGCCCACCAAATTCTCCGGCACATTATAGCGGATGTTGCAAATCTTGATAACCGCTGCGATACTGGCCATGAATCCCATAAAGCAGTAGGCAAAAAATTTGATACGCTTCACATCGTAGCCGATCTTCTGCGCCGCCTTTTCATTGCCTCCTACGGCGTAGATGCCGCGGCCTAACATCGTATACCGAAGAAAGAGTGCGGTCAAAACTGTTAATACCACCATGATCAGGAATGAATACGGAAGCGATGCGCTGCGACCGGTCGCCTCGTTTTCGACCGTGAGCAGATACGTCGTACCAAATTCATTAAAACCGGCCGGCAGGCGGTTTTGTGCTGTGGCGTCCAACACACCCATCAAAAAGCCATAGGTTACATTCATCATACCTAGCGTGATAACGAGGGGCGGCAATCTTATGTAACCGATTAAAACGCCGTTTATAGAAGCCAGCAGCACAGAAAGCACAATGGAGAAAGCAAACATGATGAGCACATTCGCAGTTCCGTTGGCTATATTCAGCTTCCCCAGCAAGGAAACCCCAACATAAGTGGATAACGCGACAATTGCCGCAAAAGAAACGTCAATTCCGCCGGTCAGAATAACCGGCAGCATCCCCAAGGCAAAAATGCCTGTAATCGTCATGTTGTTCAAGATATTCACAAAATTTGTCATGGCAAAAAAGCTACCGCTTTTCATTTGAACAACAAAACAGTACAGGATAATCACCAGCACAAGATAGAACTCGTTCTTTCACAATACTTTCTTTATAAAGTTCATAAAACGCCTCTTGTTCTTTAATAACTTTCCATAATCAATTGTAAAAGCTAAAAATGCTCTATATTCTCCGTTTTTATCCGTACTAATCTCAAGGTTTTACATGCTTTGCTTTTGGCGACCATATTCATATCAACTGCTGATACAGTCTTCCAAGAGCCGCCCGGTCGTCTCTGCTGTTTTTAACACTGCTGAGACTTTGCCGTTTTTCATCACGTAAATGCGATTTGTCAGGCTCATTATCTCGGAGATGTCATCTGAGACAACAATTACGCTTTTACCTTGCCGGGCGAAATCTCTAAGCATCGCATGGATATCATATTTTGAACCGATATCTACGCCTACCGTCGGCGCATTTAAGATCATAATATTCATATCGCGCAGAAGCCATTTTCCCAAAACAACCTTTTGCTGATTACCTCCCGACAATGTCTGCACGGGGTTTTGCGGTTCTTTTGTCTTTATCTGCATCTGCGTCACCATTCTGTCAACCTCGATGCGCGCCTTTTTCTCCATCAGGGTACCTTTCCAATTGGAAAATTTCTTAATGGACAGCACCAAGAGGTTGTCGCTGATGGACGCCTCCGGAAATACACCCTCTGTCAACCGATCCTCAGGAACATATCCGATTCCGCAAGAAATCGCCTCGTTTACAGAAGTCAAATGCTTTTGCTCTCCATGAATAGACAGCTTACCGGAGGTGTGGGGAAGTACGCCGAACAAGCTCAGCGCGAGCTCTCGCCTACCAGACCCTAACAGCCCGGCGAAGCCGATAATTTCTCCCGGATACACCTCAAAACAAACATCCTCAAAATACTTGCCGCACCCTAAATTCTCCGCTTTCATTGCTGGAACCTGACTGGTGATTTCAGGCTCAAAGGCTTGCGATGCAAAGCGCCTGCCTGTCATATAATAGGAAAACGACTCCTCGTCCAATTGATTATCCATATTGGAAACCACATTTTCGCCGTCGCGTATAATCGAATACTTATCGCAAACCTGAAATACCTCATCGAGCTTATGGCTGACAAAAAGGATAGAAATTCCTTTCTTTTTCAGATCAAGCATGGTCTTAAACAGATTAGCGATCTCTTTTTTTGTCAGCGCTGTGGTTGGTTCGTCCATAATCAGAAGCTTTACATCATTTACGATTGCACGGCAAATAGCAACCAATTGTTTGTCTGCAACCGAGATATTGCCCGTCGGCTGATCTAGGTCAAGATGGATACCAACCAGATCCATCGCTGTTTGAGCTGTTTTTTCGATCCTCTTCCAATCCACCAACCTGCTTTTGCCGCTGATCAATGTGCTTATCGCAATATTTTCCTTTACAGTTAAGTTGGGAAATACCGCAAAATCCTGATAAATTACTTGCACACCTTCCAAAATTGCCTGCTGCGGTGAAATCTTTTTATAAGTATTTCCGTTCAGTTCAATCTCGCCGGAATCCATTTGATAGTAGCCGGATATGATGTTAATCAGCGTGGATTTTCCGCTTCCGTTTTCGCCGCCGAGACAGTGGATCTCCCCTTTTTGAATCTCAAAATCGACATTCTTCAAGGCATGTACGCCGTTAAACGATTTACATACGCCTTTTGCTTTTAAAACGTAATCAGACATGGCCCACCTTTACCTTTTGTGTTGTCATTTAAGCGTTTTTATGAAATGCCCTGGATTACCAAAAGAGTATTCCTTTTGGTAATCCAGGACTTATGCGTTGCTTCAATCAGGGATCCGTCTACCCCATCTAAGCAAAGAAAGTTAATTAAAAATCGAACGTAGAAACGTTTTCCTTATTAATAGTGATCCAACCAGAGCCGTAGAGAACCTTGTCGTTCACCAACAAAATATTATCATAACCCGCGGCGTCCAGCTTCATGCCGTTCGTGATGGGCTCGCCTTCCAAAACCTTATAGGCCAACTGAGTCATAGCGTAACCGACTTCAAACGGATCCCAAGCCAGAACGGATTCGATGGTGCCGTTGTTGATATACTGCTCGGCTTGACTTGCCAAGGCCATACCGCTGGCAAAAACCTTATCCGTCAGACCCATTTCTTCAATGGCGCGGGCGATACCGGGAATGCACTGCGCTGCCGTACCGATGAATCCCTTCAAATCGGGATAGGTATTGAGCATCTCGACTGCCAGCTGATATGCCTTTTCCGAGTCGTCATTGATCTCCATACGCTCGCCGACCAATTCCATACCGGGGTATTTTTCCTGGGCCTGCTGGATAGCGCCATCCGCCCATTCGTTATGAGAACCGTTGGTAAGGCTGCCGACCATAACGCAATATTTGCCCTCTTCACCGACCCAGCCGGCCAAAGAATCCATCAGCTTGCGGCCAAACTGATTGTTGTCAAAGGCTTCGATATCATAATCACAGTTGTTCTGAGTAGATGCCTCGTGGCAAATCACCACAATACCGGCGTCGCGTGCTTTCTGTAAAACGGTCTCCAATGCGTTGATATCGTTGGGGATAACGCACATAGCGTCAACGCCCGCGGAAATCAGAGACTCAATAATCTCCACCTGCTGTGCGGCATCGGCGTCATCAGAGCCCTTCATGTATACATTAGCGCCGCTCTGTTCGCCAAACTTCTTTCCGCCATTTTCAATGCACTGGAACCAAACATTGGTCGTACATTTGGGGACAATAACGATCTCATAGGGATCGTTATCACTTTCAGAGGACGGGCCTTCGGCATTGGGTTCATTGCCGCAAGCAGCCAAGCTTAGTACCATAACCAAGCTCAGGATAAGTGCCAATAACTTCTTCATTTCTTTCTCCTTTTTCTTTTTTATTTAATCAAGCAATTTACTTTGCTTAATTATCAATTTTAAGCATGCTCCGATGCAGTCTCTGGTTCACCTTGTATTGAGACGGTAGATTCTCGGATGTGAAGCCTATATGGCAGGAGCGTCTTAGGGGTATACCTTTTGCCGTTGATCATCTGGCAAAGCAGCTCTACACTGTGGACTCCCAATTGATAGCACGGCTGCTCCACCGTGGTCAAATAAGGATGAAACATCTTTGTGTAATCCACATCGTCAAAGCCAACTACGGAAATATCCTCAGGAACACGGAGTCCCTGACGTTGTATCTCCGAAATCGCGCCAAGGGCCAGCACGTCTGATACACAGGCAATTGCCGTGATCTGTGGATTCTCCCGAAGAAGCTCCATTGCCGCCTGCGCTCCGCTGCTAAAGGTATAGTCTGTCGCCGCCCGAACAATGTTTTTTACAGTTCCTTCGGTGTGCAGGCAATCCATCGCATCATAGTAAGCCTGTTCACGCTGAGCTGTGGAGATATAATCATTTGCCGCAGAGATAATGCCAATATGTTGATGTCCGGCGTTCAGCAGATACTGCATAATTCCTCTCATCGCTGCATAATTGTCAATCGATACAGAGGGCAAATCCGCGCCATCCACATATTCCGCGCATTGAACGACAGGATAGTGATCAGAAAAATCTTTCAGCCAAACATCATCTTTATTGATCGACAGCAGGATCACGCCATCCGCTTGCCGCGCTTCAAAAATTTTTTTCAAAAATTCCTGTGATTTGTTCCCGTGGCAGCTGTTAATAAAAGCGTTATAGCCATGCGCTTGCGCCGCATCACTAATGCCACTGAGGATATGAGCATAAAACGGGTTGGTAAAATTCGAGGCAATCACTAATAGAACATGACTTTCCTGCTTACGAAAGTTTTGCGCTATGGCATTGGGAACATATCCCAGTTCTTCAATGGCTCGTTCCACTTTCCGCGCCGTTTCGTCCAGCACTTTTTCGCTTTTATTCAGCACACGTGAAACCGTTGCCTTAGATACACAGGCTTTTCTTGCAACATCTTCAATTGTAGGATTCACTACGCAACCGTCCTTTTCTTTTATATTCACAATACACGTATAATTTGGCCTTGACAGTGCTTGGCAGGCCTCGGGGAGGGGACGATGAAAAGCACTAATATGAAATCGTTTTCATATTTTTATAAAATTATTTCTTTTTACCGTTTGGCTATGATCCATCGCAAAATTAATGCAAAAGTTATTAAAGAAGAGTGTAATCGTTTTCATTCCTTAAAAAACAACTCCTATCCTTATCCGGCGACGATAATCTAATCTTTTTTAGTCCTTTGCTATAAGGCTAAATGATATCTTATTTTGATAATACCTGAATCTTATAGTTTGCGCAAGATGTATTATTACCAAACTTCCTCCCAAATATTCTGTGTTTTAACCAAAAATCAAAACGATCGCATCCCTTTGGTTGTCGTGTAAAACCAAAGGAAATCTGAAAGCTTGATGAAAATTCCATTGAGAGTGTTACTTGTTCGTCACTCCAATTTTTCCAGCGACGCGGTGTGGAGCGGTACCAGCCGACGGTCAGCGATCGAGAAAAAAATGTCCCGCCTGCGTTTCCCAGGGGAGAGGGGATCTATGTTGGAGGGAATACTATGTAAGGAATCAGTCAACCTGCGCGGCGGGGATGCTGGTAGCGGCATCCTGATTGAAGCCTCGGTAAACAATGCGCACCTTGTCAATAGAAATTGCAAATTTCAATTGATTTTGCTAACGGAATATGCTAATATTAGCGTGTTAGAGGGAGGTGTTTGCTATTTTACCAAACGAACTTCTCGAGTTAGCAAACAATGTTTGCAAACAGAAAGCCGAATCGCAAACAGTTGAGTGTAAAGCAGCACATGTGGATTGCCCGAAGCGGCTGTATGACACGCTATCCAGCTTCTCCAATCAGGACAGCGGCGGCGTGCTGCTGTTTGGCATAGACGAAACCATCGGAT
>ENA-OUQC01000406-OUQC01000406.1-human-gut-metagenome-genome-assembly--contig:-NODE-406-length-32792-cov-4.401992_pt1 | contig 32792 bp, 25 predicted proteins | sample MGYA00237942_ERZ548815 | MGnify/ENA primary metagenome ERZ548815 (study PRJEB26490, sample SAMN05194722) | human gut metagenome | biome: terrestrial biome; feature: human-associated habitat; material...
GAATATTGCAGTCAATGGGCAAAACCGGGCTTTCAATGGTGACTCAGCTTGTCGGCGCGGTTGTTAATATCATTCTTGACCCCCTTATGATTTTCGGAATCGGCCCCTTCCCGGAAATGGGAGTGGCAGGCGCGGCATATGCTACGGTAATCGGACAATGGGTCGGAATGCTGATGGCATTGGCACTTGTGTTTTTTAAGGAACATGAGATAAAAATAAGTTTCAAAAATTTCCGTCTCTGCGGTGAAACGGTGCGAGAAATATACCGAGTCGGCATTCCGAGCATTGTCATGCAGTCGATAGGTTCGATAATGAATGTCGGCATGAACGCGATTTTTTCAAGGATTCTAATGAGCAACGCCGGTATTGCAACATTTGGAGTTTATTTCAAAGTTCAATCAATAGTTTTCATGCCGTTGTTTGGAGTTACGAACGCCAGCATGTCCATTTTTGCTTATAACTACGGAGCAAGAAACAGACTGAGGTTTAAAAAAGCATGGAAGATGACACTTTGCGTAACTGCGATTATTATGAGCATCGGCACGCTGCTCTTCCAACTGTTCCCGCAGCAGATTGTTTCCCTCTTCGACTCCGAGGGGAAGATTACCGCTGAAGGAATTGCGGCATTCCGAATTATTTCTTTGCATTTTCCTATCGCGGCGGCATCAATTACAATATCTGTAACTTTTCAGGCGATCGGACACGGAATCAAGAGCATGTTTATGTCCATACTGCGTCAGCTCGTGGTGCTGCTCCCTGCCGCCCTTGTGCTTGCTCTCGTGTTTAAATCGGTTGAATCTGTTTGGTGGTGCTTTGTAATTGCAGAGTTTTCCGCCGTAACTTTCGGAATAATTTCCTTAACGAAAATTTGGAGGCACGAAATTGAACCGATGCCTGACGGCGCAGCGGTCTGAGAATACTGCACAATTAATCAGCCGGTAAAAAATAAGCGGGATGCATTGATTCATCCCGCTTATAAATATATTAAGAATGAACTGTAAGGGTGATTCAAAAAAACATCCGAATGTTGTATAATATTCGATAAGGAAATCATTGTTTATAATGCGGGGGTAATATTCAATGCGTGCCTGTAAAAAAATACGAATACTGCTGAATGCGGTTCTGATAATTGCGCTTGTTATGCCGTTTAGAACGCAGCATGAGCCGGCTGTTGTGTTCAGAGACTTGAATTATCAATTTGAAATTGAAGAAAATTCGTTGGATGTTTATACTTTGCGGAACTGTTTCAGAAGTGCCTCTCTGATTGTCGAAGCGGAATGTGTCGGCGAGGCAACATACGGCGGAAATGCGATTTCTTTATTTCGAGTACTTGATGTTTTCGCAGGCGATGCGGAAAGCTCTGAAACAATTTATGTTTCAACAGAATATAATGTCGGTGAACGCTGCATTCTCTTTCTTGCTGATGAAAACAAAGGTGAATTCGGTTACGGAAAAATATACGTTCCGGTCGAAAACGGAGTAATGCAAAGCAGCGGATCGACAGTTCGCATGAGCGACGGCAGGAATGTTCAAATCAGCTCAATTAAACGCGAAATTGCGGCAATGAAATCCGAATTATTTATTCCAAGTGAATATATGTTCTATTCCAATATGAATGAACTGCTCGTCGGCTGCAATGAATACTTTATCGGTAGGGTTGACAGTGTATCCTCATATATGCCCACTTTATGCAGATCGGGCGAACGCGGCGAAACGATAAGGAGTGAACGCAATTCACTGCGCATCGGCGTGACAGTTTTAAATTCATTGGGCGGGGGGCTGCGAAGCGGTGAAAAAATAACGATAACTCAAGTGGATAATATGCATCGCAACGTAATTAATGCTTCAACTTTAAAAGCAGTCGGAGGCGGCGATAACGCATGGGAACTGCCTGTGAACGGTGATGTATGCCTGTTTTTTGTGATAAAAAGCCCGGATGATAAAGTTAATTTCTTTTTCCCGGTTAACCCGTATCAGGGGTATGTGAAAATCAGGAGTGACGGCAGACTGAATTCGTGTTCGAACCTGAATCCCGCAATTACGGATAATTTCACATTGTTGATGTTTACGAGCAGCTTTTATAAATGAATCAGCTGCAATCGGTATTTCATTATGTATAAATACCGGTTGCTTGACGCTTGTTTTCTTGTGATAAGATTTAAATACACAAAAAAGTCCGGAGGTTGAATTGGAAAACTACGATGTTGCTGTTGTACGCTGCAAGACTTATGACGTTGAGGCAGTCAAACCTGCACTTGAAGAGGCCTTAAATGCGGTAAACGGCTTGGATTTTGTCAAGCCCGGAATGAAAATAATTATTAAACCCAACCTTGTTTCGTTCAAAAAGCCCGATGCAGCCGCAACAACCCATCCTGCCCTGCTTGAGGCACTTGTTGAAATGCTTTTGGCACGCGGTGCAGATGTTACGATAGGCGACAGCCCCGGCGGTCCGCACTCGCTCCCCTTGCTGAATCGCGTCTACGCAGCAACGGGCATGGATCGGGTTGAAAAGCTCGGTGCAAAGCTGAATCGCAATATGAACGAAAAAACTGTTGCCTTTCCTGAAGGAAAAGTACTAAAAAATTTCACATACACAGAGTATTTGGATGAGGCTGATGCAATTATTGATTTCTGCAAATTGAAATCGCACGGAATGCTTGGCATGAGTGCGGCGGTTAAAAATCTGTTTGGGACGATTCCGGGCCTTAAAAAGCCGGAAGTTCATTATAAATTTCAAAACGATGCCGAATTTGCCGATATGCTTGTTGATCTTAATGAGTATTTCAAACCGAGACTTGCAATTTGTGATGCCGTTGTCGGAATGGAGGGCAACGGGCCGACTGCCGGCACGCCGCGCCAAATCGGTGCAATAATTGCGTCGAAAAGCACGTATTATGCCGACGTTGTCGGTGCAGAGCTGATCGGGATGAACATTGACGGTCTGCCAACGCTTCAAGCGGCGTATGAACGAGGTTTTGCACCTTCATCCAGTAAAAATTTGAGGGTATACGGTGATATTCGCGCGTTAACCGTTGATGACTTTAAAGCCCCGCCGGTGCGTGGATTGAGTTTCATGCGCAAAGGCAATGTGCTTCATTTTATCAGTAAAGCGGCGCTTGAACATAAGCCCACGCTAAAAAAACATCTTTGTGTCGGATGCGGTGAATGCGCAAGGATGTGTCCCGCAAAAGCAATAAAAATGAAAAACAAAAAACCACATATAAACCGCGAAAAATGTATCCGTTGTTTTTGCTGCCAGGAGTTTTGTCCGCGTGCCGCTATGGTTGCGCACAGACCCCTTGCCGCAAAGGTTCTGAACAAGCTGAAACTGTAATTCAAGCGGCCGGGTTTTTGACAGTGAGACGTATAATATGTTTATGAAAGAACGGAGAAAATAATGTGGACTGCTGAGCAGCTTCGTGCAATTAACGAGGATGGAAACCTGCTTGTTTCGGCTGCCGCGGGTGCAGGTAAAACCGCAGTAATGACCGAACGTATTGCTCGAATTATTGCTTCCGGGATTGATGTTTCGGAAATACTTGTTGTAACGTTTACGAACCCCGCCGCTGCCGAAATGAAACAGCGCATTGAGCGGCGGTTGTCGGAGCTTGCGGAGTCAACCGATGATACAAAGCTGAAAATGCATTTGCACGATTCGGCAATAAATATTTCTACTGCAAATATTTCAACTATCCACAGTTTTTGCGGAAATGTTCTGAGACGTAATTGCCATATAGTCGGTCTTGATCCGGCGTTCAGAACCGCCGATGCCGCAGAGGCTGCATTGCTGCGCCTTAAAGCATTGGATGATGTATTGGAAGAGTCATATTCGGATGCGGAAAAAACTTCGGATTCGGATTTTCGCTTGCTTTGTGACGCCCTTATTCGCGATGATGCGCTTTGCACTCTTATTGAGGATACCTATGATTTTATTATGGCACGCCCTAATCCGTTCGGTTGGCTGCATGAGGCGGTTGAGGCATACGAAAGCAGCTTTGAAACGTTTTCCGAGAAGGCGGCGGAGAGTCTGATTGCTTCCGCAAAAAGGAATATCTCGACGTTTTATGATATGGCGAATGAGCTTTATCATTGTTTTGTAAACGAAAATAACCCGGAATTTGAAGTGTATACGAAACTGCTTCAAACGGATATGGGATTTTATGACGAGCTGATGCAGCTGAAAACTTATTCCGATTGGCACTGCAAAATTGCGGCATGTGCTTTTGCAAAAATTCCGTCAAGAAAGGGCGGTGCGCCTGCGGAGCTGAAGGAATATCGCGAAAAAGTCAAAAGTCAATTTAAAAAAATAAGCGAGGCTTTTTGCTACTCATATGACGTTGAACGTGAAAATGCAGCGCGGATTTATCCTTGCCTGAAAAGTCTTGAAGCGATCGTTCGACGGTTTGCGGAGCATTATTCCGAATTAAAGCGTGAAAATGCGCTTATAGATTTCAATGATATGGAACAGCTTGCATATACCGTGCTTAAAAACGATGAAATTGCCGCTGAATATAAGGAAAAGTTCAAATACATTTTTGTTGACGAATATCAGGATACCAACAGCATCCAGGACGCAATAATTGCTGCTGTTTCAAACGGTCATAATCTGTTTATGGTCGGAGACGTCAAGCAGAGCATATATCGCTTTCGCCAGGCCGAACCGGAAAATTTTTTGGCGAAATATCAAAGCTATGACGGAACGGTTGGAAAAAGAATTGATTTGAACGCAAATTTCAGAAGCATGACGTCAGTTTTGAATGCAGCGAACAGTCTGTTTTCAAAAATCATGCTCGGCGATGTCGGTGAAATTGATTATTCCGACAATGCCGAATTGCGAATGGGCGCGGAAACTGCAAACGGCAGCGCGGAAATCTGCTTAATTGACATTTCGGATGAGAAAGGCGAAAACGAAAATGAGGCCGAATCGGAAAATAACTCCGCAAAGGAAAACGATGAGCCGGAAGCCATAGAGGCCGAGGCGCGCTGTGTTGCTGATAAAATACGCTGCGTGATTGAAAACGTTGAGGTATTTGATAAGGAAATCAATCGAGTGCGAAAGCCGATGTTTTCTGATTTTGCGGTCTTGATGCGGCGAACGAAGGGTGTTGCTCTGCAATTTGTAAACGCAATGACGGAACAGGGCATTCCGTGCGCGGCCGAGCTTGGAGATGGGTATTTTGACGCAATCGAGGTACAGATATTCTTAAATTTACTAAGAATTATAGACAATCGAAGGCAGGATATTCCGCTTTTAAGCGTTATGCGCTCCCCAATCGGCGGGTTCAATGAGGATGAGTATATACATATTCGAACCGATTTCGGCGGTGAAGAGTTCATTGACAGACTCACGGAGGCCGCTCAAAGCTTTCAAAACGGCTCGAATAATGCGGAATACTGCCGCAAGGCAAATTATTTCCTGGGAAATGTTGATAGATGGCATGAAATGAGCCGCTTTTTAAGCGTTGATGAATTGATAGGCACTCTTCTGGATGAGACATTTTATTATGTTTATGTCGGTGCGCTGCGCGGCGGTGCGGTTCGGCAGGCGAATCTTGATTTATTGCTTGAAAAGGCACAGGCTTTCGTTGCAAACGGCAAAAGCGGGCTCCACGGATTTGTAACGCTGATGGACAGTCTGAGGGATAATGTCAGCATGGGTGCGGCTCAGCCTTCCGCAATTGACGCGGTTCGCGTAATGAGCATACACAAGAGCAAAGGTTTGGAGTTTCCGATTGTTTTCGTTTGCGGAACAACGTCGGAATTCAGCAAAAAAAGCCACAAAGCCGATGCTGTTTTTGACAGAGAACTTGGAATCGGTTTCCGTATGCGCGGCAAAAACCCTCTCACTCCCCTGCTGCGCCGCGCAATTATGATGCGTGAGGATGACAGATTGGTTTCTGAGGAAATGCGGAATCTGTATGTTGCAATGACGCGCCCGAGAGAGAGACTTTATATCATCGGCTCAAGCAAAAAAATGGCGGATTTATTGAAGAAATTTGCTGCGCCGTTGTCAAAATCCCGCATAATGAATTCCAAATGCTATCTCGATTGGATGCTCGGAGCATATTTTCCGCTTGGTATCAACCTTGATAATGCGGGTTCGGCGGGTGTAAAATGCGCAATCGGAGCGGATAAGCTTTTATTGCGATGCATAAAAAAAACACCGAATTCAACTGATGAAACCCGAATGAGCAAGGCAGAATATATCAGATGGAGTGAAGAAGCCCGCAGCACCGATTGCAGTGCCGTGAGCCGCAGGCTTGAGTATCGGTATCCGTTTGAAGACGATACCAAACAAAAAAGCAAGCGCACCGTCACGGAAATAATTAAAGGCGAAAAACGTTCGATTGATTATGATTTTTCGCCGTCTGTCCCGATTTTTTTGCAGCCTGAACACGTGCTGACCGGAGCAGAGAGAGGAACTGCAACGCATATATTCCTTCAAATGTTCCCGCTCGGAATACGAACCGAGGCGGAAATAAATACTGTTCTCAAAAGACTCTCGGCGGATGGCGTTTTGTCCGAACAACAGGCAAAATCTGTAAATATGTTTGCAATAAAACGTTTTCTGCAAAGCGGGTTGTATGAACGAATGTCTGCCGCCGCAAATGACGCCAATGAACTGATAAAGCGTGAACTTGAGTTTACGTTATTGCTGGACGTCAACAAAAATAATGTTGTGGTGCAGGGAATAATTGATTGCTGCTTCACCGAAAATAACGAGTGGATCATTGTAGATTACAAAACAACGAGCACACGTGACAAAGATCCGAGGGATGTTGCGAATTCATACCGTATGCAGCTGCAAATTTACGCGGATGCATTGCAAAAACTGTCCGGATTGCCGGTGAAAGAGACTTGGGTATATCTGTTGAGTGCGGGCGAGGCGTTCCGCGTGAGTCGGGAACAGGCATAAAGAAATCGGCGGCTGCGCTGACGCAAACGGCGGATTACACGGGGAGTTTTTTATAAAAAAACCATGCCGATTTGTTGACAACACGGAAAAAAATCCTTATAATAGAATAAATTGGTATGTGCTTTCGCAAGGTTTGCCTTGCACATACAGACTCAGGAGGCAGAAACATGGCAGAAGTTGTACAGCTTACTCTGGCAGGCAAAAAAGCTCTCGAAGATAAGCTTGAATATTTAAAAAATGTCCGCAGGGCGGAAATAACCGAGGAGATCGCTGTTGCGCGTTCATTCGGCGACTTAAGCGAAAATGCGGAATACGACGCCGCGAAAGACGCACAGGCTCATAATGAACTCGAGATTATGGAGCTTGAAGCGATGCTCAAAAACGTTGTGATCATTGATGAAACTCATACCGACGGCAAAACAGTCACAATGGGTTCGATCGTTCGCATTAAGTTCGTTGATTTGGGGTTTGAAGATGAATTTAAGATTGTCGGTTCTGCTGAAGCGGATATTGACGCAAAACCAAAGAGCATTTCAAACGACTCCCCTGTCGGCGCTGCGCTTTTGGGAAAATCGATTGACGAAATCACCAATGTTGAGGCTCCCGGCGGTCTTATGAAGGTTAAAATCATCTCAATCAGGAGATAACATTTAACAGACAGGCTCACGTTACGATGATGGAGAATTTATATAAATGGAAGAAAACAACATAATCAATACAGAAGAAAACAACACTGTCAACGCTGAAGAACTTCACGAGCTGCTTCAGATTCGCCGCGATAAGCTTGCGGCGCTTCAGGCTGCCGGAAAAAACCCGTTCGACATTGTGAAATTCGACCAAACCGATTTCAGCACGGACATAAAGGCAAACTACGAGGCATATGAGGGCAAAAAAGTCTCTGTTGCCGGCCGAATGATGTCAAAACGTGTTATGGGCAAGGCAAGTTTTGCAGGGCTTCGCGATGCGAAAGGCGATATTCAAGCCTATGTTCGCCGCGATGATATCGGCGAAGAATCATATTCCGATTTTAAAGCATATGATATCGGCGATATGCTCGGCATTACCGGATTTGTTTTCAAAACAAAAACAGGCGAAATCTCCATTCATGCGGAAACAGTCACTCTGCTTTCGAAATCATTAAGGCCGCTTCCGGAAAAATTCCATGGTCTTCGTGATACTGATTTGCGCTATCGCATGCGCTACGTTGACCTTATCATGAACCCCGAGGTTCGCACAACTTTCATTAAGCGCAGCCGAATTATTTCTGAAATTCGCAGATACCTGGATGAGCGCGGATTTTTGGAAGTTGAGACCCCTATTATCAACACCGTTGCAAGCGGTGCGAATGCGCGTCCGTTTATAAGCCATTATAATGCGCTTGACTTGGACGTTTTTATGCGCATTGCAACCGAGCTTCCGCTCAAAATGTGCATCGTCGGCGGTTTGGAAAAGGTTTATGAGATAGGTCACCAGTTCCGCAACGAGGGCATGGATGCGACGCATAATCCCGAATATACAAGCATGGAGCTTTATCAGGCTTACACCGATTACCACGGAATGATGGAACTTGCCGAAAATCTGCTCTCCCACTGCGCGAAAACGATTCTCGGTACTACAAAAATTACATATCAGGGCAAAGAAATTGACCTCACTCCCCCCTTCCGCCGTCAAACCATGAATGACGCGGTTCTTGAGCACACCGGTGTTGATTTCTATGCATGCAGGGACGGCGCGGAGGCAATTGAAAAAGCAAAGTCCCTCGGCCTCGAAATTGAGGATAAAACTGCGCCCATCGGCAAGGTTCTTTTTGCGGCATTTGATGAATTTGTTGAGAGCAAGCTCATCCAGCCCACGTTTATTATTGATTATCCCGTTGAGGTTTCTCCGCTTACAAAGCGCAAACCTGATAATCCCGGGATCGTTGAACGCTTTGAGCTTTTCATTGCCGGCGCAGAGTATTGCAACGCTTTCAGCGAGCTGAACGACCCCATCGACCAGCGTGCGCGTTTCGAACAGCAGGCGCAGGAAAAAGCAAAAGGCGACGATGAGGCAATGCCCATTGATGAAAACTTCATCGCTGCACTTGAATACGGAATGCCCCCCACCGGCGGCATCGGTTTCGGCATCGACAGGATTATCATGCTCCTGACCGATTCCCCCACCATCAGGGACGTTCTGCTCTTCCCCACAATGAAGCCCATTGACTGATTCGACGCACGCCGCGCCGAGCATTTTAAAGCAATTCCGCAGCAGTTGATTGAATCAATAAATCCCGCCCGAGGCAAAAGCTTCAGGCGGGATTTGTGCATTGACTATCGGTTTACTTGCAATTGATAGGTGATTGACGTCAAGGCGTCAATGCGCTCTGTTCCTTTTCATGTTATTGTAGCATTCCGAACAGTATTTTCTCAGTTTTCCCCTAACGGGATCGGGCTCGCGTTTGCGCTGTTTACAAATCGGACAAAGCAGCTGCGGGTCAATCCGAACTTTAGGCTGTTCGTTTGCCGTATTCGCTCTTTCAGCAGGCGGCGCGATGTTTTGCGAGACCGCACCATCGGAAACGGGCAGCAAAATGCCGTATCCGACATTTGTTTTTGCACCGACGCCGAAATAACACAGCAACATTCGGAACAGTTCCTGTTTATTCTCTGCGGAAATTTCTATGCCGCTTGGGAGCGTTGCATGATGCAGAATGAAACGGAACTCGAAGGTCACTCCGGGCAGGATCTTGATGATATGTATCGGATTCGGATTCTTCATCAGGTTTTTGTCCAAAGGGTAATGCGGCGTGATGTAGTCCGCACCGAGAATGCTGCCGTCTTTGCTGCCTTTGGCAAGCACGGCATCAAGGAAGATATCGCTGCCTTCGAAAATATCCTTATCAAGCTCTTCTATGTCTTTGTCACAAATGCTTTCGTTTTCGAGTATTTTACTAAGGAAATCAATGACAGCGGGGCGTCGGTCCGCAAATGAACTTCGCAGAATACCTTTGACGCCCGATGAAGGGAGATAGGGCTGACCCGTGACATAGGAAAAGGAGAAGCCGCATTTAATATCCGATGCCACAGCTCCGGAACCGTGCGGATTGCCCGTTCCGATGAGCAAACCCGGGTAATCCGTTTTTAACCGGAATTTTTTGAAACATTCGCCGAAATGTTCTTCAAGCTCTTGGCAGGCGGAAAAATCGCTGTCCTTGAATTTCTGCAAAAAGATCATTTCGTTTTTCTTTTTGACGTCTTCTTCAAATTGCTTTGAGTTACCCGGGGCGAGCTGCTCATAATACAGCTTGTTGAATATAAGGTTGATGTTATTCACTTTCACCGTCACCTTTCTGGGCATTGTCCGAATTCTTTTCGGGCAGGAGTTTATAAAAATTCATTGCAAGCTTCAGCGCAACAGAAGCGTTTATGAACTTTTCGCGCACCTCCGACTGATCCTGACTGCACAACCACTTGAAAATCTCATCCGGTGTCAATATCTCTCCGTTGGAGATGATAAAATACATCGCCTGCAAAAGCTTTGGCCTGTCTGCAACGGCTTTGCCCTGCTGGGAAAAGAATGCGACTGCGGACTTGATGCTGCCCATGGTGACGGCTGCACCAAAGTTGGAGATCTGGCTTCGATAGGTGCGCTGAACACATCTAACCCCGTCCTTCATTTCCGAAATGCCGCATTTTTCTATGGCATTGTAAGCTACACTTAACCATGAGTCTACCACACGCTTGTTCATTCCGCGCCTCCGTTCTGTGCCGCAGGCATGGGAATGATGCTGCACTTTGTGAAGCCCCTGCCGATGGAAGCGTTTCCGCCGAACTGAATGATGCTGTGTCGGGCGAAATCAAGCTCAAGATTCGGTTCGGGTGAAAGAATCAGGGTGAAGAAAACGCTCTTTGCAGGCACAACCTCTTCATACCAAAGGTTATTATCATCACCGACTTTGTTCCTTGCCGTAACAGGAAGAGGATAGCGGCTTGGGTCAAGCTCTTTTGCAATTGCAAATCTTTTGCCGAGGAATTGCCCGAGTTTTAAAAACTCAGCCTCTTCGGCAGAGGAAAGAATGCCCGTCGGCTCACCTTCAACTTTTATTTCAGCTTCGCTGCTGAAATTTGTTGTAACGAGAAAATTATTTTTCCCAAAATTCGGAAAAGGCAGTTCATGGATTCCGAACGGATTGCAGTTGAAGCAGTCCAAAAGATATAGCATGTCGTTTAACGCGGGAACGGTCGCAACAAGCACACTCGGATGAACAGAACCTGCAAGCCGAAGCGGACGCGCAATGAATTTTGCGTCAAAAAACTTGTACATTCCCCCGCCGTCCGCATCGTCCTTTGTTGACGGTTTGCCGAAAATTCTTTTAATGTTATCGTCGTTATCGTCATCAAGATGTTCGGAAAAATACTCGCGCATCGCGCCCTTAATGCCGGATGAATGAACGGTTGGGTTGCCGTTCAAATCCTTTTGAACCTCGTTATCAATAATGTTATAGTTGCTTTCACCCGAGTCAACATGAAGGTCGGTCAGGCATTCCATCTTCAGAAGTGTGGTGTTCATACGTTATTTTCCTTTCTTTTTCCGATTATTGCAATATTCATGCCGATTTTTGTGAGGTTTGCCGTGCACGGAGCATTGGGCTCCGGGTCCGCTCCGCTGTCGGATTCGATGCAGGCTTTAAGAGCCGCTGCATCGTTTGATTTAAAGATGCTCCCTGCTGAAATGAGGTGATATACGTTCGCACCTTTGCTGACTTTACCTTTCAGCGATACGCTGTATGCACGGTGATCGCGCATTGCGAGTGCGGTAAAGAAACAGTGCGCATAAACGTCGGCTGTAAGTGAAGAGTCCCCGCGCAGATAAACCGTGTCCGGGTAAATCAGCTCCGCAAGTGCATCGTTAATTGAATCCTCCTCTTCCGCAAAACGGACGGTAAAGGCCGTTCTTCCCTGCCCCATGAACACGACCGTGCTGCTCGGCAGAGTCACATCATCGCGCAGCGTTACATAGACGGAAAAAGCAAAACCGTCTTGCAGCTGATAACATTCGCGCTTGAAGAAAGCGGATTTGTATTGCTTCTTTGAAATGCCGATGCGCTGAACTTTTTGAAAAAGCCAATGGGCGGGAATTTGGCTGCCGCTGTCAACATACATATAGCTGTTCGCGAGTCCGTTTTTGACTTTGAACGACTTACAGAAACCGCGCCGGATGCCGCTGTCACTGCCGTCAACCGAAAACGTGAACTCATCAAAAACAAAATCATCGGGCGAGAACGGTGCATAAGGGAAGCTTTCTCCGTTATCGGAATCGGCGGAGTAAACAAAATCATTGAATTCGTCCGAATCGGAAATGCAGTGATCTCTCGGCGTCGGAACAAGTGCTTCAGCCTTTTTTGTGTCATAAATGAAGAGCGGAGAAAGCTTTTCAATTGCACCGAAATCCTGTTCGGAGCTTGAACCGATGTCGAAACCGCCTTTGCCGATGAGATTATCAACGGCAGCTTGCTCATTGACACTCAGATTGTATTTTCGGTCGGGCTTGAAAATCCGACCCCCCTCGTATTCAAAATTGTACAGCAGAGCATATCGCAATGCTCCGAGCAGCGTTGATTGCGACGGCGTTTGTTCGCTTGATATAAAGCTTCTGCCTTCCTTACCGAACGAAAAAGTTTTTTCATTGCCGAAAAAGTATGCTCCGTGCGGAACAAAATCAGCACGATAGGTTTTGCTCAATCTCTTTCCCCCCTTTTTTCAATGTAAAATTTTGCAATGCGGAGAACAAACTCCATTGCACGAACCGCATTCGCTGCCGCATCGGACGCTTTACCGGCACTGTGTTCGGCTTCTTCGAAAACACGAATATCGGCGTTTGCAGTCAATCGACTGTAGAACGCGGGAAGCGTTTTATAAAGGTAGTCCGAATACTTGCCGTCAACATGTATCGACGAATCGAACATATTGCGGAACAATTCACGAACGGTTTCAAAGTCGGCTGCGGCCGCCAGCTTGTTGAATCCGATGAACAGCGGAGCAAAGGAACAGAATGCGTAAATCACCGAATGCAGCAAGCCTTCGTCAAAGCTTTTAGGCATGTCATCAAGAAGATTTGTAAATGCAGTCAATCCGTCAATGCCCTTCAGAACGAGGCACTCGCTCTGCCCGGAATGCTTCTGAAGCCGCACGGCAACGCAGTTTTTGCCGCATCTGTTCTTTGCGTAATCGAACAGCAAGTCTGCCGAATCATCAAGAGCTTCATAAAGCGGAAATTTGCTGTAGCATATGCTTATGCCGAGCGACAGGGACGGCACGGGGATTGGCTCTTCGCCCGGTTTCTTTTCGGCATTTGCCGCTTTGATCGCATCGATATATGTTTTGAACGATTTTTGAAACAAATCCTTTGCATCCCTTGCGAAGTGAAACACGGTTTCGCCGGACGAGCTTTCGGCGGGCAGCAGCGCAAGCAGGTCGTCGCCTCCGGAATAAATTGTAACGCCGCTGTAACGGTGAACAAGATTGGCCATTTCGCCGCAATACAGAACACAGGTTCTTGAAAAATTGCGCAGTTCATCTGCTTTAAGCGAGGCAATGATTTTGGAAACAGCATCCGCATCGCTGCGAACGACGGCATAGTAATCGTGTTTTTTCAGTTGCTCGCGAACTTTTCCGTCTTTTGATGTGTCCGCAATGTCCTCAGTGCTTCGAATGCTTGTGCGATCTTCGCCAAGCAGCGGCCAGTTTTCAAACCCTTGCGTAAGCGGCAGCTCGCGTATGCTGCGGTTGCTGACAGCCTTAACGATCTCGTTGCAGCTTTCAACCCGAATTATCGGCTGAAAAAGCTCAAGACTGTCCAGCGCAAGCCCGCTTTTAAGAATAGGGTTTTCGCCGTTCTCCTCATCAACATCGAATGCAGTGCAGGCGATAAGCATGTAACGGCGGAGATAATCATCCCCTTCCTTGAACCCGAAGGTATCGGCAAGCGAACGGATTACGGAATTCCTTAAAGCGGAGAAATTCGTTACATCAAAATTCTTTGCGCGGAAAATGATATGGTCGGGAAATCTTCCCACTCCGTCCGAAACAATAACGTCCGCAGCCGCCGAATCCTCCTTTGTCCCCGCAGCGTTTTTATGATAATACGGAACTATAATGTCCTCTTCGGAAATGATGAACTCCGAATGCTCCAAAAGATATTCGCATATCGACTTGGAAAGATAGGAGAACATGTAACTCGCGGCCCAAAGTGCGCCGGTGGATTCGGCAAGGCCGATGGTTTTGAATATCGGACCCAATGTGACTGCAATGTATTTTACTTTACTCATATATTCACCTCCTTATTTAAGTGCGCAGAACGGGACGAAGCCGAAGATACTCCGCAGGGAGAACATCTCGACTGGTTAAATCGACAATCCCGTATCCGCCGCCTTTGTCACTTGTTTTATCGTTGAAATCCTTCGCAAACGCATCGAGGAACCGCTTCAGTGCTTCATCGCCCGACTTTGCTCCCGGTGCAAGCTCTTCCGCTGTCGGGGTTTTTATCATGCCGCTTTTGCACTCGGTTTGCAGATAGTTAAGCTTTTGCTCACTTGTCGCCTTGCGGTCGTATTCATCCTCTTGATTCTTTTCCAGAATATAAAATTCTGAACCGAAGATCTCATCCGGCATTTTCTGCGGAAGAATGAAGACAAACTTTCCGATTGGTTTGAACAGCAGCGGCGACGGGAAACGCTCGACTCCTTCCGCACTGTGGATATAAATATTGTGGACAGTGCGATCCTCACGCGTTTCCCCTCGGGGAGCGCGACAGAATCTGGAATTTTCGTTTGTGCCCAAAAGCCCGCGCACATAGCGATATCGGACATTGTTGCCGTAAGGATGAAGGTGTTCACCCCGGGTTGCTTCGTCATAAACATTGCGAAGCACTTTTTGCTTAACAAATGCCTTGTCGTTGGCAAGCGGATTTTTTTCCCGCTGAAAGTAACGGAAGACAAAACCACGGACGTAATTACCCTCTCCGCGGTTAAAGCCGCTTCTCAAAAATGCAGAGATGACCCAAACGGCATCAAGCAGGGCGTCAGCATTGACATTACCGTCGAGCTTGCAGTAATAGGCATTCGGGCAGTATTTCCCAACGAGGTCAAATCCCTTGGGTGCATTGGGCTCGGTGCTGATATCAACCGTAAACGAACCGAATCCTTTCCGCTGTCGTGTTCCGAAATTATGCATCATGAAAAAACCGCGAATGTGTTCGTCAATCAATGTCAGCAGTTCCGGAATGAAGCAGCGAATCGTAAGCGTCAACCCGTCTTTATAAAAGAGTGACTCTTTAAAGGTTTCCTGAATCGCTTGAACCGTATCTTGAATATTATTTCCTGATGCCATATTTCCGAAATAGTTTTTGTGTATTTCGTGTAAACTTGCATTCGGCGAGCGGTGTTCGGCTCTTGCAATGGCTCTTTCGATACCGTTTTCAATCGATTGAGTTCTTTCGACTTGTTCGCTGTTCGGTGTGATCCGCATCATGTAATCAAAACTTTGCTGTGAACCGTCTCCGACAAACCATTTCTTCCATCTGCCGTCCCCGAATCGGTCATCTTTCTCCAATTGTTCAATCAAGAACCTGTCCAATTTCGGCTTGACTTCCGTTGCGCGCAAACAGGCGTGCGGTTCGGAATGCTGAAAATGGATAAGCGGTGTGTGTTGAACCAATTTGTACTCTTTTTGCCAATCATTCATTGGATCCGTGTTCTCCTTTCAAAATTAAAAGTCATTAAAGTTTGTTGAATTTCGCTGAAAAGTGTTTTCAATGCCTGCGGCGGTATTTTATTTGGAAACCAGATATTACTCCGACTGAGAATGCGATTGCGACACCAAACAAAGCCAGAACATGCCAAACGTAACCTTTAAATTTTTGCACGACATCTACTCCGTCGGCAAAAAAACCGGCCAGCGAAAGAAACAGCGCAATCAGAGCAAAAATCGTTGCCCATTTGTTAAAGTTCGTATCCAAGGTCGTGTTTGCGGCGGAATACAGCGCGTCAAGCTGATTTTGCAATGCTTCACGCTGCTTGTCCACAAAAAGGAATTCGCGGAGCATTCCGTACAACTCGCAGCCCTGCTCCTGTGCGGTGACCTCAAACAGGTTAAGCTGACTCTGGAAAGCAACAAAGCGTTCCTGAAGCTTGTTCAGGGCAATAATGTTTTGCGTACTGATTTTCTTCTTTGGGTTCTTAATATGCGCGGAAAGCAGCGCAGCATCCGCCTGGAATTTAATCAGCGAGGCGCGCTGAACAAGTGCGAAACATGCAAGCCGCGTGTATTGAGTCAAAAACGGCAGGATTACCGGAGCGTAGACGGATTCGGAAGTGACGCAGACGAGACTGTAATTTGTAACAGCCTGCAAGGTGCCGTAACTCAGCCAGCGCTTGTAAACATGTGCCGAAAGCAGCTCTTTTCGCATTTCGGCAGTCGGACAGCTTACGTTGCCTTCCGTGTCGATAAACACAAACTCATATAAGGAATTTGCGGTTTTATCATCGTGAAGATAGTTGAATTCTCCCAAAACGTTTGCGGCAGTGTAAAACTCCGCCGTTTTCGTGTCGGCAACGCAGCAGCAAACGAACATCCTGTCGTCCAATGCGGGGCTGATAAGAAACTTTGAGTTTAGTCCGCGCTTGGAAGAAAAAGTTTTTTCTTCATTTTTTTTACCGGATGAATCGCCCGATTTGCCGGAGGCTTTTTCGGGAGCGGAAGAATAATTCAGAACATCGGTGATAAAGTTTGCAACATGCGTGAGGGACAGGTGTTCAAAAAGCATTTCCGTGTTTCGGCATTTGTAAACAAAATCCTTGAAATTATCCGAAAAACGTTCGATTTTAGGCGACCCGTCCGCATTCCTGCCCGCTGTAAACTCAAAGTCAAAGCTGTCGGCACAAAGCGAAAAATATCTTTCGGGATCGGGAACGGGCAGCAGCGGAAGATTGATCCTTCGGCCGTATTCGTTGATGGCCTTAACGGATTCAATGTTTGCCTGACTCGTTTTTCCGTCCTTTGCAAGACCGTGATTTTCGCATTCAAGCATAAATATGCCGATTCCGGTGTTGAAAAGAATAACACGCACTGCATTTACATGCAGATCATATGTGATATTGCGCGTGATATAATAATGCGCCTGCAGCTTTTTGTCCCTGCCTTCCGGACGGAATTCAAATGTGTGTGAAATTTCCGAATGCGAGTTGTTATTCAAAGAGGTATACAGCGCATTGCGCATTGCAGGGTTGAAATACTGATATTCCTGATATGCAAGCCGGATATTTTCAAGCTCGGCATCTTCCTTATCGCCGTCAAGCGCGGTCACTGTCCGCAAAATTTTGTCAACATCCAAACATGCGCAGCCTTTTGCAGAGGAATTCTTTTTGCGTTTTGACAGAAGGTTAAACGGAAACTTCCGCTTGCCGTTTTCGGAGCAGCATTCGTCACTGTACCACATACCGTTTTCTTTAAAGTATTCTACAACGGATTCAAAGTCAAATTCGGTTTTTCCGCGTGGATCTTCGATATTGAACGGAAGCATGAATGTGTGGTAACTGTATACGGACGATTTCTTCCTGTCCAACAGCTCAACGGCCTTTGCTTCAATGTCGTAATTCGGAGAAGCACCGACAGCATCTGCGATAAACGGCGAGAAAAGCGTGTGAAAACTATAGTTCAGTTTCGGTCTTTTTCGTCTTTCCGACTCCTCTTGGATTTTCTTAAGCACGTTAGTATCGTACGGAAGAAAATCCGTGTTGTTCGGGAGCATTGAAAAACGGTTGGCAAAATAATAACTTGAGTTCATGCAAACAACAAATACTCCTTACAGTTTCATCACAAATTACAATTAAAAGGTTCATTCTTAATCGGATACACTAATCTAAATATATCTTACCGCATATTGCGAATTTTGTCAAGACCTTTCGAAAACTTTGGTTTAAAGCTGAAATCAAAAAAGTTATCCGCAGTTTATGATTAAATTGCGGATAACTTTTGCTCAGAATCGAACCGGTGCCGAAAAACGGCACAAGGTTTCGGGTTTCGAACGAAATAAAATCTGAATGCTTACAGTTTTATCAGCTCATATTCCTTGCTGCCGAACCCCAACTCCGCTGCGGCATCAATCGTGTGTGCGCCGTTGCGGCTTTCAATGCGCTCAAGCAAATGATCCCTGCCGGGGTCGTCGGAGGCATAAACAAGGTCAAGACATGTGCGGTCGACAGCTATCGGGTCAAGTGATGCAAGAATTCCGATATCTGCCATGCAGGGATCTTCCGCAACGGAACAGCAATCGCAGTCAACGGACATATTCTTCATGACGTTTATAAAAACCATATTGCCGTTGAAATGACGCACGACAGCTTCCGCCGCGTCGGCCATGGATTCAAGAAACGAGTCGTGGTCGGCGGTCCAAATCTTCTCCGGCTCGCCTGCACCGTGGATATATGCCTTGCCGTAGGAGGAGGCGCAGCCGATGGAAAGCTGCTTCAGCGCGCCGCCGAACCCGCCCATCGGATGCCCCTTGAAATGGGAAAGCACAAGCATGGAGTCATAGTTAAGCATGTTTTTGCCGACCTGAACCTTTTTGATGCGCTTGCCGTTCGGAATCGAAAGCTCGGCATCCGGCCCTTCCGCATCCATAATATCAACGGTGAAATGCTTGCTCCAACCGTGTTTTTCCATGGTTTCACGGTGTTTTTCGGTTGTGTTGCGTCCGCCGTCGTAGGCGGTGTTGCATTCAGCAACGGTTCCGTGCACATCATTGACGATAGGCTGCCAAAATTCCGGTTTCAAAAAGTTTTGATTGCCGGGTTCGCCCGAATGCAGTTTTACGGCAACTTTACCGGGAAGAATTCCGCCGGGCAGGTCATTCGCTGCCGCATGGAAAAGCTCAACCACCTTTTCGGGCGTGATTTCGGAAGAAAAAAACACTTTTGATTTCATTTGCGAGACTCCTTACAATGGATAAATTAAAAACTGATTAGCAATAACTTCGTCCGCTTCCGACTATCCTGTTCCGCATTTTCAAATTTATTCCGCTTGAATGCTTGCCTTGTAGCGGTTCAGCTTGATTGCATCGTCAATCTCAAGATCGTTTGTGCCGCTGAGTGACTCAAGGTGATGCGTGAATTCGTGCCGCAAGATGTGCCGAACCTCGGCCTTCAGCTTTTCGTCCGGCAAATTCCCGTAACTGCGCAAAATCGAACCGCCGTACAACACAATGCTCCGTCCCATCTGCGGCGAGTTCCTGTATTCACCCAACACAAGCAGCGGTTTTTTCGGATCGGATTGCGGGTGCGCTTTTGTAATCGGAGAAAGTATGATTCCTCCGTTCAGCTCACGGTAAAATACCTGCGGAAGCTCCGCTGCCGCTTCATCGGCAAATATGCGCAGCTTGTCCAATCGTTCGGAATAGGTCGGTGCGCGCTTTGCCGCACATGCTTGCGGCACAGCTGAAGAAATGTTCGGATTAAAAACCTTCTCTCCCGAACAGGTTTGCGGCGCGGCGGAAAAAACATTGACATTTATGTCTTTTTGCTCCAAAGCTGTTCCTCCGTTTCCTCTCAGCATCGGAACCGGCACTGCACGCAAATTTGTAAATCACTTGCGGATTGCACTGCCCAATGACGGCTCCCGATTGCATTGTACATCATATTTAAGAATATTTCAAGTGAAAACGAAGGGCGATCCGGTTTGGTTCGAACGCCGGCAATACAGACAAAATTAATATATTATTGCAGCGGAACATAAAAATGTACAGCAGCGTTTTATCATATTGAATTGAATATGTCTCAATGAAGGAATAATACCGTAAGAAATATAAAAAGAACATGTAAGCACACAATAAGCGAAGCCAATATTTGTGGTGAACAGAAAGAATGACGCTGAATGTCATATGTTGCTTTTTTTGACGGATAAAGGTATAATATAACCGATTAAAGGGCAATTGCAGAATGCTGCAATGAAATTGTACGCACTGAGAGGTAAAAAATTTGAACAGATTATCCAAAGAGCTTGCAGCGGCGGTTGCAAAAAGTGACAGAGAGAGCGGAAACGACTGGCTGCCGTTTTGGATGCATTCATTTGACACGGCGGGCATTATGGAAAAACTCGCACAAAAGAGATTGCCGGAAAGCATTTCGGATTACCTTTGCGCTGAATGCGGCGGCAGGGAAAAACTCTTTTCAACACTTAAGTTTTGTGCGCTTGTGCATGACATCGGAAAGGTCACCGTCGTTTTTCAGTCACGTATACGTGACGCGGTTGAGTTCTCCCCCTTTGCGGAATACGTTGATCTTCCGAAATCGGGCAGTTTTGAAAGGATTTCCGAAACGCCCCATGCGCTTGCAAGCGAGGCGATACTTTTAAAATTCGGCTGTTTGAGAGGAATTGCTTCAATCGCGGGGGCGCATCACGGAAAGCCGACGGCGCTTACGGCGGATGTTTGCAATCAAATTGAAGGGGGATACAAAAACCCCGATAATTTCTACGGACGCGGAATGAAATACAAATCTCTCTTTGACTCACTTTGGAAGGAATGGCTCGATTATTCACTTGAAAGCGCTGGTTTTTCTGATTTGAGCGCGCTTCCCGATATATCGGTTCCGGCGCAGGTGGTTATTTCCGGAATGCTGATAACGGCGGACTGGATCGCAAGCAACACAACATATTTTCCGCTCATATCGGCGGATGAGCAGGGTCAATTCAGCGACTACCCCGAGCGAACGGAGGCGGCGTGGAACAAAATTCACTTCACTGATATATGGAACTCAACGGCGCGCTTCGGACTGGATGACGAAGCATTTAAAGAACGATTCGGATTTTTGCCGAACCCGACGCAGGCGGATATCATTTCAACCGCAACGGATGCAGAGTCCTCGGGAATCTACATAATCGAAGCCCCTATGGGATTGGGAAAGACGGAAGCGGCACTTGCACTTTCGGAAATACTTGCCGCAAGAGCCGGCGCAGGCGGTATGTTCTTCGGAATGCCGACGCAGGCAACTTCAAACGGAATTTTTCCGCGGCTTGAAAAATGGGCAGGCGGGTTGGCGGAGGATGAGCAAACCCTTTTGGCGATAAAGCTTGCGCACGGCAATGCCGCTCTGAATGAGGACTATCGGGAGCTGTTCACCGGGCACAGCAATTTGAACATCGAGTCGGACAGCGGACTCATTGTGCACGACTGGTTTTCGGGAAGAAAGCAAACCCTGCTTTCGGATTTTGTTATCGGAACGGTCGATCAGCTGCTGATGGCGGCACTGAAGCAAAAGCATGTGATGCTGAAACACTTCGGTCTTTCCGGAAAAGTGGTCGTTGTTGACGAATGTCACGCTTACGACGCCTATATGAGCAAATATCTTGATATGGCGATACAATGGCTTGGAATTTATAAAGTTCCGGTGATTATTCTTTCGGCAACGCTTCCGACGAAACGTCGTGCGGAGCTTGTTGAGGCGTATGTCGGACGGGGACTAAAGTGCATCGATGACGCGTGGAAGAGCAGCCTTGCTTATCCCCTGCTGACGTACACGGAGAAGAATTTTGTAAAGCAGAAGGCGCTTTCCTTTAGCGGTGAACAAAAGGAAATCTCCGTTAAAACGATTTACCGCGATGAAGTAACTGCGCGGGCAGGCTATGCCGCCGAACGCGGCGGGTGTGTGGGCGTGATAGTCAATACCGTGCGAAAAGCACAGGAAATTGCGGCTGAATTGCAGTCTGCTTTCCCGAAAGCCGAAGTTATTATCATGCATGCGCAGTTCATAATGACGGATCGTGCGAAGCGCGAGGAGCAGATTCTTAAGCGTGTGGGCAAACACTCCACCCCGGAAAGCAGACGCAGACTGATAATTGTCGGAACGCAGGTGCTTGAACAATCGCTTGACCTTGATTTTGATCTTATGATAACGGAACTTTGCCCGATGGATTTGCTTTTGCAGCGCACAGGCAGGCTGCACCGACATAACAGGGTTCGTCCGCAGGGACTGGAAACGGCAAGCTGCTTTGTTCTTGATGAAACGGATGACAGTTTTGATTCGGGAAGTGCGGCGATTTACGGTGAATGGCTGTTGATGCGGACGCGGGCATTGCTGCCGAACAAATTGACGATTCCGAGCGATATTCCGCTGCTCGTTCAGCGTGTATACGATGAAAACGATGACCGAATGCTTGGAGAGCTGACCGAGGGGATGGAAAGTGCGCAAGAAGAATACGTGAAAAAAACAAAGAAAAAAGAGCGCAATGCATGCAATTGGTTGATTGGAAAACCGTCCGAAAGAAAGGGGAAATCGCTTGACGGCTGGCTGGATAACGCCATTGGCTTAAGCAGCGAACAGGCCGGCGAAAGAGCCGTGCGTGACGGAGACCCATCGATTGACGTAATTGCACTTATGCGCGATGCGGAAGGGCAGATACACACCGTTTCGGATGAATGCGAGCGGGTCATACCGGCGGACAGGCCGCCCTCAAGGGAGGAGGCGTTGCTCATTGCGCGGCAGAAGCTCCGCCTTCCTGGATTTTTCGGCCGACGGTGGAATATCGACAGCACGATTACGCAGCTTGAGAGTGAAACCAAAAGCAATTTTTCCGCATGGCAGGATTCGGCGCTGCTGAAGGAGGAGCTTGTTCTGCTTTTCGATAATGAGCTGAATGCGGTGCTTGGCGAAGTGCGGCTGCATTATGATATAAAAACCGGATTAACATACGAAAAGGAGTGAAATGATGAAGGAAATCGAATTCAATCTGCTTGACGAAAAATGGATACTTGCGCGGAAAAGCGACTGCACCGTTGATGAGCTTTCACTGACGGATGCGCTGCTGAAGGCTCATGAATACGTTGAGCTTGCGGGCGAGCTGCCGACGCAGGATGTTGCGGTGCTCCGACTGATGCTTGCGGTTTTGCACACTGTTTTTTCAAGATACTCACCGGACGGCGAGGAGTGGCCGCTCGAAGAGCCGGAGGATGCGGAGGAACGCTGGAAGGAGCTTTGGACCGCCGGTCGGCTGCCCGAAAAGCCGATAAGGGATTACCTTGAGTCCGTACACGAAAGGTTTTGGATTTTTCATCCGGAAAGGCCGTTTTATCAGGCGTTATCGGTAAACACGGATGAAACAGCGTCCGTTTTCTCTGCGAGCAAACTCAACAGCGCTATAGCCGAAAGCAACAATAAACCGCGTCTGTTCGCGGCGCGTTCGGGAGAGGAAAAGGAACGGCTAACAAATTCGGAAGCTGCAAGGTGGCTTTTGCACGTTAATGCATTCGACGATTCTTCAAACGAGAGAGGCAAAAGCAAAAAAATCAATGCCTCATCCGGAAAGAAATTAGCGGGAATCGGATGGCTTGGAAACCTTGGAATTATTGCAGTACACGGCAAGAATTTGTTTGAGGATCTTTTGCTGAATTATATAGCTTTGAATTACGGCGGTAACAGCGTTTGGGAAGAGGAGAAGCCAATTTGGGAGGAGAAAGTCCGCAGCAGGCCAAGAGTTGAAATCGCCATGCCGGATAACCTTGCGGCGCTTTACACTCTTCAGTCAAGGCGAGTAATGTTGGTTCGCAGTGAGGGCTTTGTTACGGCGTACAGAATATGCGGCGGAGATTTCTTCACAAGCGAAAATGCTTTTTTGGAGCCAATGACGATTTGGCGGGTCGATCGTGAAGCCTCAAAAGGTGGCAATGAGGTATGTAAGCCGAAAGCGCACAATTACGCAGCGCAGATGTGGCGAGAGTTTTCCGTCTGCTTCGATTTCGGTGACGGAAATCATACCCCGGGAATCGTTGGATGGATCAACTATATAAAAAAAGAGGGACTTATTGACAAAACGAGATTGATAAGCTTCCGAATCTGTTCCGTTCAATATGATACCATGAAGAGCTGCTACACAAACATCCTCTCCGACTCCCTGACATTCCACACGGATCTTATCACAGAGGTTGGAGAACATTGGCGGGACAAAATCGAAACCGAAATCCAAAACTGCGGTGAAACTGCCAAGGAAGTTAAAAACCTTGCCGTCAATATTGAAATCGCAGCCGGCGCGGACGATGAATCTGCAAAGAAATGCGCTGCCGTTGCACGCGCACAGGAGCAGTTCTATTATGAAATTGATGCGCCGTTCAGAAGCTGGCTTGAGTCGATCGATCCGACTTGGGCGATCAGCTCGGAGCAGGAGCGCGCAGCCATCCGAAGGTGGCGCGAAACCGCAAAACGAATCGCATTGCGCATCGGTCAAGAGCTTGTTGAATCGGCGGGCACGGCGGCAATTGTCGGCCGTGCGGTAAAGGATAAGAATGATAAAGAAAGGTATTATTCCGCTCCCGACGCCTATCGTTACTTTAAGGTCAAATTGAATGAAATTTATCCGAAGGAGGAGAACAATGACTGAAAAAGAAATAAGAATCACCGCTTTTATGAAGCGAAAACTCGAGCGGCTCAGAACGCTGCCCGAGAATCAGCGCCGAGCGGAGCTTGCCGAACTGCGGCACGGAATCGGACACGCCCCCGGGGAGCTTCCCGCAATTTGGGGAGCATTCCTGACCGATCTTCCGGAGGAGTTTTATCGGAATGACGGGAACGCTTCGCCCGCGGAATGGGCGGTTTACACCGCATTGACCATGTTTGCACTGCATCAGCAGGGGCATGATTTCAGATCCGAATGGATGAATGAGGACGGAATGAAGTTCGGGGCTTCGGTGCGAAAACTTGCCAAGGACGACAAGGGCAAAGGCGAGGACGAGGATAAGTTGAAGCGCATACGCGCCAGATTCAACAAGATCGCAACGGCATCGGATCTGCCCGAGCTCAACCACCATCTGCGCGGCGTGATAAATCTTCTCAGCGGCAACGGTATAAAACTCGACTATGCGGATCTTGCCGTTGACCTGTATAATTACAGCTATGCGGAAGGAAGAACAAAAGTAAGGCTCAAATGGGGACAGGATTTCTGCCGCCAAATAAAAAATGATGAAAACTAATGTGGAAAGGAACCAAAACTATGAAAAACAGATGCTATCTTGATGTACACGTACTCCAAACCGTTCCGCCGAGCTGCGTCAACCGCGACGACACCGGCAGCCCGAAAACGGCGATCTACGGCGGCACGACCCGTGCGCGCGTTTCCTCACAGGCGTGGAAACATGCAATGCGCGAAATGTTCCGCGAAGAACTCATTGAACCGGATATGCTCGGGTTGAGAACAAAGAACGTTATAAGCATGGTTGCAGAGGAGATTCTGAAACTGAACCCCGATGCGAAGGCGGCGGAACTTGCGGAAAAAGTGCTTACAAGCGCCGGCGTGAAATTTAAAGACGATAAGAAAGGTGAAACAAAGGATAAAAAGGCGGAAGCACTCTTTTTCATGAGTGCGGCACAGGCAAAAGCACTTGCCGAGATCGCAGTTTCCGAAGGCACGGCGGATAAGGACGCCTGCAAAAAAGCACTCAAGAACAACCCTTCTGTTGATATCGCGCTTTTCGGGCGAATGGTTGCTTCCGAAGCAACTTTGAATTGCGATGCCTCCGCGCAGGTTGCGCACAGCATTTCAACCCACACCGTGCAGAACGAATACGATTATTTCACCGCCGTTGACGATCTTGCTCCGGAGGATAATACCGGCGCGGGCCACCTCGGAACGGTGGAGTTCAACTCCTCAACGCTCTATCGCTATGCAACGGTCAACCTTGTTGAGCTTTCGAATGCCCTCGGGAAACAGGTCACGGCGGAGACAGCGGCAAAATTTGTTGAAGCGTTTGTTCGCTCAATGCCCACGGGCAAACAGAATACCTTTGCAAACCGCACCCTTCCGAGCATGGTCTATGTCACAATTCGGCGCGATCAGCCCGTTAACCTTTGCGGTGCGTTTGAAAAGCCCGTTTCGGCAAAGAACGGCGGTTATTCGGAGGAATCCGAAGAAAAGTTTGTTGAATACGCAAACAAGGTTTACGGCAAGTACGCCTCTAAGCCCGATCGTGCATTTGCAGTCGGTGAAGCCGTCGGAAAACTTGAGGAATGCAAATGCATGAGCCTCGACAGACTGCTTGGGTCGGTTGCGGAGTGCGTTAAGGAATATCTCGGCGAGAGCGAGGGCATGTAATGGCTGTTTTGCTTCTTCGGCTTTCCGCTCCGCTGCAGGCGTGGGGAACCGAAAATTCAAAATTTGAGATCCGAAAAACGGGAAGGGAACCGTCAAAAAGCGGCATTGTGGGCTTGCTTGCAGCGGCACTCGGCATTCGGCGAAACGAGCCGGAAAAGCTCCGCGAGCTGAATGCGCTGCGAATCGGCGTCCGCATTGACCGCGCGGGAAAGCTCCTTCGGGATTTCCATATGGCGCATGCAGAAAAGACTTCATATCTTACCGAACGTTATTATCTTTCGGATGCCGTCTTCCTTGTCGGATTGGAGGGAGAACGGGAGCTTTTGGAGCGCATTGAATTCGCGTTGTCGCATCCGGTGTTTCCGCTGTTTTTGGGCAGGCGTTCCTGCCCTCCGACGCTGCCGATCGTTCTTGACGACATTAGGGAGGACGGGCTGATCAAAGTGCTGCGGACGTATCCGACGCTTGACGATTCCTCCAAAAAGAAGTACAATATGACAGCGCACATATATGCGGATTATTCGGAAGATGATGAGCAGAATTCGGATGCGGACGAACCGAGAGTGATCGGACGTGAAGCGCGGCGTGACCTTGCGGTCTCGTTTGACCCGCGCTGCCGTAAACATACCTATCGCACTGTTGCGGCGTATGAATCCGTTAACAAGGCGGAGAAGGATACGGACGCAGCGGAGCATGACGCGTTTGCAGAATTGGAGGACGCAGATGTATCTTTCGAGAATCAAGCTTAACACACAGAAACGCGAAACAATGAAAGCACTTGTCAATCCGCAGCAGATTCACGGTGCGATTGAAGTTTTGAACGGAGAACCGTCCGAAGCTTCCGATGCCGCGGATGAAAAAAATCGTGCGCGCAGTCTTTGGCGCATAGACACGCTCGGCGGGGAGATGTATCTGCTCGTTTTGACGCAGGACAGGCCAAAGCTGTCCCGTGCGGCGGAGCAGCTGGGTTACGGCGGAATTAACGTTGAAACAAAATCATACGATCCCCTGCTTGCACGAATTGCGGAAGGCAGCCGCTGGAGGTTTCGCCTGACAGCCAATCCCACAAAGAGCATCAAGCGCGAAGACGATCCGCAGGCTCGCGGAAAGGTAACAGCCCTTATTTCGGTCGGACAGCAGGAGGAGTGGCTTGCTTCCCATGCGCAAAGTTACGGATTTGAACTCGCGCCCGATGAATTCCGTGTTGTTCATTCAAACAGGTATTCTTTCAAAAAACGCGGAAAGAACAAGGAAGTAAGACTGCTTTCCGTAACTTTTGAAGGCATTTTGACAGTTACGGATGCAGCCCGCTTTCGGGAGACTTTGACTCAGGGCCTCGGCAGGGGCAAGGCTTACGGAAACGGACTTATGACAGTTGTGGGCATCGGGGAAGGCGTCAATGGCTGAAATTCCGGGGATGATTCGCCCTTCCGTTCAGTCTCTGCCGCAGATTGGCGACAGAATGACCTTTCTTTACTTTGAGCACTGTAAATTGAGCCGTGCGGACAGCGCGATAACCGTTACGGATGAAAAAGGGATCATTCACGTTCCTGCCGCTGCAATTTCGGTGCTCATGCTCGGCCCGGGAACGGATGTGACTCACCGTGCAATGGAGCTTATCGGTGACGCAGGTGTGAGTGTAATCTGGGTTGGGGAACACGGTGTTCGGTACTACACCGGGGGCTGTGCTTTGACGGGAAGTTCACGTCTGCTTGTGAAACAGGCTGCTCTTGTGACGAACCAGCGGGGGCATCTCAACGTTGTTCGAAAGATGTACAGTCTGCGCTTCTCCGGAGAGGATGTGGCTCACCTGACTTTGCAGCAGCTGCGCGGGCGTGAAGGAAGCCGTATGCGTTCCGTTTATCGGCATTGGTCAAAGGAAACAGGCGTTCCGTGGCATGGGCGAGACTATGATCCGGAGGATTTTTCATCCGGAGATCCGGTAAATCAGGCATTGTCCGCAGGGAATGCCTGTCTGTACGGCCTTGCTCACGCCGTGATTTGCGCACTCGGCTGTTCCCCCGGCCTCGGCTTTGTGCATATCGGTCATTCGCTTTCATTCGTTTATGATATTGCTGATTTGTACAAGGCGGAAATCACGATTCCGATCGCATTTCGGCTTGCGGCAGAGTCTCCGGAGGATATCCCGTCCCAAACAAGGCGCAGTGTGCGTAATGCGCTTGCAGAAAGCCATATTTTGGAGCGAATGGTGAAGGATATCAAATCCCTTCTTTCCGATGAATCCGATTTCGGCGAAGAAGGCTGCAAGCCGCTCTATCTTTGGGACGACCGCAGCGGCAGTGCGGAATACGGTAAATCCTATCGGGAGGATTGACGTTGACAGTGATTACTTTGAGCGACTGCCCGCCGAAAGTTCGGGGGGATCTGTCCAAGTGGTTATGTGAAATCAGCCCCGGAGTGTATGCCGGCAATATTAATGCGCGCGTTCGCACGGAGCTTTGGGCGCGGGTATGCGAAAACCTGAAAAGCGGGCGCGCAACCATGGTTTACAGTGCGCGTTGCGAACAGCAGATGAAATTCGAAGTTCATAATGCTCACTGGGAGCCCGTTGATCTTGACGGAATACTGCTTATGCGCCGCCCGCTTCCGAAGCCGCATAAGGCAGAAGACAATTCGACAGGGGCTCCGCAAAGCAGAGCAGGGAAAATGCTGCTCGCGCGTCGTGCGGAAAAAGCGCGCAGGCGGGCTGACTATGTTGTTATTGACGTTGAAACAACGGGGCTTTCACCCGAGAGGGACGGCATTATTGAAATCGGTGCACTGCTGATAAGAAACGGAGAAGAGGCAGAAGAATTTCAAACACTCGTCAGGCGGGATTCACCGCTGGGTGCGGATGTTGTCCGCCTTACGGGAATTACGGATGAAATGCTTGCAGCTGAAGGCATCCCTCTGAGCGAGGCAATCAACGGGCTTGTTGCATTCGTTGCGAACCGCCCGATTGTTTGCCATAATGCGGATTTTGACTGCGGGTTTCTGATTTCGGAGGCAAAACGCTGCGGCGTGAAGTTGTTTCGCAGTTCCTGCACAGATACTCTTGCCTTGGCGCGCAGGCGCGTGAACGGAGTTAAACAGTATTCGCTTGGGCATCTTTGCGAATACTTTGGGATTGATGTCGGAGAACGTCACCGTGCGCTTCCGGATTGCAAACTTACATTCAGGCTGTTTGAGAAGTTAAATGAAATTTGAACGGCTCAGGAACAAAAAGGCTGATTTCTAAAGGATCTTTTTAGTGTTTTCCCCGCACCTGCGGGGGTGATCCTATTCCCCGCTGTCGGCGGTCGGGAACATAGCGGTTTTCCCCGCACCTGCGGGGGTGATCCCCGGCAGGGGCATGGCGGCACCGGTCGGTACACGTTTTCCCCGCACCTGCGGGGGTGATCCCCGCTGCATCAAAATCCGCCCCCGCCCAGCCGCGTTTTCCCCGCACCTGCGGGGGTGATCCTTGCTTTTATTCGTTGTGTAGTATCTGCATGAAGTTTTCCCCGCACCTGCGGGGGTGATCCTGATGTCAAAAACGGCTTTTTGGCTGGTCGGACGTTTTCCCCGCACCTGCGGGGGTGATCCCGAGCTGATGATATATGCCGTGATATACGGGTTGTTTTCCCCGCACCTGCGGGGGTGATCCTACCACCGTGCCGGTGGTGCGTCAATACATTTTGTTTTCCCCGCACCTGCGGGGGTGATCCCGTACTCACGGTTGCCGCTGTGGTCAACATCTGGTTTTCCCCGCACCTGCGGGGGTGATCCCGCGATTCGCTGTGCATTCTGTGGTATATGATGGTTTTCCCCGCACCTGCGGGGGTGATCCGGCGTCTCTCCATCGGAATCGGATGATTTTTGGGTTTTCCCCGCACCTGCGGGGGTGATCCTAGTCCAAAATAATTCATTTTGTGCCTCCTTATGTTTTCCCCGCACCTGCGGGGGTGATCCTACAAAATTTTGGGGTTGTGTAGGCTAAATGTAGTTTTCCCCGCACCTGCGGGGGTGATCCCGCGCAGCAGCGCGGCGGAACGGCTCATCATCGGTTTTCCCCGCACCTGCGGGGGTGATCCTTCTGATACGCGGGCTGTGATAACTTGCATTTCGTTTTCCCCGCACCTGCGGGGGTGATCCACTCCAGGGGCAGCGCGCACTGATGCAGCGGCGGTTTTCCCCGCACCTGCGGGGGTGATCCTGCCCATGACATCTTTGTTACCAGGCCTGCACCGTTTTCCCCGCACCTGCGGGGGTGATCCTCGTTTGCGCTCCGCCTCTATGTCTTCGGGCTTGTTTTCCCCGCACCTGCGGGGGTGATCCCAGGGCTACAGCGAAGAGGATTTTGCCCGTATCGTTTTCCCCGCACCTGCGGGGGTGATCCCTAAAACGGCGGAAATTGACACGACTCAACAAGGTTTTCCCCGCACCTGCGGGGGTGATCCCTCAAAAACACGCCCAACGGCGTTCCTGTTTGCGTTTTCCCCGCACCTGCGGGGGTGATCCTGCACAGGAAATACCGATATTCGGGAGCGACATGGTTTTCCCCGCACCTGCGGGGGTGATCCGTACGGAGCGGGCTTGTTGCGGCGTGCAACCGTGTTTTCCCCGCACCTGCGGGGGTGATCCCGTGCAGCTGCTTGCGGGGCGTTCCCGAAAGCAGTTTTCCCCGCACCTGCGGGGGTGATCCTGTACTAACGGCGCGAAAGTCGTGCAGGACGGGGTTTTCCCCGCACCTGCGGGGGTGATCCTCCCGCGCGTGCCTTTCCTGCGTTTCTGCGGGGGTTTTCCCCGCACCTGCGGGGGTGATCCCGATAACTATCTTGGGGGTACGCAAATGAAAAAGTTTTCCCCGCACCTGCGGGGGTGATCCTTTGCCACGGTTGGGAAGCCGCTAAAAATATATGTTTTCCCCGCACCTGCGGGGGTGATCCTAGCCGCAGCCGTTGTTACAGCCGCTGTTGCAGGTTTTCCCCGCACCTGCGGGGGTGATCCTTTGTTATATGAGCATGATAGAATCAGCGAAAGGTTTTCCCCGCACCTGCGGGGGTGATCCTACGGCGACTACGGCATTGACGCGGTCTCCGAGGTTTTCCCCGCACCTGCGGGGGTGATCCCATCGAGGGGTATTGCGCTCTTGCCGCCGCAATGTTTTCCCCGCACCTGCGGGGGTGATCCCTGTATATTATTGGGAATGTCACACATACTCCCGTTTTCCCCGCACCTGCGGGGGTGATCCCAACCGTCCTCGCACGCGGAAGCCTCTGGTTGCGTTTTCCCCGCACCTGCGGGGGTGATCCCAATTTCTTCGACATAATCGTATTGATTCCATGGTTTTCCCCGCACCTGCGGGGGTGATCCCGTTATGGTCTTCACGGAGGGGACTGACATCCCGTTTTCCCCGCACCTGCGGGGGTGATCCCTGCTGACAAAACTCCAAAGCTTCACGCTTCGTGTTTTCCCCGCACCTGCGGGGGTGATCCCGCCGCCGCGCGAGACGGACGGACAGACAGCGGGTTTTCCCCGCACCTGCGGGGGTGATCCCCGCGCTTTGCGCGACAGCAGGAGTAAAGTGCAGTTTTCCCCGCACCTGCGGGGGTGATCCTACCCACTACGGGGGTTCATCCTGAGCTTTTTGGTTTTCCCCGCACCTGCGGGGGTGATCCTGCTGTTGTTGCCGCCAAGAGCTGAAAACAAAGGTTTTCCCCGCACCTGCGGGGGTGATCCCGTCCCATTTCAGCCACACTTCGTTGCTGCATTGTTTTCCCCGCACCTGCGGGGGTGATCCTGAGCACACCACACCCTGCACCGCAAGGAGCGGGTTTTCCCCGCACCTGCGGGGGTGATCCTGAGCAACTGCGCCACATACTTAGAATACGAAGGTTTTCCCCGCACCTGCGGGGGTGATCCCCGACATTTAAGACGGCTGCAAAAAGCAGCAGCGTTTTCCCCGCACCTGCGGGGGTGATCCCCGATGGACAAAGCTGCACCGCGAAACAACATGGTTTTCCCCGCACCTGCGGGGGTGATCCCACGCGCTGTGATAACTTGCATCTCGGGATTGGGTTTTCCCCGCACCTGCGGGGGTGATCCCGATGTCACCCTGCGCACCGACTGTGGGAGAAAGTTTTCCCCGCACCTGCGGGGGTGATCCTACCAAACGGGGCAAAGCACTTGCGTTGTCTAAGTTTTCCCCGCACCTGCGGGGGTGATCCTGAGATCCGCAGCCTCGAATCCGTACCGCCATGAGTTTTCCCCGCACCTGCGGGGGTGATCCTAATATACTGGTATTAAATCGGAACTGTCCCAGGTTTTCCCCGCACCTGCGGGGGTGATCCCGGTGCACCCTGCAATGCCATCTGGCGGAGCGTGTTTTCCCCGCACCTGCGGGGGTGATCCGCGTGGTACGAGAACCGCTGTATCTGGGATTACGTTTTCCCCGCACCTGCGGGGGTGATCCTAGACGGGTTTAGCGAGCGTCTCCGAAATGGCGGTTTTCCCCGCACCTGCGGGGGTGATCCCGCAATTTCGAGTTTCTCAATGCCCGTGTCAACGTTTTCCCCGCACCTGCGGGGGTGATCCTAGAATTTGTCGGAAGTATGAAATATTTGGCGGGTTTTCCCCGCACCTGCGGGGGTGATCCTGAGCCTGCAGCCGTTGATTGCTGCTGCAAGAGGTTTTCCCCGCACCTGCGGGGGTGATCCTAGCGCAAGCGCTAATATACCTTGTCCCATTGCGTTTTCCCCGCACCTGCGGGGGTGATCCTGTCG
>ENA-OUQC01000408-OUQC01000408.1-human-gut-metagenome-genome-assembly--contig:-NODE-408-length-32718-cov-11.801641_pt1 | contig 32718 bp, 34 predicted proteins | sample MGYA00237942_ERZ548815 | MGnify/ENA primary metagenome ERZ548815 (study PRJEB26490, sample SAMN05194722) | human gut metagenome | biome: terrestrial biome; feature: human-associated habitat; material...
AGGTTTTTCCAACGTTGGATTATCCAATGTTGGATTTTCCAATGTAGGTAAATCCAATACAGGTGGCTGCGGCTGCTCGTAAATGATATAGTCTGCGCCCCGCAAGCGTCCTTTCTTGTCGCGTTCGCGGCTGCGGACGATATACCCGGCTTTTTCAAGCTCCCGTACCGCTTCGCGTATCGCGTCGATTTTCTCCCGGTTGATGCGGGACAGCCCCGCAAGGGTATAGTCCCAGTTGTCCGGCAGGGACAGCATTTGTGAAAGCAGCCCTTTTGCTTTCAAGGTCAAGTCCCTGTTGCGTAGATGGTGGTTGCTCATTACGGTATAGCCGCGGTTTCGTTCCACACGGAAAACTGCCATTGTTCATCACTCCTTTGCTGTGGTTTTGTTACGCAGTAGAAGCGCGTTTTTAAGGGAAAAGGTATAAACACCTTACCCCGTCAAAGCCGCGCCCCAAAAGCCGCTTGCTGCAAGGCTTTTTCCGGCTCTACTGCGTAACATAAGGGCATAAAAATAGCGGCGTTCCTGTTCTCCCCGGTGGGGAGTGAGAAACGCCGCCTGTGCGCGTATTCTATTGTGCTTCCGCGATATAGTCTTTGATGATTTCGCCAAAATCTGCCGTAAAGGAAAAGATGAAGTATTCCAATACGTCGGGGGCGGCGTCCATCGGCTCGGCTTCCTCGGAAAACGGTAAGCCCATAAGCCCATACAGCATTTTGATGATTTTGAACAGCTTGCCCCGGTCAGCAGGGGTGTTCATGGAAACGAGAACATCGGTAAGGCGGTTGATAGTTTCCATATCGCCGCCTGTCGTCACCCAGACCATTTCTGCGAACGGCTGCGTGATTGCTCCGGCGACAAGGTTGATTTTGTCCTTGCTGATTTCGCCGGACGGGGTTATAATACCTTTGTCAAGTAGAGTGTTTTTCATCGGATTCTCCTTTTCTTCAATGGTGCCCGTGGTGCCCAAATGGTGCCCGGTCTTACAAAACCACCTTGTACGGAGATACGGCAAGATAAATGATGATATGCGGAAAACCTTGATTTTAAGCCATTTTCTCATGGTGTCTTAAACATTTATGAGGGCTTATAAGAAGATTTTCCGCTATCAAATCAATAAAAAATAAGGGAAAAGGAGCATGAAGCCGTGGAGCGGATCTATCTGGACAACGCCAGCACCAGCTTTCCCAAGGCGGAAGGCGTAGCGGAGGCGGTCTGTCAGTATATAAAGGAGTGCGGCTGCAACATCAACCGCGGCGGCTATGACGAGGCGTATCAGGCGGAGGAGCTGGTGCTGGAGACCCGGCAGAGGCTGACAGCGCTGTTCCACGGCCCGGACTGCCGGAACGTGGCATTTACCCGCAATATTACGGAGAGCCTGAACGTGCTGCTGAAGGGCTTTTTGCGCCCCGGAGACCATGTGCTGGTGTCCGCCATGGAGCACAACGCCGTCATGCGGCCGCTGACCCAACTGCAAAGCCGGGGCGTGTCCTTTGACCGTATCCCTTGCGCTGGGGACGGTACGCTGGATACGTCTGCCATGGCGGCTCTGCTGCGGGATAACACGCGGGCTGTTGTGATGCTGCATGCCAGCAACGTCTGCGGCACGGTGCTGCCTGCGGCGGAGGTTGGGGCTTTCTGCCATGCCCACGGCCTGAAATTCATATTGGATACCGCCCAGACGGCGGGCGTGCTGCCCATCGACATGGCGGCCATGCATATTGACGCGCTGGCCTTTACCGGCCACAAGGGCCTTCTGGGCCCGCAAGGGGTGGGGGGATTCCTTCTCCAGCCGGACATGGCGCCACTGGTCACGCCGCTGATCGCCGGCGGAACCGGCAGCGTCAGCCATGAGGAGCAGATGCCGTCATTCCTACCGGATAAGTTCGAGGCAGGTACCCTGAACCTGCCGGGAATCATGGGCCTGCATGCCGCGCTATGCTGGCTGGAGCGGGAGACCATCGACAAGGTGCGCAGCCACGAATTGGCGCTGACAGAGCGCTTTCTTATAGGGGCGGAGGAGATCCCGAACCTGCGCGTGATCGGACGCAAGGGGACGGAGGGGCGCGTCGGCGTGGTGTCCGTCCTGCCGGAGAACGTGGATCCTGCCCTGATGGCCGACGCGCTGGGGCAGGAATACGGTATCATGGTGCGGGTGGGGCTGCACTGCGCCCCCAACGCCCACAAGACGCTGGGCACATTTCCTACAGGCACCATCCGCTTTTCCTTCGGGCATCAGAACACGACCCGGCAGGTGGACGCGGCGCTGCTGGCGCTGCGGAAATTATGCGGGAGGACCACATGGAACTGAAGCAATTACAGTCATTCTGCGCTGTTGTAAAGCATAAGAGCTTCACAAAGGCGGCGGAGAAATTATACCTGTCCCAGCCCACCGTCAGCACCCATGTGCGGCAGCTGGAGGAGGAATTTCAGACCAGTCTTATCGTGCGCACCACGAAATCGGTGGAGGTCACACCCCGAGGACAGGAGCTGTACGAATGCGCCTGCAACATTGTAAATCTGCGGGACAATCTGATGCGCAGTTGGAGCGACGAGGACGAAAAAATGATCCGCATCGGAGCGTCCACCATCCCCTCCGCCTATATCCTGCCGGAGATTTTGCCCGCTTTCCGAGCCATTCGCCCCGCAACCCAGTTCCATGTCTTTCAAAGCGACAGTCAGGGCATCGTGGATGGCCTGATGTGCGGCGCCTTCGACATGGGGCTGATCGGCGTGGAGGTACACGAGGAGATGCTGGAGCTGACGCCGTTTTACGCGGATCAAATGGTGCTTATCACGCCGGTGAACGAACATTTTCTCCGTTTCCGGGATGCCGGCGGCATGACGCTGGCGGACATCTGCCGGGAGCCCATGCTGCTGCGGGAAAAGGGAAGCGGCAGCAAAAAATGCGTGTCCACTTATTTTGAGCGGATGGGTGTGGACGAAAACGACCTGACGGTCACGGCGCGGCTGAACGATCAGGAATCCATCAAAAATCTGGTGGCCGGAGGTCTGGGCATCTCCATCATTTCCGAAAAAGCCGCCGAGGACGCGGTAAAGGCGGGCCGTTTGATGACGTTTCCGCTTCCGGATGCCGGAGCGCACCGCCAGCTGTACGTAGCCTGCCGCCGGGGTGCTCCAGTCAGCGGCCAGACCCAGCAGTTCATCCAGTTTGTCAAGAATTTCTATCGCTGAGCATGTGCTCAGCAGGGGAGACCGGTCACTTTCTTTCCCTTGCGCTATAGGGAAAATGGTGGTATACTATAGGGCAACCAAGTCTCGAAAGGAGCACATTTCATGCGAGTTATCGACCTGGAAAACATCAATAACGCCATGCGGAACGAGACACAGTTTGTTCTGCGCTGCGAGGAGGTCTATCACGATAAGATAAGCGCCGCTGCGGCCTCCATCCTGTCCACCCGGCAGGAGCGTCCGGTGGTGGCGCTGACCGGGCCTTCCGGTTCCGGAAAGACCACGACCGCGCTGCGGCTGGAGGACTATCTGAAGAATCTGGGCGTGAAGGTCTGCGTGATCCATATGGATAATTTCTTTCTACCGCTGGATCGCCGTCCGCCGGAGCTGACAGACTGGGAGTCCCCCTATTGCGTGGACGTGGACAGCCTGATCGGCTGCATCAGCCAGCTGATGGACGGCAAGGAGGTGGATGTTCCCTGGTACGACTTTAAGACTGGCACCACCGGCGGCTATACAAAGATGCAAGGCTATACCGACGCCGTCATCATCGCCGAGGGTATCCACATGCTCAACCCGCTGATCTTTGATAAAATTCGCGGCGTCGCCAACGGCGTATACGTGGCGCCCCGCACCCGTATCATCACCAACGACGATAAGATCGTCCGGCCGGAGCAGCTGCGCGTGGCTCGCCGCATGATCCGCGACTACAACACCCGTGGGCACAGCATCGCCGAGACGGTGGATCGTGCCCAGAGCGTGGATCGGGGCGAGATCAACTATATCCAGCCCTACAAGAACAACGCCGCCATTCACATTGACACCTTCCACGATTATGAGCCCTGTATCCTCGCCAAATATCTCAATGAGATCCCCTGCTTCCGCGACGAAATGACGCCGGAGTTTCTGGAGTCCCACGGCCTGACAGACTTGATGAAGGTGGTGCGGGGCGTTCCGCCGCTGCACTGTCCCTATGTGCCTCAGAACTCGCTGGTGCGTGAGTTTGTGGGCGGAAGCTGCTATGAATATTGATCGTAATAAAGGAGTGATCGTATGATTATTACCATCAGCCGTGAGTTTGGCAGCGGCGGCCGTGAGCTGGGCAAGCGCCTGGCCGAGGCGCTGCACATCCCCTGCTATGACCATCAGATCATCGAGATGATCGCCAAGGAAAACGACTTGAACGCCGACTACGTGGCCAACGTGGGGGAGAAATGCATCGAAGCCGCCTATCCCATGACCATCGGCCACCGGCTGGCCATGATGCCTGTTACCGTGATGGATCAGCCCATCCGCGTGGCGGTGGCCCAGCGGCAGCTGCTGGAGAAGTTTGCCCAGCAGGGCGACTGCGTGATCGTGGGTCGCTGCGCCGACGTGATCCTGAAGGACTACCGTCCTCTGAACCTGTTCGTCTACGCCGACATGGACGCCAAGGTGGAGCGCTGCATGAAGCGCGCCCCGGAGGGCGAGCATCTGACCCGCTCCGAGATGGAGAAGGCCATCCGCCGCATCGACAAGGAGCGCGCCCAGAACCACCTGATGTACGCTGATACCAAGTGGGGCAATAAGGAATCCTATCATCTGTGCGTCAACACCACCCACCGGGAGATCAAGCATCTGGTTCCCGCGCTGGCCCAATTCTGCAAGGACTGGTTTGCCACAGAGTGATCTTTCTCTGCACAAAGGAGACGTTTTATGAAGATCCGCTTCAACGACGATCCCAAGATCGTCGAGACGGTGCGGGAGGGGCTGCGTCGTAAGGATGGGTACTGTCCCTGCCGCTTGCAGCGCACGCCGGAGAACATCTGCATGTGTCAGGAGTTCCGGGATCAGATCGCCGATCCTGACTTCGAGGGCTACTGTCACTGCCGTCTTTACTATAAAGAAAAGTGAAATGCATAAAAATTCACCGCCTGCTTGACACAGGCGGTGAATTTTTTACCGGGAATTCAGTTCAAACACACAATGTTATTGGTAATTCTTTCCCAACTGCAGCTCGGCGGCACGCTTCTTGCCGTACATGCAGCAGGCGATCACATAAGCGATGGCGCACACCACACCGATGATGTAGGCGGGCGTCCAGGGGATGTTGAAGCCGATGTGAGCGTTAGCGATGTAGGTAATGCAGATGAAGGTATAGAAGCCGCCGGGGATCATAGGCATCCAGGCAAACTTGCCCTTGCCATTCTCAAACATCCAAGCGGTGATGCACAGGAACGCGAACAGAGACAGCGTCTGGTTGGCCCATGCGAAGTAACGCCACAGGATCATGAAGCCGTCGGCATTGGTCTTGGCGAACACCAAGATAGCGATGACCAGTGCGAAGATGGGCAAAGCCATCTTGATACGCTTACCGTTGGTGGACTGATCAATGTGCAGTGTCTCAGACAGGCTCAGACGCAGGGCGCGCAGTGCCGTATCACCGGAGGTGATGGGCAGAACGATAACACCGATCAGGGCGATGATGCCACCCACATGACCCAGCAGGTACTTGCAGACCACACCGACAGTGCTGGTAGCCAAAGTGGCGTTGGGCTCCTGCAGAGCCAGGTTGTACACGCCCATGGCGCCGGCAGCCCAAACCATGGCAATGAAGCCTTCCAGCACCATCATGTTATAGAAGGTGTTGCGGCCCTGACGCTCGCTCTTCATGGTACGGGAGATGATAGCGGTCTGGGTGGAGTGGAAGCCGGACAGAATGCCGCAGGCCACCGTCACGAAGAAGATGGGCAGGAAGTGACCGTTGGAGAAGTAGTCAGCATAGGTGAAGGTGCCCACGGTGCCGTCAGCGCCGGTCAGGTTCAGCACGGGAGCGGACCAGGATTCCCAAACGTTGATCAGGGGCATACCGGTAGCAAAGATACCGATGAACACGCCGACAGCGGAGAACAGCAGGATGGCGCCGAAGATGGGGTAAATCTTACCGATGATGGCATCGATGGGGAACACGGTAGCAATCAGATAGTACAGGAAAATAACGCCGTAGATGATCCACGTGGTGGGATCGGTCGCCTTACCGCTCAGGTTGAACACCTGGGTGGCGGCGATATCACCGGGGGTGTAGATGAACACAGCGCCCACCAGCAGCAGCATCACGCAGACAAATACGTTATAGAACTTATAGATGCCCTTGGTGGAATACTTGCGGATCATTTCGGGCATCTGGGTGCCGCCGTCACGCAGGCAGATCATGCCGGAGAAATAGTCATGCATGGCGCCGCCGATGATGTTGCCGATAGGAATGGTGATAAACGCGATAGGCCCGAACAGGATGCCTTGGATCGGCCCGATGATGGGGCCGGTACCAGCGATATTCAGCAGGTTAATCAGGCTGTTTTTCCAGCCGCGCATGGGAACAAAGTCCACGCCGTCCTCTTTTGTATAGGCGGGGGTCTTCCGGTCGTCAGGGCCAAAGACCTTTTCGCAGAACCGTCCGTACAGGGCGGCACCGCCGATGAGGATCACGAGACCAATAATGAATGTTGTCATAATCTCATACTCCTTTTACCGGTTATTTATCCAGAATTCCCGGACAACTCTGGATTTGATTGCACTAGTATAGCAGAAAATTCATATTATGCACGTTAAGAAAAAACTGTTGTGCATAAATTATTCATAAATAAATCGACAACATCTGACAATAAAAACAGGATCTTGCAAAAGTAGTCACAGCAGGAAACTATGCCATTTGTTTGTGAAAAGTCAAACATTAACAGAAGTTAACTCAAAAGAAACAGGAGGCATGGCCTTTGCCATGCCTCTCAGTTATTGGGAATGGTACCGTTACCGGTATTGTTACCGGCGTCGATGTCTTTTTATCGTGAAGCCGAATACCAGACCGCACAGTCCGCCCACAATATGTGTCAGCTGGGATACATTATCTGAAGTGGTCAGACCGTCCAGCAGCTCTCCGCCCAGATAGAAGATGACCACAAGGATCAATGTAATGGGGATGCCCTCTTTGCCCATTTCGGTGAAGGAGGACAGGACGATCATCATAAATACCACGCCGCTGGCGCCCAGCAGCACCGTGTTGGGGAAAAAGATAAACTGTACCAGACCTGTTACCAGCGCCGTGGCTACGATGCATAGCGCCGTGGTTCTGTGGCCATACTTTTCTTCGATACCGGGTCCCACCAGCAGCAGAAGCAGCATATTGCCCATGTAATGCTCGTAGTTCGCATGACCCAGCACATGGCCAAAAAAGCGTACATAGGTCAGTGGATCGGACAGGGAGGAGCGGTATACGCTGAAATACCGATAGGTCGTGGCGCCGTCCGTCCAGCCGCCCAGCAGCAGCGCCGCCAGCGACAGCAGCGCAAAGCTCAGGATCACCGGCGCGTTGAACCGGATCACAATGCGTCGTTTCAATGGAAATTCCTCTTTTCTCTTTTCAAATCGTGATGAAGACATTATAATAGATTTATTGAACTTTGTAAACGGGAGGTTTCCCCATGAAAAAGATGAAACGATGGGTAAAGGTACTATTATGTATTGTGCTGGCGCTGGTGGTTCTGGTGGGCGCGTATGTGGCTTATGTTTTTATTGATTACCACCGCATCGGCGATCAGGAACTGACGGCGCAGGGGGCGGGGAAATCGACCGCGCTTGATACCGCCGTATCCTATTCCATTCTGTCTTACAATATCGGCTTTGGCGCATACGAGGATGACTACGGCTTTTTCATGGACGGCGGCACGGAGTCCTGGGCATGGAGCGAGGAACGCCTGACAGAAAACCTGGATCACATTGCCGGTTTTCTGAAAGGTCAGGCGGACTTCTGCCTTGTGCAGGAGGTGGACATTGACTCTACCCGCAGCTACCATGTGGACGAGCGGGAACCGCTGTGCGCCGCACGGGAAGGGGACAGCTATGTTTTCGCGCAGAATTATGATTCGCCCTTCCTGCTGTATCCGCTGACGCAGCCCCACGGTGCGTCCCGTTCCGGCCTGCTGACGTTCTCTCCGGTGACGATCACCTCCGCAAATCGTGTAGAGCTGCCGGTGGAGACCGGTGTGATGAAACTATTGGATCTGGATCGGTGCTATTCCGTTAGTCGGATCCCTACAAATGACAGTAAGGAGCTTATCCTTTACAACCTGCATCTTTCCGCCTATACCTCCGATGGCACGATCGCGACGCAGCAGCTGAAGCTGCTGCTGGCGGACATGCAGGCGGAATACGAGGCGGGCAACTGGTGCGTGGCCGGCGGCGACTTCAACAAGGATCTTCTGGGTGACTCCGCCTACTATTTTGGCGAGGCGGATCAGGCGTATTCCTGGGCACAACCCATCCCGGAGGGCACGTTTGATGGCTATGACATCTCACTGGTGGCTCCGCTGGATGAATCCGCACCAGTCCCCAGCTGCCGCAACGCGGACAGTGCCTATCACGAGGGACAATACGTCCTGACGGTGGATGGCTTTCTGGTATCGAAGAATGTGACGGTAGAAAACGCCGCCGTGGTGGACACCGGCTTCCAGTGGTCGGATCATAATCCGGTCATGATGACCTTCCGTCTTAACTGAGCGTTCAGCCGCCGGTTTTATGTACCAATAACCCTGGTTTATGTACCAAAAACGTACCCATAACAGAATGTTATGGGTACGTTTTTTCCAATCATTTACATTTCCCGCTTGATACAGGCGATAGCGCTCTTTTCCAAGCGGCTTACCTGCGCCTGTGAAATACCAATCTCCGAGGAGACCTCCATTTGCGTTTTTCCCTGACAAAACCGCAGTGCCAGAATATTCCGCTGCCGCTTGTCCAGCCGTGCGATGGCGTCCTTGAGGCTGATCTGCTCCAGCCAGTGCTCGTCGCTGTTATTGCTGTCCCGCACCTGATCCATCACGCACACATTGTCCCCGGCGTCGGAATACACCGGTTCGTACAGGCTGACGGGATCAACGATGGCGTCCATCGCCATCACCACTTCCTCGCGGGGGATCCCCAGATGGGCGGCAATCTGCTCCATGGTCGGCTCCCGCTGGTTTTGCGACATCAGCTGCTCACGGGCCTGCAGCACCCGGTAGGCGGTATCCCGCATGCTGCGGCTGACGCGGATCGCACTGTTGTCCCGCAGATACCGGCGTATTTCCCCTACGATCATCGGAACGCATATGGAAAGTGGGAATAACTCTGCACGATGGTGCTCGATGACTTCTGGACAGGAGAAATTGGAAATAAATGTGACAACAAAAGCGGCATAATTATATAGTAATGTGAGTTTTTGCGAACAATTATTGAGAAGTAAAATTAGGGCTTACATTCAGAATTGTACTACATATTTCGGAGTTCAAAATGTTAGAAGACGAAAAATTAAGCCGAAAATTGATTGACGCTACTGTAGGCATTGAACGATACAATGAAAAAACGGGGGGGTAATTTTTGCACGGTTTTTGATTTGCCGGACATTAAGCCTACACCCAATTTTCTTATTTTTAGAACTTTTTTCGGCAAAACAGTCCGTCAACGGTGTTTGGAGATTTATACAGAATATACAGCGGCGTCTAAAAATCAATTTCAGCAGGGAGACTATTACGGGATTGCACTTATAGATGGCTGCAGTCGTAGGTGGACCGCCTCTTGACATTGAACATTTTGAGATAATCTGATATACTTATATTATCGTAACTGTAGTGATATTTTCTGAATTGAGGCCGATGAAGCCTTTGTAATAAAGAGTGAAAGGATGATTACTGTGCTGGCAAACGAAGCAATTATCACCATTCTTGAGCATTTTAGAAATAGTTCTGGCGGAAAAGAATTGGAGCCCGAACTCAGCATAGCGCTGCATACTTTAGAAGAAAAAATTAAAAACGAAAAAGGTTTGAGCTGGAAACAGCTTGGCACGATTGCAGCCGTTGAGCAATACATTGAGAAAACAGGTGGACGGTCTCCAAGGATTTGTGACTTGTCGAGCGACAAGAATTTGCCTTCTCCTACTGTTTTTAAGACAATTTTCGGTAAGACAGTACATCAATGGTGTCTGGAGAATTATCCGGAGTATACATACGAGTCTCCGAATCAGTTTCAGTACGGAGGTAAGAGATACAGTAACATAGATGAAATCAAGAGTGCATTTATTTCGGAGTATTATCGGCTGAAGCCGAAAACGCAGGATGAGTTCGATGCGCGAAAAGATAAGACGATTCCCTACTGGGTGACTATGGCTGAAAATCTTGGTGTCTCTTCGTGGCTCAAACTCCTTGAACTGCTGAAATTGCCGCGATATGGTGAGAAGGAAAAGGTAAAACTCCGGGTAGATGTTCACTTCAGAAAGCCCGATAAGGTACATGAAGAAGTGAGCGAAGCACAAAGCGGAAAGAGAACAAATTGGACAGATGAGCTTATTCGTGAGCGAATATCTGATTTTGTCTCGCAGCACGGTCGTATCCCAAAGCAGAAAGAACTGCTTTCAAGTGCGAAACTCCCTGCGCCGGAAACAATAACGAGAATAGAGAAGAAAAACTACCGAGTATGGCTGCAGGAGACCTATTCAGACGTCGCTCCTAAGAACTGGGAACTTGATTTGCTTGCGAATGAGCAAATTGGAAAACAGGAGTGGCTGACACTTTTCCGGGAAGAGTACATGAGGATAAAACCGACCTGTGGAATCGAGTATGATAAGAAACGCTCTGAAGGTACACCAAGTTGGGGGACTATCGCCAAACTCATTGGCGAGGATAGGAACAAGTGGGATAATCTCAAAAAGATTGCCGGCGTAGCTGATATCCCGATTTCGGAAAAAGATTCTTCTGGGGAACTGCCTCAATAAAGAAAAGGCCGCCGATTGGCGGCCTTTTCTCTATTGAGTGCTTATCGTGTCGTTATGTACCAAATGGTTCTATAAACGCTTGCAATCGCAAACAAACATTGTATAATACAAGAAAACAGGAGGCAACACTATGGCAAAGCATGAGTTCGGAATTATGCCGAAGGCCCCTCGGTATGGCGAAAGATATGACAGATATGAGCCGGAGAAGTACGCTTGTATTTCGGTGGATGATGATTATGTAGCGGCGATTGCTGAAAGGCTTACTGCCATTGATTTCTACTGGCATACGCTTTCTGTCAAAGGTAAGGGGCTTGCCTATTGCGGCATTACACTGATACCGCCGTCTTCGCTTCATGCATTTATCAGAGTTATTGAAGGGGATTCCAATTTGTCTAAGTTAAAAGAGCTATTAGAAAAAGCATTGGACGAGGACAAATGGGTCATCCATTACGGACTATAGAAAGGAGATATGACCATGGACGAATTCGTAAAGGGCGTATCCAAAACTTGTCTATATGAAGACCCTCACTGTGACGAAGAGGATGCGGAAATGGACCGTCGGATTTCGTCTGTAGCTTTTGAAGCCTATCAGCGAGCAAAGATGAAAGGTATTCCTGTTGCTCGCTATGATGCAGAAAAGAAGTGCGCCTATTTGCTGTATCCGGATGGACATAGAGAGTACGTTGGCAAGGATGGGAAGGAATAATTTCTGATAGGTGAAAGCCTGCAAACTGTGCGACTATGCGGTCGAACTGTTTATAGAAAAGGGGAGACGATATGAAAACAATCGGACTGCTTGGCGGAATGAGTTGGGAGAGCACCGTTCATTACTACCAAATCATCAACGAGGAAGTGCAGGACAAGCTGGGCGGATTACATTCGGCCAAAATTGTTCTGTATAGTGTCGAGTTTTCTGAAATCGAGCAATATCAATCCAGCGGCCAATGGGAGAAGTGCGGTGAGATACTGGGAAAAGCCGCTAAGAGCCTTGAGACAGCCGGTGCGGATTTCATTCTGATTTGCACGAATACGATTCACAAGGTCGCCCCACAGATTGCGTCCATGGTACAGATACCGATTATACACATCGCGGATGCAACTGCCGATGAACTTGAAAAATCCCACATCAGGCGTGTGGGGCTTCTGGGAACGAAGTACACGATGACGCAGGACTTTTATAAGAACCGTTTGGCCGACAGGGGAATCGAGGTGCTGATTCCGGATGCCGCCGATGTGGACGTGATAAATACGGTTATATTTGAAGAACTGTGTGTCGGTAAAATCAACGAGGAGTCCCGAAAGGAATTCCAGCGGATTATTGGGGAACTGAGAGAGAAGGGAGCAGAGGGCGTCATCTTGGGCTGCACCGAGCTGGGTCTGCTGATTCGGCAGTCTGATGTTTCTGTCCCCCTATTTGATACGACTGTCATTCACGCAAAAAGGGCGGCTCAAATCGCAATGGAGGATTGCGTTTGACGGTAAATCCTGCTGTTTATTACGTTGCTGCATAGAAAAAAGCGCTCCTGCGAGGTCGATCCTCGCAGGAGCGCTTTTTTGTTTCAGGTGCCGAGAGAGCTGTGCTTATCCACCGATGCCCTCCAAAGTCAGTACCTGCTCGTATGAGTCCGCACCGGCGATAGAGCCGATAGGCAGCACCACATGAAGTTTTCCGGCAGCATCAGCGTATGTCGGTACGTCCATGTTGATATTGTCATCAGACAGGGTCCAGTCGCGGCGTTCCGCCAAGGCATCGCCAGCGCCTTCCGGTATATCACTGTACTGGTCGTCAAAACGCTTTGCCGCAGTCTGGCGCACCGCATCCAAGAATGTAGTCTCGTCCACATTCAGCGCCTTCAGCAAATCCACCGTAGTGAGCTGCTGCCCGCTGGCAATGTCGTACAAGTACACGTCATAGTGATTCACGTCACCATCCCAGCCACAGGAAACCACCAGCGACAGAATACTTCCGTACTGATATGTTGCCCATGTGACGTACAGGCAGGACAGGCTAAAACCGCCGGACACATTATCAAGAACTTCCTTGACAATGGGGCTGTAGGTTTCTTCGATAGACTTGTTGATGTCTGCTGCGCCCTGTGTATTTGCTGTAATCTGAGGTACACGGTAGGTATAGTGGCCGCCGTTACCGACACCATCGGTGTAGTCAAAATCCTCGCTATACAGTTCGGCAATTTGAGGCGCTTCAATCGGCGTTACATCTTGTTCGTTGCCCTGTGTGTTGTTGTCCGCCGGATTGGGTGTAGTACCGCAAGCGGCCAGCGAGAAAACCATTGCTGCAGCCAGCAGCAGGGTCAAAAACTTCTTCATAATGTCCTCCTTTGCGGGAACGCCCGCGTGTGTCGAATAGTCTCAGATGTGGAGGATTGTCAGCCCCTGCGTCTGAGCGTATTGCAGGGTATATGCACCCCTTGTCAATTTATCGAATCCTTCAATATATTCCTCAATAAATCAGTAACGCCATGGGAAGATTGGATGGTAGCAATCATCAGCAGGTCGCCGTCTACCTCAGACCAGTTGAGACTATACCCTGCAAAGCGGACAAGTTGTGCGAGGAACGCACGCTGGGAGCGACCGTTGCCCTCACGAAAGGGATGAAGATAGTTCGTGGAACAGTAAAAATCCACAATCTCGTCAACGAATGAATCATGTGGCAAGCTCTTAAAATAGTCTTTTTCTTTCAAACGGGTAAAGATAAGTGCCGCCTGTTCTTCGATATCCTTGGCAGGGCAGAAGTCCGTGCCCTTTTTGCTGATATTCACCGTACGAACCTGTCCTGCCCAGTCATACAGGTCAGAGAACAAAAAATGATGAACCGCTTTATAGTGAGCGAAATCAAACGACTCGACCTTTGGTTGAGCTTCCCACTCGGCACTGCGAGAAGAAGACAATACCGCCTCGATTTCCTGCAGCTTTTTTTCGTTGCGGATATCCAGTTTGTTCACCAGTACCGTTGTGCCGGGATAACAACTATCCTGTATCGGGTCAATACTGTATGCCATCGCCCTTACCCCCGCGCCATAATTTCACGAACCAATGCGGCTACGCTTATCTCGCCTTTAAGCAAACGCATACAGTCCTGCTCAGTCTGCTTTGTAATTTCATAGCCTTCCATCTGCGTGGAGGCTAAGGCATTTCGAAGTGCCATGTATTCTTTTTCACTCATACAAGCGCCCTCCTTGACAATCATGCTTTAAGTATAGCATAAGTCTTGTTTTACTGCAACGTGTCTTGCCTGAAAAACGATTGACACTCTTTGGAGAAAAGCATATAATACGCATTGGAGCAGTAATGCGTCCCAGTGTGAGAGCACTGTAAAAAGTTGTGCTGGATATGGGACAGGGTAAACACCCATAACTGTTGGCATCTTAACTGGGTGCCGTGGCTGGCAACGAGCAGTAACTGTTGTAGTCCACGCAGGGGACTTAAATTACCTGCGCCAACAGACGTTCCGATGAGGAATGTCACGGCTGACAACCAGCAGAAAACTCTCAACCGAAAATTCCAGACAGTGTCTGGAAAATTAACTACGATTAACAACAAAAGGGCCACCCCAATAGGGTGGCCTTTTGCTATTCAGTCTTGAAAAACCTCGCAGCATTCGACGTCTTCGTTTACTGTGAGTGGGCATTATCTGCCCGATAAATCTTCATCTATGGCTTCCTTCCATTGGCGATATTCTGGTCTTTCATCGAGCTCCAATGCTTTATCAATATAGAATGCGGCCAACTCGTAAGCTGCCGGCGGCGTTAATGGAATGAAAAGGTAATACGCCATCAAAAAGGCGCAACGGGCGGCTGCTTTCGCGCTATTTTTACCTTGAAACTTATGCAATGTTGCTTCTAATACAAAGAACAGGTTAAGCCTATTTACATCATTTTCATCCGTATAGAAGTCATCCAAATCTTTGAGAGATAGTTTGAAAATCGTTTCTTCATCAAAATATGGGTATCCAAAATCTATTTTGATTTTCATAGATTTACCCCTTTTATGAATTGCAATTTGTCGCTCTATTGCTTGGTTAAAGTATAGTCAGTCTGTTATCTTCAATGTGACCGGTGCAGTACCGCTGCTGATTTTCCCAGCGACCTTGTAAGACGTGGCAGAGGTCAGGTTTGAAAATGTCACCGCTGCGGAGCTTTTTGAGAGTGCTGCATATAAGATAGGTTCGGTTGTGCTTTCCCGCGAATACAGAAACAACTCTATTTCTGCAGATTGCTCTATGTTCTCCGCAGACACAACGATTTTTGTCGTGTTTGTACTGAGAAATTCTTCTGTCTGTTGGGCATCATCGGAAGCTGCGTCAAGACACAGCTCAACAGTTTGTGCCCCCAAAGGAACACTTTCTACGCTGGAACTATTTTCGTTTGGGGTGAAATTGTCAATGTCGCCCGTCTCATTTGATTTGCAAGCGACAAATCCCAACATTAAGATTAGCACGAAAACTAAGGCTATTGCTTTTTTCATATTGGTGCCTCCTTGCTAAACACGAATTTGCTCACATTTCTTTCAAAAAGTTCCTGCTATGTTATAATTGTATCATGTCTTTCTACGAAACTGCAAGATAATTCATTATTAAGTTATTATTAAGATGCCCCCTTATGAGGTCAATCCTCACGAGGGGGCTCTGTTATCAAATTTGCCAGACAGTGTCTGGCGAATTGAGTTGGTCGCACTATTACGAACTGTTGATGATTTCCACCCAAACAAACGCAGCTTTTATGGCTCAGATAGGGGGCGGACTCCCACGGTGATAAGGTGTCTCGTGCGCCTGAGAGGTACTACAAACCGGCGTTCCTGCGATTTATGAATGAGAGTCGTTTCCCTTCCTTCTCTGGGCTAACCCATAAAATGGAGTAAACTGCAGGGTTGTCTCTTACAAAGGTGAAAGTAGTTCTGCTTATGTTTACAGGGATTATAGCAGTATGATATTATAAAATAAAAATTTTTCAAAAAGTGTGTTAGATTCGAGCCTAAAAGTTGTGTATATAAATGAGAAGGTAAAACGGAGAGAAGTGATTGTTGATGGAAGACGCGAGAATCGTCCAGTTGTACTGGGATAGGGATGAGCAAGCAATCCCCGCCACTGCCGATAAATACGGCAGCTACTGTACCTCGATTGCTCAAAACATACTGGGCAGCTACGAGGAAGCAGAGGAATGTGTCAACGATACATATTTGCACGCATGGAACTCCATGCCCCCAAATAGGCCAAGCATTTTGGCAACATTTCTTGGGAAAATCACAAGGAATCTATCGTTAAACAGATTCAAACACAATACCGCCGATAAACGAGGCGGTGGAGAATTGCCTGTGGTCTTGGATGAACTCTCCGAACTGGTATCCGGCAATAATGGCGTAGAGCAAGAGATTTCCCGAAAAGAGCTTGTAAACGCTATTGACACATTTCTAAATACGCTTTCTCCGGAGAAGCGGAGCATTTTCGTTTGTCGATATTGGTATGCTGACAGCATTTCAAGGATTGCCCGAAGGCACAGACTGAATGAGGGGGCTGTATCAATGACACTCAACCGTCTCCGCCTCAAATTACACAACTACCTTTTAGAAAGGGGCTTTGAACTATGACAAATTATGAATTATATGAAATCCTCGGTGACATTGACGAGAGGCGTGTCAAAGAGGCCAGAGAATATCGCAAGCCAAAGAAAACTATTTGGCTCAAATGGGGACCTCTGGCTGCGTGTCTGTGCCTTGTAGCTGTTGCCACCTTTGCTACCATTAGATTTTTGGGCGGAATCGTTACGCAGCCAAATGATATTCCGGGAACAGACATTGCACAGCGGGGTGATGATAGCTCGTCCGGATGGCAAGATGGAACGACCAATCAGACGGATGGTACTTCGGGAACAAACGAGGATAATACATCTGTGCCGCAAGGTGCAATAGAAGACCTATTAGATGGTTCCTCTGAGATAGGTGATATACAGCCGGAAGACGAGTCAGTCCAATCAGATAAAATGAATCGAATGGCGATAAATACAGTCAAACATACTATGTCTTTAGACATGGATGTGCAGATTACTTCCTTCAGTAAACAAGCCGCTGATGCGTGGGCATCGGCAGTGGAAGACTTCCACAAGTTTGCCGGCATCACGTATGAAGATTTTACTGGCAAAATTCCTGATAGCCTTGAACAATGTGACTTCTACTCGGTATCTTCTCGTGGATATAGCGAATCAGGCTCACTCGGAGAGTATACTCTTCACGACTTTGTTTTTAACTATCAAACCCAAAACGGTGGGAGCGCTAAAATAGCAATCTGCTCTTTTGCAGCTCCGCTTAGAGATTACCTAATCTTCTGTGATAATCCAGAGAAATCCGTAATCAATGGCGTTTCAATGGAGATATATGGCTATCAGGACACGTTTGTGGCACAGTTTTCCTACAACGGAATCAACTACGACATTGAAACGAGCAACATGACTCAAGATGGATTGAAAGAATTGCTGACTTGCATCATTGGATAATAAATTCAGAAGGTTTATTACGTGGTTTTGGGGAGGTGTTTTTATGAAACGTAAAGGTGTGGTTGCTTTTTGCATACTGGCAGCGATGTCTCTTGCTTTTATCGCAGGATGTGGAACGTCAGACGATTCCAGTCAAGCTGCCCCTGCTCCTGCGATAGTCCGTGGCGGCCCTGTTGCAGACACCGGCGAATCCGCTCCTGTGGGGCAGGTAAACGTATATGATGAGCTGGCCGAGCAAATCAAAGCAAACGGAAACAAGAACGCTCTTTTTGTTGTAAAAGTTGTCTTGTGCGGTGTCACAAATGACATTGCGAAAGAACAGGAAAAAATCCATGATGCCTATATGGATGCCCGCAATGCTCCCATAGTCCAAGAATATTGGGAACAATACGATGAGTGGTCGAGAATACCAATCGAGAAATTAGATGCTGATGCTGCCCAGTTTAGGGGAACTGGTGAATCAATGCCAGACAGTTTTTATGCTTACTGGGTAAGCACGCATACAGAAGAGGAAAAAGCGACATATGACGCTGCGTGGGCTGCGGCACAAGAAAAGTATAATGCATATATCAGTATGTATGACGATTTCCCCCAAGTATGCGCTGAGAGAACATTTGAAGAGGCAAATCGTTTACAAGACGAGGGCTTAATGCTTGTCTGGAAAGGATACTCAGAAATGATAGGGCTTCTTACAGGAGAACAAATTATGCAGTTCCCTGTCAACGAAAGGTATGGTTACTATATCGTATGGGCCGACACTCCCGAAACGGGTGAGTTTGCGACTGACGCATAGTTTTGCGTTAAACGAAGAAAGGAAGGACAAGTGAAAAGACTTTTCTATATGTTGATAGCCATAGCTCTTGTTTTCATTACAGGATGTGGGGCATCTAACGATACCAGTCAAGACGCTCCTTCTCCTGAGATAATCCGTGGTGGGCAGGTTAGTAGCTCCGACGAGAATCCCGCTGCAGGACAGGTAAGCGTATATGACGAGTTGGCCGAGCAAATCAAAGCAAATAAAAATGAGGACGCTTTTTTTGCTGTAAAAGTTGTTCTTTGCGGTGTCACGGATGGTATTGTTGAAGAGTATCATAAGGCCTATAAGGATGCCCTCAATGCCCCTGTAATTCAGGAATATAAGGCTCAATATGATGAGTGGTCCAGAATACCAATCGAGAAATTAGATGCCGATGCTGCCCAGTTTAGGAGAAATGAGAAGTATATGACGGACAGCTTTTATGCTTACTGGGTAAGTACGCATACAGCAGAGGAAAAAGCTGCGTATGACGCTGCGTGGGCCGTGGTACAAGAAAAGTATAATGCATATACCAGTGTGTACGATGGTGTGCTGCTTGTAGCACAAAGAGAGAAAACATTTGAAGAGGCAAACCGCTTGCAAGATGAGGGACTAATGCTTGTCTGGAAAGAATACACAGAAATGGTGGGTTTTCTTACTGAAGAACAAATCACACAATTTCCTGTAAATGAAAGCTATGGCTACTATATCACTTGGGCTGAAATCCCCGGAAATAGCGGTTATTTTATTGACGAATGACCTCGACTTAGTTAAAAAATTTCGATTTTCACACATAGCATAATAGAATATTAAAGCCCCCCTCATGAGTCCATTCCTCGTGAGGGGGTGTTGTTTACGGTAGATTAACAAATAAAATTGATGAATTATGTTGCGGATTGGGCGATTTGTGATATAATAGAAATACCCCAAAATACGAGAAATTTTGGCGAGAAACGGGCCCGTTTCTCATCCTTCGCCTTGGCGAAGGATGATGTCTTTCTGAACTCAGGCGTGGATGAGGGATTGGCCGTCATTTGAAAGGATGGAGAGCATGACGACCAGCAACGAACTCATTGCATCTACCGGAAAGAACATACAGGAAAAAGCAAACCTCATTTGGAACGTGGCAACCACCCTTTTTGGTGCATTCAAGCCCCACGAATACGGACTTGTCATCCTGCCGATGGCGGTCATCAAGCGTTTTCACGACTGCCTGCTGCCGACCCATCAGGCGGTACTGGACAAGTACAAAGAGGTACAGCACCTCGCCGTGAAGGACGGCTTCCTCTGTGCTGCCTCCGGCTATCAGTTCTATAACATCAGCCCTTTTACTTTCGAGACTTTGAAGGCTGACCCTGAAAACATCAACGAGAACTTCCGTGCCTTTCTGAACGGCTTTTCTGACAATGTGCAGGACATTTTGGCGCGGATGAACTTCCACGCTCAAATCGACCGCATGGAGGAGGCAGGGCTGCTGTATCAGGTCATTGTGGACTTTTGCTCCGAGCAGGGCGATATGCGTCCCGAAAAAATCAGTGCGGTGGATATGGGCTATATCTTCGAGAACTTGGTGCAGCGTTTTTCCGAGTCCTATAACGAGGAAGCCGGAGCACACTTCACCAGCCGCGACATTATCTATCTGATGTGCGATTTGCTGGTGGATGACCGGACGGCCTTTGATAGCGACGGTATCACCAAGACGGTCTACGACATGACCATGGGCACAAGCCAGATGCTTACCTGCATGGAGGAGCGCCTCAAGCAGTTGGACGCCGATGCGGATGTTACCTGCTTCGGACAGGAGCTGAACCCCTTTACGTTCGGCATCGCCAAGGCGGATATGCTCATTCGCGGCGGAGACCCCGACAATATGCAGTTCGGTAATACGCTGGACGATGATAAGTTCAGCGGGTATCAGTTTGACTATGAGATTTCCAATCCGCCTTTTGGCATCGACTGGAAGCGCGAGGCGCCCAAGGTAGAGGCAGAACACAAGAAAGGCGCCGCTGGACGCTTTGGCCCCGGCCTGCCCAGCAAGAGCGACGGCCAGATGTTGTTCATGCTCAACGGCCTTGCCAAGCTGAAGCCGGACGGACGTATGGCTATCATTCAGAACGGCTCGTCCCTGTTTACCGGCGACGCCGGTTCCGGCCAGAGCGAGATTCGCCGTTACCTGATTGAAAATGACTGGCTGGACGCTATCGTTCAGCTTCCCAACGACAGCTTTTATAACACCGGCATTGCGACCTATATCTGGGTTATCACCAAGGACAAGCCGGAGCAGCACGTCGGCAAGGTGCAGCTCATTGACGCCAGCAGGTGCTACGAGTCCCGGCGTAAATCCATCGGCAACAAGCGGGTGGACATCACAGACGCCTGCCGTGAGCTTATCGTCAAGGCCTACGGCGCATACGCCGACCATACATACGAGCAGGCTTTGGAATCCGGCGCACACATCGTTTGCAAGAGCCGTGTGCTGGACAGTGTCAGCCTTGGCTACAACAAAATCGTGGTAGAAACGCCGGAGATGGACGAGAATGGGCAGCCGGTACGCAAGCGCGGCAAGCCTGTGGCCGATACGTCCAAGCGGGATACGGAGAATGTACCGCTGGATGAGGATATGGACGTGTATCTGGCCCGTGAGGTACTGCCCTATAATCCCCGTGCGTGGATTGATAAGAGCAAGACCAAGGTCGGATATGAGATTCCCTTTACCCGCACGTTCTATGAGTACAAGCCCATCGAGCCTGCCGCCGACATTGCCAAGCGCATCGAGGCCCATGAGCAGTCCTTGATGCAGAAGTTCCACGACCTGTTTGGGAAGGACGGTGAGTGATATGACGCCGACTGCGGGTTATACGGAGATGAAGGAGAGCGGTATTCCTTGGATTGGAGAAATACCGAAAAGTTGGGATATCGTGCGTGGTAAAAATATTATTGCTTTGCTTGAACGGCCAGTGAATTCAAGTGATGATGTTATAACTTGTTTTAGAGACGGAGAAGTAACGCTGCGAAAAAACCGGCGTGAAGAAGGTTTTACAAATTCGCTAAAAGAAATCGGCTACCAAGGAGTAAATCCGGGTGATTTGGTTGTGCATGGAATGGATGGTTTTGCCGGTTCAATAGGAATTAGCGATTCCAGAGGAAAAGCGTCTCCCGTCTTAAATGTATTAGACAGTACCCAGAATAAGAGGTACTTAATGTATTACCTCCGTGGTATGGCATACAAAGACGTATTCATGGCTTTGTCTACCGGTATTCGTGTTCGTTCCTGCGACTTACGGTGGAACAAGTTGTCTGTGTTTCCTTTCTTGCTTCCATCGTTATCAGAACAATCCGCTATTGCCGCGTACCTCGATGCCCAGTGCGCCAAAATTGACGAGATAATCGCCGAGGCCAAGGCCAGCATTGAGGATTACAAGCAGTGGAAGGAATCCATCATCTACGAAGCTGTCACCAAAGGACTTGACCCCAATGCGGAAATGAAGGATAGCGGGATTGACATTATCGGAGAAGTCCCTGCAAAATGGAGCCTCGTTAGAGTCAGGTTCCTTTGTTCTATTATGACCGGGAATCAAGACACGCAAAATGCAGTAGTTGATGGTTGCTACCCGTTTTACGTTCGTTCTCCAAAAGTGGAACGCTCAAACACATACACGTTTGACGGAGAAGGCGTTTTGATGGCAGGGGATGGAGCTGGAGCAGGGCGTGTTTTTCACCATGCTTTTGGGAAATACGCAATCCACCAACGTGTCTACTGTTTTCATTCCTTTCACAACGTCTTGCCGGACTTTTTTTGCTATTTCATGGAGGTGCTTTTTAGTATTGAAATGGATAAAGGAAGCGCAAAATCCACGGTTCCATCTGTCCGTTTACCGATGCTGTTAAACTTTAGTATTTGTATACCTACCAAGTACGAACAAGAGCAAATTGTGAATATGCTAAACAAGAAGTGTGCAGATATTGAAAAGATAATTACAGAAAAAACAAAGCTCATTGATGACATTGAAGCCTACAAAAAATCCCTTATCTACGAGGCTGTGACAGGGAAAAGGAGTGTGTGCTAAATGTCTACTGCGGATATTGTCCAAATCGTTTTAGCTGCATTGTCTTTGGTTGCTACAGTAGTGGTATCGCTTGTGCTTTATTGGTTGGAAAGACGACATGAGAACGCCTTGCAAGATGTTGAGAAGAAACGGCGGCAGCACGAGTTGGAGGAACAAGCGACGCGATTTATGATGGACAATTCTGAAGAATTGGACTATCTGCCTTGGTGCGTTGCTGCAGCAAATATTAGTCGGTTAAAACGACACATAAGGCCTATCTATACAAATTTTTGCCGTTTGCCGTCAGAATTACGCGACGAGATACTGAAGCAGGCCGGTTTAACAATTAGAAGTGATACCTTACCAAACTGGGATTGGCTTGAACCGTGCTTGGAAGAATTCAGAAAAGATGTCCAGACATATAACTTGGGTAGAGATGTTCTCTATGATGGAGCAAAATACTTTCGGAGAAGCCTAAATTATTATGACCGTCCGTACTGTATTGGAACTGAGAGGTTATTTGATGCGATATTTCCTGCTTCCCGCATAGATGCAGCGTTTCACTCAGATGGGAAAATAAATCTCACAAGATATGTGGATGACTACTTTGAACTCCAGCTTAATAAAAAATGCGGAATAACGAACATAACAATAACACCGCCTATAGACGCTGTTTGGAAACGTTATGAATTGGGCAGTTCTCCAGAACACCTTGTTTGTGCCTGTGTTATGGCGTTAGTACACGAAATCGCGCTGAACTTGGAGCAGAGAGTTTATCACGATGGTATACCAGAAGATGAAGATATGAGCGATGCACAGGTAGAGTTTTTTGAAGATATGTACTATCAAACCATCCTCGAACTCTACTATACCTATCGACCCTGTAAGGAGGTGCCCAATAATGCCCGATAATGAAAAGCAATTTGAACAGGATATTGAATCCTTTCTGATTTCTCCCGCCGGAGGCTGGCAGAAGGCTTCAGACGCCGGCTACCGTGCGCCGGAGAGCGCGGGTATGGCGCTGGATATCCGTACTCTGACGGACTTTGTGAAGACCACGCAGCCTGTTGCGTGGCAGCGGTTGGAGAAGCAGAGTGACGGAAACGCGAAAAAGAAATTCTACAAGGCGTTTGAAAATGCCGTGGAAAACGATGGCCTTATTTCCGTGTTGCGGCACGGCTTCAAGCACAGGGGTATCGACTTCCGTGTCTGCTACTTCAAGCCTGAGTCCACGCTGAACGATGCGGCGGTACGACACTATCAGCAGAATATCTGCCAGTGCATCCGCCAGTGGCACTACTCCGAAAACTGCGGCAACAGTGTGGATATGATGCTGGCGGTCAACGGTATCCCTGTCATCGCTATTGAGCTGAAGAACCAGATTACGGGGCAGAACATCGACAACGGCAAGAACCAGTGGATGTTCGACCGTGACCCCAAGGAACCGGTCTTCCGCCTGAACCACCGTATCTTGGCGTTCTTCGCGGTAGACCTGTACGAAGCCGCCATGACCACAAAGCTGGATGGTGCCAAGACCTTTTTCCTACCGTTCAATCAGGGCAGCAACGGCCCCGGACAGAACGGCGGCGCAGGCAATCCGACTCGCACGGATGGGGACTATGTGACCTCCTATCTGTGGCGAGAGGTTCTCCAGAAAGACAGTCTGCTGGATATTCTGCAGAAGTTCATCAGCTTCCAAGTGAAGAAGGAAAAGATTCGGCTGAAGGACGGCTCCGAAAAGGAAGTTATCAAGAAATCCGTTATCTTCCCGCGCTATCACCAGATGGACGTTGTTCGGAAGCTGGTGGGGGATGTGCGGCAGAACGGCTCCGGACACAATTATCTTGTGCAGCACAGCGCCGGTTCCGGTAAGTCCAACTCTATCGCATGGACGGCCTATCGGCTTGCAAGCCTTCACGATGCGGACAACAAGCCCATATTCAGTTCTGTGGTCATCGTGACAGACCGTACTGTGCTGGATGCCCAGCTTCAAGAAACGATTTCCGGCTTTGACCACACGCTTGGTTCTGTCGTGACCATCGGCGAAAAGATGAACTCCCGTGACCTGCGGGATGCTCTCAACGCCGGCAAGCGCATCATTGTGACCACGCTGCAGAAGTTCCCTGTTATCTACGAGGAAGTGGATGATACAAAGGGCAAGGCATTCGCGGTCATCGTGGACGAGGCTCACAGCAGTCAGACAGGTCACAGCGCCATGAAGCTGAAAATGGCCTTGGCAGATACGCATGACGCGCTGAAGGAATATGCCGACATCGAGGGCAAGGCGGAGGACGAGTTGGAGGATACCGAGGACAGCCTTGTGCGGGAGCTTATTACCCACGGCAAGCACAAAAACCTGAGTTTCTTTGCCTTCACCGCCACACCGAAGAAAAAGACGCTGGAGATGTTCGGCGAGGAACATGACGACGGCACATTCCATCCGTTCCATATCTATTCCATGCGGCAGGCCATTGAGGAGGGCTTCATCCTCAATGTACTGGAGAATTACACCACCTACAAGACCTGCTTCCAAATTGCCAAGAATACGCCGGATAACCCCGAAGTGCCGACTATCAAGGCCATCAAGACCATACGGCGGTTTGAAGAGTTGCATCCCCATAACCTGCAGCAGAAGGCCGCTATCATCGTGGAGACCTTCCGTGATGTGACCAAGCGTAAAATAGGCGGCAAGGGCAAAATGATGGTGGTCACGGCATCCCGTTTAGCGGCGGTGCGCTACTACCATGAAATCAAGGCATATCTGGATGCAAACCACTATGATGACGTGGAAATCCTTATCGCGTTCTCCGGCAGTATCCGCGACCCCGAAGAGAAAGGTGGCCACGAATACACCGAAAGCGGTATGAACATCGACCGCGACGGCAACCATGTTTCTGAAAGCCAGACGAAGCAGGTGTTCCACGATGAGGGCGATGTGCTTATCGTGGCTGAAAAGTACCAGACTGGCTTTGACGAACCGCTGCTGCACACGATGATTGTGGACAAGAAGCTGCGGGACGTGAAGGCCGTGCAGACTCTGAGCCGCCTGAATCGTACATACCCCGGCAAAGAGGATACCTACATTCTCGACTTCGTGAACACCAAGGAAGACATTTTGAAGGCATTCCAGCCTTACTATCAGGAAACAAGTCTATCCGAGGAAATCAATATCGACCTTATCTACAAGGCACAGAAACAGCTCCGTGACTTCCGCGTGTATAATAATGACGATGTTGAAGCCGTCAGCAAAATTTACTTCTCGCCGGAAGCCAAGAAGGTGCAGACCACGCAGGCAAAAATCTCCAATGCGCTGCTGCCTATCGCACGAGCCTACAACCAGTTGAACAAGGATGACAAATACCAGTTCAGGCGCACCATTCGGTCCTTTGTGAAGTGGTACAACTACATTTCGCAGATTGCGCGGATGTTTGATAAGGCGCTCCACAAAGAATACCTGTTCTGCTCCTATCTGGCGCGTCTGCTGCCGGCAGAAACGGCTGCCCCGTGGGATTTGGAAAACCGTGTAAAGCTGGAGTATTACCGGCTGGAGAAGACTTTTGAGGGAGCTATCGAACTGGAGGACAAGACCGTCCCGTTGGAGCCTGAGAGGACAAAGAAGGCGGTCAACATGACCACCAAGAAAGACCCGCTGGAAACGGTTATTGAGGCCATCAACGAGGCATACAAGGGCTCTTTCACGGAAGCAGACCGCGTTCTCATTGGCACACTGCGTGAAAAGCTGCTGGCGGATAAGAAGCTCCGCAAGGCTGCCAAGTCTGATGGTCAGCAGATTTTTGAGAAAAATGTATTCCCCAAGGTATTCAATGATACCGCGCAGGCATCCTATATCGAGAGCACAGAGACCTATACCAAGCTCTTTGAGGACGGCGCCAAGTACCGTGCGATTATGACGGCACTGGCACAGGAACTATACCGCGAGATGCGGAATGGGCAGGAGGATGACCATGCCAAGGGCTAAAAAAGATGGACAGCATCTGAACTGCTATATTGACCGCACCCTCCGCGAAAGGCTGGATGCCTATGCTGAGGAAAAGGGTCAGACGCTGACCATGGCAATAGAGAGACTTCTGACGAAAGCTCTCGATGCTGAAGAAAAGAAAGAAGAAAACTGAAAAAGAAGCTGGTGTCCACACTGGATACCAGCTTCTTTTTCGATTCAGATGCAAAACGCGGCATAAAGAGGAACAATCTTCTTGTTGTCCTCCATACCAAAGTTCTTGGACGAGAGTTTAATGGCATAGGTGGGCTTGTAAGCGTCCATATAGACTCTCAAGCTCTTGGCTTTGGTGTTATCTGCAGACTTGACTTCAATGGGAATGAGCTGCCCATCACGCTGAATGACGAAGTCGATTTCAGCACCGCGTTCCGACTCCCAATAGTAGGTGCGGTAGCCATTGATGGAAAGCTGAACATTGACATAGTTCTCCGCCATACCACCCTTGAAGTCATTGATTTCCTCGACCATATAAAGGACATCATTGGCGGCCAAGTCTTTCTTGGCACAAAGTAGCCCCAAATCGGACCCATAAATCTTGAAGGAATCAATATCGCGGTAGTTCTCCAGAGGCTTCTTGACTTGCTCAACTCTGTATACCTGCGACACAATACCAGACAAGCAGAGCCATTCAATCGCGTTTTCAAATTCGGAAGCCCGTCCACCATTTTTAATCAATTTATACTGGAAACGGATATTCTTCTTTGAGAGCTGAACGGTGATGCTGTTGTAGGTAAGTCTGGTTTTCTTGATTTCGTTTGGGTTGTTATACTTGCTCATATCATTGAGATAGCTGGCAAGTATCGTATCCTGCGTATGTCGGACAAGGATATAGTCTTTCGTTTGTGCGAAGTGCATCACGCACTTCGGCATACCACCGACTACGAGGTACTGGCGATAGAGCTGCATTGCGGCATCGTGCAAGGCAGAAGGCAGCGGCGCATTGGTGTTGAAGCACTCCTTTATCTGAGCTACCAAATCCGCTTCGCCAAGCGCCAGCATAAACTCTTCCATATCCATCGGATACAGCGTTTTCATATCGACCTTCCCGATGGGGAAAGGGAAGGTTGCTCTATTGACCGCAACGCCCAGCAAGCTGCCTACGGCGATGATGTGATACTCAGGCGCATCCTCGCAGAAGTATTTGAGAGAGGTAAGCGCTCTTTCACAGAGCTGCACCTCATCAAACACTATCAGCGTCCTTTCCTTTATAATGGTCTGACGTGCGATACCGGACAAGACTGGTATCAGATAGTCAGGACTGATGTTTTCTTCAAAGGTTTCATTCAGCTTGGGATTTGTTTCAAAGTTGAAGTATGCGACGTTTTCATAGTGGGTGCGCCCGAACTCCAGAACGGAGTACGTCTTGCCCACCTGCCTTGCTCCCTGTAGAATAAGTGGCTTACGATATTCGCTTTCTTTCCATACTTTCAAGAAGTTGATGATTTTCCTATACATAGTTAGTCCTCCTGAAAGATTCTGAACAAAGTATAGCGGATATTCATGTTAAAATCAATGAGAATTACACACTATGAGGGCATATACAAATCACTGCAAATAGCGACATTTTCATCCTTGTTCCGACAAGTGAAATATCTTTACAATTAGCTTATATAAACGGCTTTCGCTGAAAATGTGGACGTAATAACCACTTGCCCATATTTTCTCAATGCAGGAGGTTCAGCATATCTGCTGACCGTTATGAACGCGGAATACGCTATGGATAAAGGGAAGTCGTAGCCTGTCGAACGAATTATGTATGTACTCTCATTTTCCGTGGGTATAATGCAGATACGACACAAGGCAAGGAAGAAAATAACAACATTCACCTGCAATAACTGTATAGGTATTTTGCATTACACACTATGGTATTACTTGAATAATTCACCCATCAAATTTCTTTTTCTCTATCACACCGTCGAATTTGTCAAATTTAGTGAAAACAAGAAGGGGTAAGCAAATGGCGCGTCCGGTAAAAAGGGAAGACCCTATATTGAAACCTGTGTTTTTTCGGAACGGGGTATGCGAGGATGTTTCTTATGACGGAATGAATATTACAAGCACAGTGTTGGCGTCTTTCATTCTGGAAGTACGTAAACGACTTGAAGCAAAGAGCACCCCTCAGGAAGACATTTCCTGAGGGCTTTTTATAAGCCATAGACTTGTCATTGTTTTATCTTTATTTTATAATGTGAATTGAGCGTCTGTGCAGAGGACGTACCCTAATGAAAGGAGTATCATGGCTACTGAAAGAAAGAAGAAAATAATACAAGAAGACAACAAAAAGAAAAAAGTAAAAGAGTCAACCAAAAGCACGAATAAAAAAAACAAAAGAAAGCCTCTCCCTAAGCTACAGGAGCTTATGGAAGGCAATAATGTCGTTGAGAAGTGCGTCGCTTGTTACGTACGTGTTTCTACGGACGCGCAGGCCGAGCAGGGCTATTCAATTCCTGACCAGATTGCCAAGCTGCAGGCATTCTGCACTGTAAAGGGGTGGGAGAACGTGAAGTTCTACACGGACCCCGGTTTCAGCGGCAGTAATCTCAATAGGCCGGCAATGCAGGAAATGATAGCTGACGCGAAAGAAGAAAAGCTGAAAGCTGTTATCGTATTCAAGCTGGACCGTCTTTCCCGCAGTCAGAAAGATACCCTCTATCTGATTGAAGACGTGTTTCTGCCGAACGATGTAGACTTCGTCAGCATTTCGGAAGCTCTCGACACCACGACACCCTATGGCCGAGCGATGATAGGTATTTTGAGCGTCTTCGCACAGTTGGAGCGTGAAAATATCTTTATGCGTACCCGCATTGGTATGCTGGGGCGCGTGAGTGCCGGCTATTGGAGAGGCGGCGGTAACGTTCCGTTCGGCTACGACTACGACAAGCCCAGCAAATCTCTTGTTCCAAATGCAGATTCTCCCAAAATCCCCCAGATTTTTGACCTTTATCTTAAAGGGTATAGCTGTCAAAAAATTGCGGATATGTTTGGCCTTTGTAACGAGTTCCATGTACGAAATATATTGAAACGGCACACCTACTGCGGTTTCATCAGTTACAAGGGAAAAGAATATCCCGGCTTTCATCCACCGCTTATTGACGAAGAAACATTCCTGCGCGTCGCAGTGGAAATGGAGCGCAGGGGAAAGAATAATATTTCTATAAGCGGCGATAATAAGCATCACCTCTTAACGGGGCTTGTTTACTGTGGTGATTGTGGAGCCAGAATGCGCTACATGAAGTGGGGAAAGTATGACAAGATAATCTGCTATTCCCGTACAGGCAAAGAAAACATGATAAGAGACCCGAACTGTCTTAATATGGGTATCCGTGCAAGCGAATTAGAAAAACTTGTGGTTTCCAAATTGTTTGGAATTGGCAGCAGTTTTTCTGCCGAAGAGCTTGAAAAGAGAAAGAAGCCTATAAGCGCACTTGAGCTTCTTGAAAGGAGGCGCAAAGACGCAATGACTTCTCTCGGACACCTGTATGACCTTTACGCTAATGCCCCTGACTCGGTCCTTATAAATCGTATTCGTGAGATGCGTGAGCAAATCAGTACGCTTGAGAGACAGATTGCGGACGAGGAACAGTACCATTTGACGGAAGGACGTATCCAGCAAACTTGCGAAAAGGTTCAGCGAATCGGGGACATCTGGCCGAGCTTGACGCCAATGGAACGGCAAACGCTTATTCGTGACTGTGTTGACAAGATTATTGTCTATCACGATGGAAAAGTTGAGGTTTTTTACTCTTTTTACGCTGAAAATGAGAGTAAAACAAGTCAAGAAGAAGGCGCATAAGGCTTCAAAAATCTTCTAAAAACGCTAATTCTGTTGCTTATTGATGTTGCAGATTCTTAACAAGCGGCGGCTAACCGCATCAAAAATGTTAGATTTTTATATTTTCATAAAATGAAGCATTCTGATAGAATCAAGCACAAAATATACGCATATTACATGAATAGCAACAGAAATGAGAATAATTCAACCATCTTAAAGTGATAACAAAAAACGCGAAATCTTAATTTTTTTGAGTGAATTTTTTCGTTATCCATATACCATCGGGACGCCGTAGGTGGAAAAACGCACCGGCTGGCGGATATCGAAGTTATCGATTGCCTTGATAAGTCCGATGCAACCCACCTGAAACAGATCGTCCACATTTTCTCCCCGTCCCAGAAAGCGCTGGATCACTGACAGCACCAGCCGCAGATTTCCGCAGATCAGCTGCTCCCGGGCGCTCTTGTCACCCTCGCGGCAGCGCCGCAGCAGCGCCATCATTTCGTCATTTTTCAGCACCTTCAGATCTGCCGTGTTGATACCGCAGATCTCCACCTTTCCCCGCATGAGCGCGCCTCCGTCTGTTCATTTGCTTCCAGTATTTCCGGGGGAGATGGCGGTTATTCTCCTCCGCGAAAAGAGTGTGGAATCGACGGAATAGGACAGCCCGGCCAGCGCATATAGTGCCCTTGAGGTGGGAAATATGCTTGTGAGATTTTGCCAGCTGCGGCGTAAGGAGGTCATCAATCTTTGCGACGGATGTCGCCTTGGCTACGTGGGGGATCTGGAGATATGCCTTCCAGAGGGAACGGTGAAGGCCATCATCGTATTTGGCCCCTGCCGGTTTTTCGGATTGTTCGGCAGGGGAGAGGATTACTATATTCCGTGGGACTGTGTGCAGAAGTTCGGGGACGATATCGTGCTGATCGACAAGCCCTTCCAGCGGCGGGACGGCCCGCCCAACCAGAAAAAGCGGCGAAAATTCTGAAAATATGCCCCGCCGCAGGGAAAAATAGTAGAAAAAATGAGAAAAAATACCTTGCAATCGTGATACGAGTGTGGTATCATATATCGGTCGGAATCCGCACAGCTTTTGATCGCCGGCCGGTGCTCTTTACGGAGGGTTAGCCGGTGAGATGACGGAGCTGGAGGTACAAAACTAAACATTAAAGGAGAAACACAAAATGGCAAACGTCGTATCCATGAAGTCCCTGCTGGAAGCAGGCGTCCACTTCGGTCACCAGACCCGTCGCTGGAACCCCAAGATGGCTCCCTACATTTACACGGAGCGCAACGGCATCTATATCATCGACCTGCAGAAGACCGTCAAGAAGCTCGAGGAAGCCTACAACTTCGTGCGCAGCATCTCCGAGAGCGGCCAGTCCCTGCTGTTCGTCGGCACCAAGAAGCAGGCGCAGGAGGCCATCAAGGATGAGGCTCTTCGCTGCAATATGTACTATGTCAACGCCCGCTGGCTCGGCGGCATGATGACCAACTTCAAGACCATGCGCACCCGCGTGGACCGTCTCAACCAGCTCAAGACCATGCAGGCTGACGGCACGTTCGATATGCTTCCCAAGAAGGAAGTCATGAAGCACCTCGCCGAGATCGAGAAGCTCGAGAAGTACCTCGGCGGCGTGAAGGAAATGAAGAAGCTCCCCGGCGCGCTGTTCATCGTCGACACCCGCAAGGAGCGCAACGCCATCGCCGAGGCGCACAAGCTCGGCATCCCCGTCGTCGCCATCGCCGATACCAACTGCGATCCCGACGAGATCGACTACCCCATCCCCGGCAACGATGACGCCATCCGCGCCATCAAGCTCATCTCCTCCGTGATGGCCAACGCCATGATCGAGGGCAAGCAGGGCGAAGAGACCGAGGAGAAGACCGAGGGCGAGGCTCAGGCCTGATTTTCCCAATCAAGCGAGAAAAGAACCTTACGGGGCGAGGCAAAGCCTCGCCCCGTCTCATTTTTACTACACTATTTTTCAGGAGGATATCAGAATGGCTATCACTGCTGCTGTTGTTAACGAGCTCCGCCAGGCCACCGGCTGCGGCCTGATGGACTGCAAGAAGGCGCTCGTCGAGAACGAGGGCGATTTCGAGAAGGCCGTTGTTTATCTGCGTGAAAAGGGTTTGGCTTCCCAGGCCAAGAAGGCGACCCGCGTCGCCGCCGAGGGCATGGCTTACGCCGATGTGATCGACGGTGTCGGCGTCATCGTCGAAGTCAACTGCGAGTCCGACTTCGTCGCGGGCGGCCCGCTGTTCGCCGAGTTCGTCTCCGGCGTTGCGAAGGTCGTCGCGAAGGAAGCTCCCGCCGATGTCGACGCGCTCATGGCGTGCCCCTGGTACACCGGCAAGGGCACCGGGGACGATGCGAAGAACGAGCTCTTCCTCTCCGTCCGCGAGAACATGAAGGTCCGCCGCTTTGCCCGCATCGAGGGCAAGTGCGTTCCCTATGTCCACATGAAGGGCAAGGTCGCCGTGCTCGTCGAGCTGGAGACCGAAGCTTCCCTCGAGTCCGTCAACGAGCTCGGCCGCGATGTCGCCATGCAGATCTGCGCGCTCAACCCGCAGTATCTCGACGAGAGCAACGTCCCCGCCGCCGACG